>Ga0247779_1000318_pt1 | contig 33522 bp, 44 predicted proteins | sample UWRJL221509R5_FD_179925 | JGI IMG/M metagenome (GOLD analysis project Ga0247779, IMG submission 179925) | Plant litter microbial communities from Arlington Agricultural Research Station in Wisconsin, United States - UWRJ-L221-509R-5 | ecosystem: Environmental > Terrestrial > Plant litter >...
GGAGGGCCAGTCTGAACATATCCGGAAACTTGAGGACGCAGGCCAATGCTTGTTAATTGTGCGTTATGGGCAGTAAAATTACGGACGTTTTGTCCTGTGTTTAGATCCCATTGCTAAGGTATTGATCGATATCAGATAGCTGAAAGAAAAAATAAGTGAGAAATACATACAATGGCTTCTCCATCCCAACTGGCGCTAAAAAGGCCCTTGCTATCATAGTCTAGAGCCAAGCCTGAAACAGGCCCACGATGTCCTTGCATAACATGAATTAACCGTCCTGGGTCATGCCGCACCGTGAAGAGGTTAATGTAACCACCCTAATATACCAAAGGGGGCTTCAGTCGTGCGCTTCTATTATAACTGAATGACGAATTAGACAAATATGACTTACATCCGTTCCGGCCAGTGCCCATAACGCGTCGGGATGCATGGAAAGACTATAAACCGGTGCTAATCCTGGCTCTTCGTCAGGTGCGAGAACACCTGGTGTTTTCGACTCGGGTAAAGCTGGGTTCTCCCACCAAAAACGAAGTTGATGAGACTTCATTAAGCCTTCTACGACACCTGCATGATGCCTTTGTGGTGCAGTAAGAAAATTCTTGCTATTTACTGCAGCAAATATGTCGTAGTTCCGTATATAACCATCGTCTGCTCCTGTAATAAGATGGCTCATACAAGAAGACGCGGCGAGGGAGTGAATGGGTACGGGGTGGGGAATCGCAGAAATGGCTTCAACAATGTATGACCGTGGTACATCATTCAGATTGAAGGTAAGTTTGTCCCTCCGTAGACGTGCAGGAGACAGTGACCGCGGGCGAGGCGGGGATTTGGCTAGGAGAATATTTATAAATTACGTCCAATGATAATTTAGATAAAACCTACCTGCTGGAGGAGAAGCAGTGGGATCACGGCTGTCCATGCTATGCGTTGAACCTCGCTCGCTGCTGTTAGGAGGTGCACCTTCGTCAACGAGCCCCAAGTCTAGAGATGGCTCGTCGTCTTCATCATCTTCATCTTCTTCTTCCTCTTCCTCCTCTTCTTCGTCTGATTCCTCAGAGGCAGAGTCCTAAACCATGTCAGTATTAATCTGTAGAGAGTAGAGAAGTATACCAGGCACACACACATCCTCGCCATCCTCAGTTGTGTTGTCTCCGTTCGCTAGCAATGGATCCTCTTGATATTGCTCAACTTCATTCTCGTCGTCATCTGCTTCTCCTTCGGCATCGTCTTCTCCACCATATAGTTCCTCGAGGGTTTCATCTTCAGAGTCAAAAGGTTCTGTTTCATGCATTAATAAAGTAAGTAGTTGTGATGATAATGGTACAAGTTAGTTAACACGGACCGTGGATTGACCGTCTCCCAAAAAGGCAATTCCTACTATAAATCTCTGTCATCAGCGTTTGAGCGCTTGGCACCACACATCGACCATGGTTTTGGCCGATCTAGGGCGAAAGCTCAATGCTGCTCTTTCGGCGCTTAATAGGGCTCCTATAGTTGACGAAAAGGTATACCTTTATGCAATGCAATTCTGTTGGATCTGGGCAATTTATACCTTTGTGCAAATAGGTTCTCGATGCTACACTAAAAGAGATCACCGCAGCCCTCCTTGAATCCGATGTCAACGTCAAACTCGTCGCTTCGCTGCGACAAAAGGTCAAAGCTAAAGTGAAGGCCTCTCTTGAGAATACTGCAGACAAATCCAAAGATACAAACAAGAAGAACCTAATGCAAAAGGTCTGGATCAGCTTTCTGTTTTATAGCGATGCAATCGTCTGACACTCGTTGTATAGGCCGTTTTTGACGAACTAGTAGCACTTGTAGATCCCGGAGTAGAACCATACAAGCCAAAGAAAGGACAGTCAAATGTAATCATGGCAGTCGGTCTTCAAGTGCGTAGTGTCTTCATACAATTCCCCTTTTCACAAAGCTCACATCTGTTCACAGGGTAACGGCAAAACGACAACATGTACCAAACTCGCTGTACACTACCAGAAACGAGGGTTCAAGTCCGCCATCGTCTGTGCAGATACTTTCCGTGCCGGTGCCTTCGACCAGACAAGACAATCCGCGACGAAAGCAAAAGTGGCTTATTTCGGTTCTTACACCGAGACAGATCCAGTATCCATTGCCGCACAGGGTGTAGCTAAATTCAAGAAAGAGAGATTCGATGTCATCATCGTCGATACATCCGGAAGGCATAAACAGGAGTCGGAGTTGTTCCAGGAAATGGTGCAGATTGGGGAAGCAGTCAAGCCTAATATGACAGTTTTGATTTTGGATGCTAGTATAGGTACGAAGATATCATTAATCTTATTATATTTTCTCATTTTTTTGTTTATAGGTCAAGCTGCCGAGGCACAGAGTCGAGCTTTCAAAGAGGCGGCTGACTTTGGTGCTATCATCGTGACCAAGATGGATGGACACGCAAAAGGCGGAGGAGCTATTTCTGCGTGAGTAAAATAATGAAATCCATCGTTTTGTCTTCAGTGTCCTAATAAGTGAACAGTGTAGCAGCTACAAAAACACCTATCATCTTCCTTGGTGTTGGTGAACATCTACACGACCTCGATCGATTTTCACCACAGCCATTCATCTCGAAACTACTTGGGCTCGGAGATGTCCAAGGGCTGATGGAGCACATGCAAGATCTGGCCACTCAAAATCCAGACAAGCAGAAGGAGATGGCCAAGAAACTAGAGGAAGGAAAGCTAAGTATCCGGGACTGGAGGGAACAAATTCAGAATGTCATGAATATGTGAGTCCCCATAATAATAAAAATATTTTCGAATCGAATTTATTTCAACACTTGAATCTTCAGGGGACCTATTAGCAAAATTGCTTCTATGATTCCTGGACTTCCTCAAGATCTACTGCAGGGTTCTGACGAAGAAGGGTCATTGCGGATGAAACGTATGATTTACATCACTGACAGCATGACAGCAGGAGAGCTGGACTCAGATGGCTCGCCGTTCATGGAGATGGGAAAGGATGGAAAACCAATAGGACTTACATGGCGAGTTACAAGAGTGGCACGTGGAAGTGGAACGAGCGTGCGGGAGGTGGAGGAACTATTATGTCAGTATCGTATGATGGCCAACATGGCGAAACAAGCTGGAGGAAAGAATGGTTGGTTATCAGCGATGCAGAAGATGCAGAGTGCTGCTGGAGGCAAAGGACGGGGTGCTGGTGGTATGCCTACACCTGCACAAATCCAGGCCATGCAGGTACGATTTAACGCAGGAAATCTGATGCAAAGCTCTCTCGGTTTGACATTTGAAAATTAGCGTGCAATGCCTCCCGGTATGCTCCAACAAATGCAACGACAATTGCGCGGCGGTGGAGGCATGCAAGAAATGATGAAAGCGATGATGCAAGGACAGGGAGGCGACCAGATGGACATGGAAGAGATGCAAAGTAAGCAAATCATATATTTCTTCATCAACTTATTAAATGCGAAATCGAAAAGGAATGATGTCGCAAATGGGGGGAGGATTAGGAGGACTCGGCGGATTGGGTGGACTCGGCGGATTAGGTGGCGGAATGGGAGATATGTTGAAGATGATGGGAATGGGCGGAGGTCGTTAGACACAATGTACTACTACTATTACTACTACTTATTTCTTCAAATTCTTCTTCTGGGACGACGCAGCCGCCTTGTTACCGAAAATGAAAGCCGAAGTGTGTTTGTCTGCGCCAGTTGTTTTAGATATGGACGTGGAGTTGGCGAAAGTGATCTGCCGTAGACCCTGACTGAGAAGCTGACAAAATAGGAGATTATTTTCTATTACTCACCTCCCAAGATCCCCACAAAGCGATAATCAGTGAAAACACAAAGAAGACGGTGGCAAGGCTTCCGACGTCGCTGCTGTTCCAGGCGCAAAAGGCAGACAGTGCAGAGGCAATGCTGAGAGGATAGAGCAATGGGTGCTCTACTGGCACCGACGAGGGTGGAATGGGAGGATTTGTGGACGGAATCTGAAAACTGTGAGTTATGATGTGGCGGAAGATAAGATGACTCACATTGAAAACCAGTGCAAGAACTATTGCGGCGAGAAAGATAGCGAACTGCTGTGCAAGGAAGAACTCGAGGGGCGAGAGAGAGGAGGTGTCGGAGGCAGCGAGGAAGAGAAGGAGACGAGGGGCAAAAGCGAGAAGAACAGCATTGACAGCGAGCAAGGCCGCCGCAATCGCAGACCAAACGGCGAGCGAACAAGAAATCATTTTATTTCAAGTGTCAGACAGGAACCCGGTTTGGCCTGAAACGCCCATTATATGCAGTCACCGCCAGACTCTGAGGCCGTCGCCGACGATGACCACTCCTTCTTTCGCATCGTCCACGGCAGAACTCTCAACACTTTGAATAAATCCTATCTCCTCCCCGCTGACAGCGACGAAATTCAGGTATTTCTTCTCTGCTTGTCTTGCAATATCTTTAATAATTTCCCCTGCAGCGCTCTGATGTCCACCATCGTCTCCTCCAATTCGTCTTTTCAGGAAAGAACTATGTTGGCCCAGTCAGGGAGGCCCTTCAGTTTGGCCAACAACGTCGAGGTTAGCACGCTTTTTGTCATTGCTGTCTTCTAACTTTGTTAGCTCATTCCTAATCATTTCTAGTGCTTGACCTCGGCACCGGCTCTGGCTCCTGGTATGCTCCACCTTTTCTTTGATCCTTCAAGTATTCCTCCTGATTTTCAACTTCCGCAGGGCTATCGACATCGCGGACGAGTTTCCTAGAGCTGAAGTCGTCGCTGTCGACCTCGCTCCCATCCAGCCAAGGTATGTTTAGCGCTACCGAATAACATTCCGTGCTTAACAACCACCGCTTAAACAGAGAAGTTCCTCCAAATTGCACGCAAGTCTTCTTCTCCTTTATATATCTCTCTATACTCAAATACCGTGTCCTACAGCTTCGAGCTTTGCGACATTGACCAGTGGAATATCCCCTACCCCGACGGTTACTTTGACTTCATCCATGCTCGTTCTATTCACATCGGCGTTGAGTCTAGTCTCCCTCTCCATGTCTTATTCGCTTCCCAACTAAATTCCATTTGTCAGATCCACAATTACCCCCGTTTCTTACACGAAATAGCGCGTCTCCTTCGCCCCGGTGGCCTGGTTCTGCTCGTTGAACCCACTCTTCATCCGTGTCCTCCGCCCCCATCGTATGAGCCTATGCGTGGCTGGGTCGCGTTCTGGGACACCTACCGCGCCTGCCTCACACGTCAACTTATCGACGTCACCGTTCCAGAACGTCTTGCAGATCTATTAGCGTCCACATCTGCTTTCGAACGAATCATTGTTCAAGAAGGCAACATTCCCGTTGGTTTTTGGCCACAAGGTATGATTTTAATTACATCTTATTTTAATTTCTTCCCAGCTTACCCTAAATCCCCGAAAGATCCTCATCTTCTCACAGTAGGGCAATTGCAATGGATGGACTACGAGCTCTTCCTCCCTGCTCTTCGCCCTCTCTTTCTGTCCTGCGGACTCCCTCCCTCAACCGTCGAAATGCTCATTCGTGATGCTCAGCATGATCTGTATCATCCTTCATATCCTGCCTCTACACTGTTACATATTGCATACGCTTCTAGGCGGTATCATTGATTCTTTTCTTCCCTTTTGTATAAACACCATGCCTTCATTCTGTTGTAAAATATTCACCCAACTTGTATATACCATCCACTTGTTAGACACGCCGCGGGCACACACAATATAGCAGTCATAAAGCACCTCTGTTGAAATTCCCTACATAAGGTACAAAAAGCAAGGAACGACCCGACACCCAAACCCCCTACTCATTCACAGAAATGAGTATCAGAACCAACATGTCATAACGATGCGTCAGACCACAAAGCCGACCACAAAAAGTCACAAATTGCGCGTATAAAATAGAGTTACCATAGAATGAACGGACGGGTCCCCATAAAGCATAAACCCTGCATACAGCATAATACTTCCTTAATCATACAAGTCAACCACCTCAAGCAGTGGCTTCTCCCTCCTTAGCGGAGAAGTCGTGCAAAACGACAAGAGCCTCATTGACCTTGGCACTCATAGCATCAGGGGTGTCCAAAAGATGGAGCAGTTCGCTGTTATCCATCTCCAACAACATGCCGGTGATCTTGCCAGCCAAATCTGGGTGAGAGCTATGAATGAATGAATGAATGAAAAGATTAGCAACGATGATCTTCTTTCATGAAAGCTTGAAACCGATACTTACGTTGCGATACGCATGTAGATTACCTCTCCAAGCATCTGCTTCTGCTCAGCAGTAGGAGCATTCGCAAGTTGAGCAGCCGAGATACCAAGCTCCGCAGTGACACTAGCCGGAATGGAAGCCACAGTGACGGGTTGAGGACCAGCCGGCCTAGACTGAGCAGCTGGTGCGGGTTGTTTGGCAGCCTGAGGAGGGGGGGCACGTCCGGCAGGTTGGGCGGCAGCTGGTGCGCGTCCAGCCGGAGCGCCCTGAGGAGCGGGAGCACGAGGAGTGCCGTTGGTAGGGGGAGGGCCGTTGGCGCGAGGAGGAAGAGGACCATTAGCATGAGTGGGCGAGCCTCCGGGGCCGCGAGCGACAGGAGGACGAGGAGGTCCACGAGGAGGATAGCCACCTGGTGGCATAGTGTAACCCTGAGGAGGTGCCTGACCATAAGGAGCCGGGACAGGCATACCGGCCACCTGTCCGTTGGGTCCATAACGAGGGCGAGGAGGCATCATACCAGGTTGTCCGTAACCCATCATGCCACGACCTTGAGGAGCAAAACCGGGGCCGGGAGGGTAGTACATAGGTCCGTTGATGTATCCTCCTGGGAGTCCAGCGGCGGCAGCTTGCTGCATCCTGATTTGGTTGCGTTGAGCGATTTGGCTCTCGAGTTGTTGCCTGCGAACTTCGCGGCGTTGAGCAAGGGAGACGTAGAGGGGCTTGGTGCCAATCATCTTGTTGTTCATTTCAGCAACAGCCTTAGTAGCCTCATCGGGAGTAGAGAAGCAAACAAATCCGAATCCTTTCGAGGTACCCTTATCGTCACGCATGACCTTGCAGCTGGTGACGGTGCCAAAGACCTCAAATTCGGCGCGGAGCTTGTCATCGTCGACGTCGTCCTCCAAGTTCTTAATGTAGAGGTTAACGCCCTGATACTTGCTAAGCTTCTCCATCTTAGCCTGCTCGTACGAGCGACGCAACTCCTCCTCGCGCTCAGCCTTCTTCTGGGCACGGGAAACAAATAATTTACGTCCGTTATGCTCAGTATCGTGAAGAGTATCGACAGCCTTTTGAGCTTCCTCGTGGTTGTCGAAGTTGACGAAACCAAAGCCCTTGCTCTTGCCCTCTTCATCGACGGAAATCAAGGCAGAGGTGACGCTGCCGAACTGCAAGAAGAGGCCCTCGAATTCTTCTTGAGTCATCTCGGGATCGAGATTCTTGACGTAGAGGTTGGTAAACTGTGCCTTCATTTCATCGAGCTTGGACTGACGCTCCTTGCGGGAGATGTGGTGGCCAACATACACCTTCTTGTCGTTCAACAACATACCATTGACGGCCTTGATGGCGTTGTCAGCAGCCTCACCGGTTTCGTAGTGCACGAAACCATATCCCTTGGAGCGACCGTGCTCATCGGTAGCAACCTTGCAAGACAGAACATTACCAAAGGCAGCAAAGGTGTCATGCAGAGCCTTGTTGTCGATAAGCTCATCCAAGTTTTTGATGAAGATGTTGCCTTGGCCGGTTTTGCGAAGAGCAGGGTCGCGCTGCGACCACATGATTCGGCTAAGATAAGGAATTACATGTTGAATGAAACGTGTATATGCACCGCGGTCCAGACAAAACGTACCAAGGGCGGTTTTTGATCAAGGAGTAGTTGAGTTGTTCGAGAGCGCGCTCACCTAATCACAGATACAAAACGGATTAGTATTTATGTTCCGAAGACATTTACGCCGAGAAACAAGGAAGACGCACCATCGCTGGCGTTCAAGTAGTTGACGTAGGCATATCCCAACGAGCGACGGGTGACGGCATCACGGCATACACGAATGCTAAAGGAAGTCGTCAGATCAGAAATAGATCCAGCTCATCAAAGAGCAAGTTTTCAAGGCGCCACATACCTTGCGACGGGGCCAATCATATTGAAAATCTCGAAGAGCATAGCCTCGGTGACGGTGGGGTCAAGCTCACCGACATAGAGAGAAGCAGAAGGGGCGGAAGCAGCCGCTTGGGGAGCAGGGGGATTGTATGGGGCGGGGGCAGGAGCAGGTGGGGCGACACCCTCGGTGACGGCAACAGGGGCAGCCTCAGGCTGAGCAACGGCAGGAGAAGACATGATTGATTGTTTTTTTGTGGGGTTTGGTGGGTCGTTACTGCTTTGTAGTGTTTTTTTCTAGAAATACGAGAACAAAGTTAGAAAACACAAAAAGATGACATGAAGAGCTGGCAACTGACACAGGAGGTAAAATACGCAACCGCTTTGTATATAAAAGTTTTTTATATGTTTTTTTAAACGGCTTTATGAACTGTGAAGGACGATGAGCAAAGGGAGGACGACCAGCGAAGACAGAAAAACGGACCTTTAGTGACGGTTGGAAGAAACAGAACAGATGCCCAGCTTTCTCAATTTTGATCACGAATTTCAAACTCAGCTGCGCACTGTTCACCCATTCACACAGCCACCCGGTTATTGTTTTTGCTTGAGCAATTATGCATAATGCAACACACTAATATATCCCATTGTCTGACGCATACAACAGATAGTACAAGTAAATAACATGCAGCATCACAACCCGTAGCTCAACCTCGCGTGAAATACGCCTTGGCTCCATGACTCGCTAGCTCCGTCTTCGCCTAAAGGGCGTTCAACAGAATAGTTTTAGTTAGTTTGGGAGTACAGCGGGGGACAGTTAAACCCGACCTTTTCCATTGTGTGTCCCGCGGCTGTATGATGCTCGTATATCTATAAGTGGTTAGGGAAACATGGATCAATGCCAACGGCTATGGATGAGCAGCACTGCTTACTTGGCGATAATAATACGCATTGCCAACTCCCTGTACGGTCCACCCTACGGTGGCAACTAGTCCGAGCACTGCAGCAACCCAAGCATGACCTGAAAAGGCTCTAATGGTTTGAATGAGCCCGGCAGACCCGGTGCTAGTGTAGTGTAGTGTATTAGCATTGAGCATGTCGGCCTTCTGCCCTCGGATTTGGATTACTGGATACATACCCTGGAATACCAATGATCCTGTGTGGCGAAAATGAGGAGCCGTCAGGAGGAAAACCGGTCATGACGTGCTTACATGTAGAGACTGAAGAGAAGGTGGAATCCTCCAAAGAAGAAGTAGAAGTCTAGATTCGCATGCGGTTTTAGATGGTGATGCGGGGTAAATCAGGCTATCTTACAGTAGTATAACGCTTGCTCCTGTATTTTGGACGAGTCAGTGACCGGTGTGGGGTAGCACGGAAATATGATTTCACCTTCATGAAGCCGTTGTAAATGGGTCTGGAGACCAAGGTTCGAAAAGTTCAACGGACAGAGAAGAGAGAGAAACGCACCGATACCAGAGAAGGAAAGAAAAGACAGATATGAATATCAAGTATCTGTAGGGGGATGTCAAGTTGGGTTGGGCGCTCGTTCTGAAGCATAGATTGGATTGACCATACCCAATACTGGCACCCAAGTCACTTCCACCGGCGGCCGATCCGGCAGTGAGGATGAATATGCATGCTATCATGTTTACAATTAACGTTCCAAAAAGGACGAGCCATAGCTGGTACAAGCGGGTAATAAGAGGTCTCCATGACTCTGGAATTTCGTCTTGGATGGAATGGTAAATTAGAGGGAAAACTGGAGAGAAATGTTACTGCGGAGAAAGGACAAGGTTGAGATCAGGGTACTAACACGGAGGGAAATTGTTTCGACCATGGCGCCGAATGTGTTCAGCTTTATTGTTTATTTCCGCTTCGCGCCGCTCGAGATCTCGTTCACGACGCTGGATATCCTCGAGTCTAGCAGAAGTTGCAGCGGGAGTAGCAGATTGTTGTGCAACGGGGTCATCGAAAGGATTGGTATCGAGGGAATGGGTAGAAGCAAAAGGATTTTGATTATAACCTAGAGAAAGAATAAGGAGAAAACAAAAAGGCAGAAGAAATACAACACACTCATGTCTGGGGTCGTTGATGTGTTGTCGTTAAAGTCTGGTGGTAGTGGGTTGCATGGAAAGGGAATAAATAAATAAATAATAAAAAATAAGTAGTTATCCTCGGAGGCCTCGCGTGCTATTAATAGATATAGTATAAAAAATAGAGTGAGAGAAGGATTGTTCCTTGGTTTCTTTTCTTCTCCTCACCCTTTCCTTGGTACGTCCTCGTGTTTTTGATTTCCTGTCCGTCTTCTTTTCATAAACTTAATTTCTCTCTTTTTCAGTCTTTCCTTTAAAACCCCCTCCCTGTCTTTTTCCAAAGCACTTCCCCCAACATGTTCGCCCTCGCCACCATTGCTCTTTCTCTTGCTGTCTCTGTTTCTTCCGTTGCTGTTCCAAGAGCCACTCCCCCTGCAGATTGGAACGTTTCTCTGCTCGAGGTACGTTCCTCCTTCCTCTTTCCCCCTGTCCATCGCTCATCATGGATCTTCACAGAACTATGATACCTACCACACCAGGTACATGGCTCTGAGCTGCAACACCAAGCACAACACGGCATTCTTCGACCAATGTTGCCACCCTCTTCTTGTCAGTAATCTATTCTTCTTTCTTTCTTTCATGTTCTTGAATGTTTTCGCGTCCATAGACGACTCAGTCCCTCGCGTCTCGCCCGGCTCAATGTACTCCCGCAGCCAGCTCCAATGACAGCGATAATGACGATGACCTTCCATTCTGCGATGAGCTTGATGGCGACGACGACGAATCCTCTTCAGTCGTTGTTCACCCATCAACCTCCAAGGCACCAGTCGTTCCTTCAACGACTGCAGTCGTACATACTACCCCTGCCGCCACCCATGTTACATCTTCCGCTAAGGCAGTCGCCACGCCCTCAACTAACACTGCTTCTTCTTCCTCTGTCAACTCTGGTGGATTGTGAGTTAATTAATCTTTGTATGCTCCGTCTTTCTGATCTCAATCCGTAGTGCAACCTTCTTCTTCCAAAACGGTGTTGCTGGAGCTTGCGGCACCGTTCATAAAGACACTGACATGATCGCTGCCATTGGTGAGTTCACACTTGTAAATAGAAACCATTTCTTTTTCTCTGACGAGTCGCTATAGACGGTGACCGTTATGGTAACCTTGGTGCCCGTTCGTCATTGTGCGGAAAGCAAGTCAAACTTACCAACACAAAGAACAACAAGGTTTGTTTCTCTTTAGGCAATGTTTGTTTTCCCACATCATTTATCATTGTTCACAGAGTGTCGTCGTGACAATCGCTGATGCCTGCCCAACCTGTGTTAACTCAAACTCCATCGATCTCTCGCAAGGAGCGTTCGAGAAAATTGCCACCCTTGATGAAGGCATGGTACCCAGTAAGTTGTTTTTCTCCGGACATCTCTGGTCAAGTTTGAGTTAATTTTAACTCTTCCTCTTAGTTACCTGGTCATTCCTGTAATGCCCCTATCGCCACGACAAACCGCTCAAGAACCTCGGATTGATTCCTGTTTCATCATTTTTATAACATGGGCGGCATTGACTTGTCGCCTCTGCTTTCCAACTTTTCCCATGGCGGGCTAGTCCTCGCCGAATTTTTTCTCTCATTTCTTTCTTATGCCGCGCATTTTGACGGCATTCGAAAAGTTTCATGACAGTAACGAGATTTACGACCGACCGCGGCTGGTGTCATAACTTTTCATTGGGCCCGTCATTCAAACCCACATATCGCTTTTTTATCACCGATTTATTCCGGCTTTTCTTATTTTTAACTTGATGTTGTTTATCGTGTTCTTTGGCTTTCTCGGTTTTCTATAGGGGTTTCCTTCATCTTCTCCGAACGACTCGGCTTTGCGCTACACCTCTTTCCATACATACGTACATACATGCATGCATATATACAACAATCGCAAGCCGATAGAGCAATTAACTCAAGGTTGTACACTATTCTCATAGATTCTCTAAGTACTACTGCACATAGATGTGAATAAATATTTAAAGCGCTCGGCTAGTCTCGAGCCTTAGATTTCTATTTCGAGTGCTTGCCAAGCTGACTGTAACGCGCACGACCTTGACTTCTCTAACCCATACCTTCACCATCCTCTCCTTCAGGCTACTGATCTTACCATACCGCACATTGATGGTCATTTACACCAAATTATGAATTCGACTGTGCGTAAAATTCTCGTCGTGGGCGGAAATGGCTTCATAGGTCCGTTGGTTTGAACACTATAACTGACTGACACCCGCCTGTTCTCGTTCTGATCAAATTTCGTTCTCTCTGCAGGTTCCGCTGTATGTAGAGCAGCATTAGCACGCGGAATACAGGTGACGAGCGTCAGGTAAGTAGACTGCGCCACTGGCAGTGACTAGTAGAAGAGATATTTGAAGTTTCGGATGGTGGAATTAACGTCATTTCTCTTTCTTCTCCGTGCTAGCTCATCTGGAAACCCATACCGGACTCCGAAGGGGCACACACCAGCGTGGACATCCAAGGTGTTGGGTTTTTCTCATTCTAATCTTATTTGGAATATTATGTGGTGTTTCTCTCTCTCTTCTAGTACTAACTTGTTCATTTCACGATAGGTAGAGTGGAAACAAGGCGATGCGTTGCAACCCCAGACTTTTGCCCATTTATTTCCTGAAGTGGACGGAGTCGTGCACACTCTAGGAACGCTCATAGAAGATAGCTCGTACAAGCGTGCCGTACGAGAAGCCAATGTCCCAGCTCTTGTCGGAAGCTTATGGAAGAGGGTCATCGGGGACAACGGAAACCCCTTGGAAAAGGGACAAAAGAAGGATAGCAATGACAGACCCACGAGTTATGAGGTTATAAATCGTGATTCTGGTACGTATCGTGTTTATTTGATTTGTTAAATGAAGGAGATTTTCGTCGTTAGCTGATGTCTGGCGGCCGTTTCTTCCTTTTTTTATTTTTCATTTCAATTGTTTTTCCGTTGTAGCATTGCGCGTGTGCGAAGCGTTTTTATCTTCCCCAGTTGGGATTAGCACAGAGAACAAACCACGTCCATTTGTCTTCATTTCAGCGGAAGACTTCACTCGGCCTGTGATACCTGCCCGGTACATCGAAACGAAATGGGAGGCCGAAAGAGGTATCGAGGAGATGATGGCTGGGAAAACGGATTATCGAGGGGTATATGTGCGACCTAGTGCGTCAATTTGTTTATCCATGAAAACAGTTTTCCGTTACCGTAATCATTTGACTAACACGAGAAATCACGTTGCTGCCTCAAGGTCTGGTTTACCATGCCCATATTCGACCGTTGACTACACCTGCTGCCGTCCTGCTCGATTTATCGGCTGCTATCCATAGCAAGGTACCTCGAAGCATCCCCACACCTTCAGGCATTCTCCGATCGCTTGGTGCGCTTTCATCAAACACCTCTCCAACAGCGACGAGTTCCCCCCTGGAGTCTATTGCAAATGCATTGACGATCCCCCCAATTCATGTCGATCATGTTGCAGATGCTATCTGTGTTGCCCTGGATTCACGAAATGACGTTACAGGTGTAGTAGGTGTACAGCGGATGCGAGAGCTCATTGGGTGGTCGACAAATGGTGAGGCAAATCTAAGGACTGCCTGAGAGATGACTTCATTGTGTGATTACCGCAGAGAATCAGAGTATAGAAGTAGTGTACATGGTGTTTAGCGTATATACATATTGGTATTCACAAGGTCGACATCGCCTACCTGTTTAGGATGTGTCGGACTCCCGCAGCGGAATATGTTGTTACTGGTATAGCTGCAAGAAACCAGTTCTGGCCCTCCTCCCGTCCAGATATTTTTGCAAGTACTTGCCTGCACAGCGCAAAAGTCGAACTATTATTGCGCAATTCAATTATCTCCATCTTGGTATGGTATCATTCTTGATGTGAGATTTTTTCCGTCCAATACTTATAGGGGAGATGCGTCCTTAACCCCAAAGATTTCTGGACTACCTCCACCCCTGTATCCGGCTCTTCTCTTCTTCTCCCAGCATGCACAATAATCTTCGTAGCGGCGTCCGACACGCAAAGAAACACGTTTTGGCCCTTTCACAAGCCGCTCCAGTCGTTCGTACACAGATAGGCTGCGCCTCATGCAGCACCCCTCGAGGAATCGCCCAGTCGGCTTCGAAGCAGCGCGCAATCCCATTTTCTCTCAATTCATACAGTGCACTACCAGATGAACGCGATGAGCGTATAGTACGCATGCTCATGTTTGGAAAACCTGGTGCTGGCAAGGGGACCTTGACCGCTCGCCTCGTCCGCAAATACAACATTCTTTCATTATCGACAGGAGATTTACTGCGTCAGCATATTGCTGAGCGAACGTCAGTAGGCTTGGAGGCAGAAGAGATTATGGCTCGTGGGGAATTGCTTCCCGATGAGATGGTTTTGAAGATCGTTACAAGCAAATTAGACTCGTTACAGAACAAGGTGTGTATTCCATTTGACCACCGTTGTCTTCTAGTATACCGTATACTGTTTTTGTATACTGATTCTTTCCGCGTTGTTTCCTCAGCATTGGATTCTGGATGGCTTCCCGCGCACACTTGCACAGGGAGAATTGTTAGATGCACACTTAAAGTAGGTGCACATTTGTAGTCTTCTGGAAGCTCCGAGCGAATCCTTACACACAGCTGCGTTTCAGGAAGCGCAATATGCCTCTTACACTGGTGGTCAACCTGGATGTTCCAGACGAAGTGATTCTGAGCCGCATTTCCGACCGATGGGTCCACCTTCCTTCTGGTCGTGTTTACAATACGTCCTACAACCCTCCGCGTGTCCCAGGTTTTGACGATCAAACCGGAGAACCGCTGACCAAGCGTCCAGACGATAATCCCGTACGTCCACTTGATTGAATTTTTCTTTACGATACCTCTTACCAATATTTTGTCGACAGGCCATCTTTGCTCGGCGTCTTGATGCTTTCTACGCTTCCACATCTCCTTTGCTCTCACATTTCGCTAAGTCGGCTGCGTTATCCGCAGAGTCTCGGCCGACATCTTACCAACACCCTCACCAATTGTCATTCCATACTCCTTCAGGGTTGAAGGTCAAAACTCTGTCGGGTGTGACCTCCGATGAAATTTGGCCACAACTTGACCGCCTCCTCCATAACACTTTCCCTGGTCTTAGAGAACGCCTGGAACCAAAGGAGACTAAAACGAGACGACTTCTCAGCGAAGCAATTACTGCCGAATTAGACGCAGATTCTAGGTCTTGATGTTCAACGGGACATATCAAGGGTATCCTTTGTATTTTTAGCTTTGTGGAACGGCTTTCTGGTTTGATTGCGCTGTACTATATTACTACTTCAATTGCTGGGCTTTTCATTCCCCGTCGTTTATTTGCTACCGTAGAGCGTACCTAGATAGTTTGTTCAGTTTGTTTGCGTGTAGCTAAATGACAAGATGACACACATTTTCACGACGAAAAGGCCTTCAGGCAAGCCTTCTTGTACTTGCTCTCGAATTAATTTTAGACCTGCTTGTTGGAAAATTGTTTTCCACGCCAAATCCGACCTGAGGGAGTCCGCAAAAGGTGTGTAAGATACTGTGCTTGATTTCGCACTCCTGAAAGATGTTTGCCCTACCTGGTGAGGCTAGAATCTTGATCGTCAAATATTTCCTGAGGTTCTCCCTCATCGGTATCAGAGCAGATATTTTCTTTTACCACAATCAATGCCTTGGGATGTTTCTTCAATGATTCATGGCTTCGTTTAAGAAATGATACCAGATCAATGTCTGAAAGATGCCCTAAGCACCATTGACACCATATCACGTCAAAACCTTCCCCGATATCGCTTTCTGGACGAGCTGGTTGATATCCTATCCGATCGAGAAATTTGGCATGGTGAGGTTTGAGAGGGTGGAAATCTTGTAGAGTTCCCTGAAGAATTGTGACGCTTTTTGAACGATCACCGAGACCGCGCCATGCACCTTTCGCAGAAGGATTTTCTGCACTTGATCTCGCTCTCGATAAGGCTTCATGAACGAATGGCTCGACGGGCTCTAGGACAGTGACGTCGGAGACAAGGTGAAGGAGAACATCTGCGGTAACACGACCAATACCTGCACCGACATCCAAAGCGCGTGTTCGCGGTCTTTCTGAGGAGGAGTCCAAAGGATGGAAAGCAGATGGCACCGTAGACAGTTGAGGGTATAAATTCAGCAAAAAGAGCCTCGAGCCGAGCGAATCTATCCTTGGAAGTGACTGATACAACCATCGATGAGCATCAAGGATTATGAAGAATAGGAGAAATCGGGTACTCCTGAGCCAAATCCACCTAGAACACCGTCCAGACTAGCAGGTTGCGTGTTCCAATATTCAATACCCTCTTCGACGTTGGGCTCAGCGACGTTCATGATGGATGGTTAATTTTGAATGCTGAATCACGTGTGCGTATCACTTCTCATTAAAATCGCGTCGGACAAACAAAAGTAAATAACGCGCTCAGATGGATACATCATCATCACTCGACAGCATTTGGGACGAGCCTGCCATCCTGAACTCTCCAAAAAGAGTGGAGCCAATACATGAATCGGACGATGAACAAATTAATACGCAGCGACCAGCAAAACGATCGAGGCAAACTTTATTTCTCGCGGACTCGGACGACGACGTCGAATTCTCATCAACAACTCGTATAACACACAAAGCACCTCCCGCTCAAGATGTTGACGTTGACGCGCTATTTGCTGGCATAGATGATGACGAACTTCTTAACTTTCAGCGTGTTCCTGATCGTATTGATGAAGACGAGCTCGCACGTCAGGCTGAAGCTGAGGCGAGACGCCGCGCGCCGCCTCTTACACCCCACCAAATAATGCCTAGCAGTTCCCCAGCGAAAGATGCAGAAGATGGAGCTGGAGGGAAGAAATCAAATGGAAAAAAGGCTGGAGATGACGATGACAAGAAGTCGCGTCGACGACTGGTTAAGCTTGACGAAAATCGATTACTCGGACCAAGCGGATTTCCTCAATTGATAACAATGACAAAAGATTTTAGGATAAAAGGGAAAGGGCACGAGGTGAGCTGAGCCACACAACATAAGTGCAATACTGAATCACAGGCTTTCCAGGTTACCGACCTCAGTCGCCTCCTGCAGAAATACCAATATTGGACACATCAATTGTACCCCAAAACAAATTTCCGAGATACGGTGGAACGTGTCGAAAAGTTGTGTCACTCGCGTCGTATGAATGTAAAGTCTTGCTCGTTAGCTCCCGCTCCGCCCCACTGACACGATACCTAGGTCTCCCTCTCGGTGTGGCGTGACGAAGCCCACGGAAAACCTACCAGACAACCAGAGGATAGCGACGAGGATGATAACGATAATGGAGATGATGGCCGTGCGGATCAAGCTGATGACGAACGAATGGACACAGACGATCGTAACCCAGGCTTTCGATCCTCCCCTTCCCGTGCTTCATCGCGCATATCTTCGCCCCCAGCGTCCGGGCCTAGTTCGGAAGGCGATATGCCCATTCGACCACTGGCACATAATCCAGGTGTTCTACCTCAGTCAAGCAATCGCGAGGAAGATGAACAGGAAGATTTCTGGAGATCCTTGGACGAGTTCAGCGGAGATTTATCCGATCCACCCCCAGCACCAACGACTGCACCGAATTCGTCTATGGACGAGGACGAGGAAATGTGGGATATCATTTATGAAGTGGAACAGGAGGCCGCAGCAAAACGATCATTACCAGCGGATGGAGCGAACACCTCGATGACCCAAACAGCTGGCAATCCACCAGAAGATGATGACTTGGACGATATGTATGTGTAACTGAGTTAAGGATATCCAATTACGATACTTTACATTTATACAATATATATACACAAAATGATAAACAAATGATAAAAATTAACTCTAAATGAAATGCTTCGCTCCCTTACGAATTAAGGCCAACTGATTCTGGCGCCCACAAAACACATCTCCCACTGGCGTTGCCACTTGCAGCCCGTGCTACTATGCTGGGATGAGAGCAAGTTACAGCCTGAACAGCACTTATTCTGGATAGCATATAAATTTAATGTAAAAGAGCAATGTATACCTGTCGTACCTGGTTCGATCGGCTAGTTGGGTCACAAGGTCGCCCTAGATATTGTGGAGAAAAAGGTGTAAAACTGTTCTAAGCATTGTCAATCACGCAGTGAATTACCTTCGATGAATATATATCCAAGGAGTGATCCATATTGCCCACCTACATAAAATCAGGTTTTACTCGATGAGAAAATCTAAAAGGACGTGCCGTAAAATGGGGATAAGTGTCAAGATTGGGAGTCCACTGGGCGCGTAAAATAGTCAACCATTTTCCCTGAAGAAAAAGGTTAATATATAAGAATGACATGTACACAAAATGCTTACAGTTTGGCAGTTATGTCTGATACGGCAGAAGGGTTTGAAGTCAGCGAACTTGTTGTCGCTTTTGAATGCTGATGATTCAATGTCCCAAACTAGAGAATTGGTTAGAAATGCTACGGTCTGATCAAAGTATAATTGTGAGAGTACTCCGTAGCGTGTCATCATAACTCGTGCTAATAATTTGACGCCCTCTTGGATCCCAATAGGCAGAACTCGCTGATTTATCGTGCTTCCATTCTGCACGGAAGCCGCCCTTGCCCTTCTTAGAGTTCAGGTGCTCGTTCACAGTGGTTGCCTCGAAGTCTAAGACTTGGCGAGCCGAGTCATCCTTTGAGTCGTCCTGTTCAGCAAGCAATGAGACTGAAATCTTTTCTAGCTTCCGGGCATCCCAAATCCTTGATTCACCATAAAATCAGAAAACTTAATATGTCAGCGATAGTAAAAACTTACTTCAAGAAGCGACTATTACTGGCTGTGAGCAGAAAATTGGGGCGTGAAGGATTCACACTAATAGAGCCAATTTTGGCTTCGGACAGTTCATAGCGACGCGCTTTGGATTTGTCCTCGCGGAGGTCCAAATGAGTGACACCACCCGCGCCATCTGATATCCACATTTCCTGCCCTGTGGGTGGGAGGTCAATACTAGAGATGAGAACACCGTCGTTGGTAGCATAAATCTCTGCCGATGTACCAGACACGAAAGACAAGCTGCGGATCGTACAATCATAGGAGCTAGTAAACAGCTAAACCAACATATTAATATGGTCGAATGAGAAATTGGAACTGCAACAAACATTATGAGAGTCGGTAGGGTCAAATTTGATACTCGAGATCGAAGACTTTGAGGTTGCCGGCCAATGCAGCTGGAGACGCCAATATTTACCGCCTTCCCTGTTCTCCACCGGTACGTCGTCTTCGTCGTCTCCTTCTTCCGGTGGTGCTCTAGCATCCCATATGCCAAGCTGGCCATGTTTATCTAGTAAATATATATATGGTTTATTATATAGAATTTGTGTGGAAGCCTACGAACCTCCGAAAAATATTAAATCTTTCGTGACCTCAGGGTGATATGCCGCACAATAAATTCGGTTTGTGGTGACCTTGGCGCGTGAGACAACTTTGAGATCTTCAACCTGCTCTCGTAGTTGCTTGACGGCTTTCTGATGCTTTGCTTCTTCGGCGTAATTGAAAGCTTCAGGATCACCTACGCGCCTCGGTCCAGCATCCTGAGACACACTTTTCATGGTTTCCGAAAGTTTGGAAAGCTCTTGAGGTTGATCTGCTTCAGCAAGGGTTTTGAAGTTTAGGGTATCGTGCCTCGGGCGCTTCGCAATCCTTGCTTTCTCCTCAGCTTCTAGTCTCTCTTCTTCGAGTCTAATCAACTCTTTCTCGCGTTCCTCCTAGCAACAGAGAGGCGCATTCAGATTTGAATGTATAATTGAGGACTTATGACATATACCTCGCGTTGCTTTCGCTCTTCTGGAGTCTCATTTAAATCGCCATGTAATTTGGTAAGAAGCCGTCTAGATTGTCTTCTTGGAGCTTCCTCCTCGCGTTCTCGCTTGACTCTCTTTGGCTGGACTGGCTTAGCTGTGCTGTTCTGAGGCTTCGCAGAAGCCACCCCTAGGCTTTTTACCGCGTCTTTTAAGCCTAGATCTTCGAATAAAGCGCGATTTTTGGCAATATTGGCCTCACGTTCCAATTCACTATATCATCAAATTCAGACGAAGTATCCATGCCAATAAGTTTTTAGAGCATACTATTGAGATTTTTTCGTCATGAGTGAATTGCGCAGAGGTGTTTACTCTTCAGAAATCGAGAATATATGTCCACACTACAAGACTTAAAGAAGCTGTGTCACAATGTACTTGGAATGTTCATTGTCAATGTTGTGTCACTACACAGGTATGATCACAATCACCTGATAAGCGTAACTATTAAAATTGTCACAGAGAACTTCACGCGGTGCACCGCTACTGTGCAGCTGCAACTTGGCCCATTTGTAACTTTGCTTCCGTCCCTCTCTAAGGCTTTAAATAATTAAACACACAAACAGTTGAAAATTTATACACGAGTATGGAAGTAGATATTTCCGCTTCCTAAGAATACTACATCTCGAAAAATTACAAGAAAACAAAGCAAACTAGAGAGCAAATAGAAGGAGGAATGAAAATCAATAACACAAAAAACCACTATGTATATAAAGTATTCATTAAGCCGTCGTGATTGAGAATTCAAACAGAGAAGAATGGAGCCAGGGAGAAAATTATATGGTAAGTAATAAGAAGAAATTGTTTGCTGAAAGTTAAAAACTTCTTGCAACTAGAGATAGGAGGCTTTGAAAAGGCCTACATTATCATGTAACCTCCAAGATTGATGTCTCTAGCACACGAAATTGCTCTGGATCTTTCGAGTGTTCTGACCATCCAACAATCTCCCGCCAGTTATGTTGGTTTGCTTCCTTCTCTCCCGCTCCCGAGAACATCCCAAGTTCGTCATCACTTAAGCCACGGAAGATAAGGAATAGCCGGGTGAAAACGCAAGGTTCGATCGTTATTGAAATGTCCACAGCAGCAGCAATTTGGCGAGGAGATAAAAATCTGTAAGCGATGTTTTTATGCTGGGAAAAGGCTGCCATATTATTGCTGTGCAAATGATGTGATTTAATTTAATAAGGTTGATTATAAACAAAGGGCATGACATACTTGATAAAGGTTGTACGAGCATGCATTGATAATCCCAATTGGTCCAATACATTCATGAGATGGCGAATAAAGTCACGCAAGCCCATTGCAAACCCATTTCGAGGAGCAATAAAATTATTAGGATCCATCATTGACGAGTCGGGGCTATATAAAGCATTTGCTTGAGTTGAACTAAAGAAAAGAAGAAAAGGTCACTTACACTGCTTCGTAATATAAAGCTGTCGATACCATTTCACTCTCAAAATGTTCCAATGCACCGCCAGGATGCACTCTCATAAAATACTTTGCTTTTTGATCTTCGATGTGTTCTGGTGGTGGCCATGCGACTCCGGCCTTCCAGACGGGGGCGAACGTCAAGACAACTTCGCAATATTGGATCTCAGGAGACAAAATAGTGAGATTGCACCGAGCAGCTGTTGATTTTGCCACCGTTGCTAGTTTACTGATGACGCGATTGTCGATAGTTAGATCTTGAGTATAATCTTCGCCCGGAGGAAGCTTTGTACCAGTGAACTCCATGGTATGTGTGTCTCCTGAATGAATAATTTCCAGTTTTCCTACGAAGATACCGTCTACAAGGGTGCCGTCTTCCATCCTTGACATATCCAACTCGTCTGAGCTCACAGTCACATCCAAGGCGACGTTTTGTCCAGGTGTCAGCTCCAGATTAAAGGTACCCGGCATTTCGAGGACTGGAGGGGGCCTGTATAAAATGCAAGCGTTCAGAAAAATAAGGAACAAAGGGGGAAAAGCAAGGGATTTACGGTGGGGCGCTGCAATACGCCAGAATAAATTAAATGTTCAAATTGTTGAGCATAGTTTCAAGACTTACGGCGGCTCTTCAATCGGAGGGGGTCCATCGCTAACAATTTCGACTCTGAGACCTTGAACACCCATGATGGCAATTTGATACGAGTCTTCACTAGTAAGCTGAAAGGAAGGTAAGAACGCGGAAAACATGGTTGGACGAGGCAACACACATAGATATAAGGACCAGCTACAAGGCGCTACACATGAATATTAGTATACCTCGCCTAGCGCGTTATTTGGTAAGACTCACAGCAGCATGTATTGAAGCATATTCTACAGGAACGCGTAAGTTGAACATGGCATCTGGAGGAGGTTTTGTCCAGTCTTGCGCAGCAGCCATTAATTCCTGGTTCGAGCTTCAGAAAGATGTGCTGGGTCATGTATGATTAGATGTAGCACTCACTGCGAAGCTGTTTGGTAACTATGACATATTTATGTGCTGATTGGTTGGTAGATTCACACATTTAGAGTATGAGCTTACCATGCGCAATGTTTCCATATCACCAAACGCGAGCGTTAAAAGGCGCGGTCGTGCAACGGCCATCGGGGCTCCAGGAGGTTTTGGGTCTGGTTCCTTGGCTTTTGGCTTGAATTTTCCCCAGAAAGCGGCTGTTGGCGGTAAACCAGCACTTGTTGGCCTATTAAGAAGGTGGACACAGTGAAAGATGAGACGTAAGGAAATGAAAAATGGGGTACAGCGCCTACGTCGGAGACAGAAGCATATGAAGAGAAAGGGATTGCCTAGTTGGTGGATGGTATCAGGATTCAAAGGCGGACACAGAGGCCGGAATAGATTGGGCCAAATGTTGTGTTCCAAACACGGGCCACGATGAGAACACGAGGCAAATGAGGCAAAGGGTTTTTTGTCGTGTTTATCGATATACACAATCAAAAGGAAGGTAGTGATTTATCCGATGAACAATCTTGCAATATACAAGAACAGAGTGCTGTAGACTCAACGGAAACTGGTCGATTATGGATACAAGTAGTAGAATAAGACCGAATAAAGCTGGGAAGCTAGAACGATGTGTGAAAGGATTGTCGTCCGCTTCCTGTCATGATAAGATAAGATCTTTTACATAAACAAAGTACCATCTCCGAGCTGGCAATCCGAATCCGAATTTTCTTCTTTTACACCGCTATGTTCCGCCTAGCCCGTTTACCTTCTCACCTAACGCGTTTCTCGTCCATCAATTGCAGAGGTCTGGCATCCTCAGCCCTACTATCACGCTCATGGCAAAACGAAACTGTTGCGGAACTGCGCAATGAGGCCAAAATTCGCGGTTTGTCTACGTAGGTCCTTTACTCCATGACCCAACTCTGGACAGCAATTAAGTATCTCCAAGAAAAGGAAGCAAGTCAGTCCTGGTCTCTAGATTAGAGGAATATGAGCAGGCTCGCTCATCAACACAGGCTGCGTCTGGGATAAGGCATGCCTCCACTGCTCAACAAGTGCAACAAACTGCCGCGACCGAATCTCAGACTGAGGTCCCAGGGAACCCAGAACAACCAACAGTCACCTCAGCCCCCTTCTTGGACATCAAAATGCCAGACTTATCTCAACCTGAGCCCGTGGAACCCATTAGAATCGTGCGCTTTCTTTCCTACGGAAGAAATATAAACTCTAACCACACCAAAACAGCCTTTCCTTCCTGACTTTTGGGACTCTTTAGCCCTTTCCCATACGGATGGCGTCTCAACAGAAGAAACTCTCCCAAAAATTGTAGTTATTGCTGGGGCAAACACCCATCGTGGAGGTGCCCATAATCTCGTAGACTTTTTTGACAACGATGGTCACGAGGAAACCTCTGTACCCGAACCTGCCGCTCAAAGTCAACGTTCTGGCAGCCTTTTGGATGATATTGCTGAGGACCTTGGTCTTCCACCAGTACAAGATATCAAGAGTTCTTTACGAAGACTTTTCTGAAAAGTTGCGGCATAACACCATCTTACACCATTGTAGATTATTATTCGCTTTTTATCACACTTATATTACAGTAGCTGTAACGTGGACCATAAGTACTACTTGTACAGCAGGCATATTTCACTTGCGAATTAGAGTGGTGACATACTCTAGTATTATCTTCCTAGAATCCGGAATTTTCGGCCCGATACGCGTACCGTGAGACTGTCCTTTAAAATTACCTTCGTAGAACTTGTAAGTAGTAAACTCTTTTGATTTTATCCTTCGAACTGGCTTTCCTCCTCAATTCGACTCAGAGACCATTCATTTCATTTTTATGCAGACTTAGAATGGCAAGCACCACAACAAGCGCCATTGAAATTCCGGATGGATTCCGACTGCACACAGAAAATACATCGCATATCTTACTGTCTGAAAACGAAGCATTTCTCAACCCTGTTCAGGAGTTTAACAGAGACTTGAGCGTGGCATGTATTAGAGTGTGGAGCGAGGAGCTCAATCGCACAAAAGAAGAACGATGGAGGAAGGCGCAAGAGAACAAGTTGAAGCGCGCTCGTGCAGGTTTGTCGGTTTGTTTGGGATGCAGGCATCGATGAATTATATATTATACAGACAAACCATCTGAAGCCATGGTCGTTGACCAAACTCCATCCAATATGAAAGAAACTGAGTCAACGGAGTCTACAGTCGCGACCGGGAGTTCTGTTAAGTCTAGTTCTGACGTGAGTAGATTCAGTGTTTAAACCTTGACGTACTCGATGTTTATCTACGACTTAGTATAGACCATATAAATTCGTGATTTTAGAAGCCCTGTCTGCAACTGGATTACGATCAATACGTTACGCGAAGGAAATCCCTCTGGTGAAGTAAACATTTATTTATTTCTTGTGTTTGTGTCTGCATGCTGACTTTCTTACATTGGTAAGGTATGTAATTGCCAATGACCTTTCTCCCGGTGCAGTAGAAGCTATGAAACGCAATATTGCCATCAACGGATTTGAAGAATACGACCCTGCATCCACGTCGTCAAAGAATGGCAATGCGAAGCAAATGGTCCATATCAACGAAGGTGACGCATGGTATTTATTTCATTTCCCCCCTTCATTAAAACTTCTACTTACGACAGTGTAGTTCGCTCATGTATAGTCATCGCGAAGAGAAAAATCAAGTTGATGTCGTTGATTTGGACCCATACGGCACCGCTGCTCCCTTCATTGACGCTGCAATCCAGTCCGTAAATAATGGTGGTAAGGTCTTTCATGTTCATCTTGCTCTACATGTGTACCAAGGCAATTTGATTGTGCAGGTTTGTTATGCGTTACCTGTACAGATCTGTCTGTCTTGGCAACTACGAATTACCCAGAGAAATGGTAAGTGGGTTTTAAGCAGATACAGACGGCCGAACTGACAGTAAAAGTTTTTCCAACTATGGAGGCGTTCCTGTTAAAGCAGAATATTGCCACGAAAGTGTATGTGCTTTGCTTCGCATGCCCGATGTTGGAATGTTGGCTAATTCTCATCAAAGGCTTTACGCTTGCTTTTGCACAGTTTGTCAACTTCAGCATCAAGATACGGTCGTTTCATCGAACCCTTGCTCTCGTTATCGATCGATTTCTATGTCCGCGTATTTGTCCGTGTACAAACGTCGCCCATCGAAGTGAAAAAGGCATTGACGTACGCCCCATTTTCTTTTTATATGCGCCGTCTGACTCCTCTGTTTGAGCAGTAAGAATTCCACTTTTTACATATGTACTACTTGCCAGTCACATTACGAACAGCCACTCGGAAGGGTGATCACCAGAACGTCCGCGAACGGCAACAACAATTATATCTTCAAGACGCAGGCCGGTCCTTTGGTATCATCGAAGTGTCCTGAATGTGAATCCACTTTACATGTAAGGATATCTTACCTGCATCTCACATGTAATCCCTAAGCGTGTCTCTGTTGAAAGGTTGCAGGTCCTATGTGGTCAGGTCCACTTCACAACAAAGATTTTGTCGGGAAGCTGCTCGCCCATGTAGGAGAAAACGAGGAAAACTACAATACTTCTGGAAGAATGAAAGGAATGCTCACCGTGGCGAGAGAAGTCAGTCCATATCTTCAGCTCGATCTGTACTCTTTGTTTTGTTTTGTTTTATTCTTACTCATTCCTTTGTAGGAATTGGAAAACCCCTTCTACTTTACACCGAGCAAAGTCGCAAGCTTTTTCCATTGTGAAACGCCTTCCTTGGATGAAGTGGCGTAAGTACTCTATTTTCTTGAGTATCATCTTAATTCGACGTCTGTGATAGGTCTGCTCTTTTGAATGCTGGCCACCAAGTATCACGGTCACACGCTTGCGCTGGCTCTCTGAAAACTGATGCAAGCCACCGTCAATTACATGATATCTATCGCTCCTGGGTGAAACTTCATCCTGTCAAACTAGACAACATATCGGAGACTTCACCGGCTCGTCGCTTGCTTGCAAAAGAATCAGAGTAAATCAAATTTACCCTGGGTTTGCGATTCAATTTATTGATTCCATTATTTGTATAGGTCTGAAGCAGACTTCAAACGCCACCCTCAAACAATAGGCGCTCTAGAAACCATTCGTCTTGTCAGATACCAAGAAAACCCAGCTGGTTGGGGACCTGGGAAAAAGGCATCTTCAAAACCAGATTTAAAGCGCAAAAGAAGCTCGGAAGTCTTGGAGGAGCCACCTGCAAAACACTGATTCCAGATTTTGGTCATCCAAGTGAAAAAAAAAACATGGAAGAATTTGGTAGTCATTTTACAAAATCTGAATAATATCATACAATATCCCGCAAAGTTAAATCGAAGTAGAGGCCGCAGATGCGGGAAAATACAATCCTCATACAAGAACGTAAAAGGCATAAATTAATCAGAAACGTCAAGAAATGAAATGGTCATGAAAGATGGGCGTTGGAAAATGCCAGTGACTCCCTATTTCTTAGGGTTGGTTACTGCAATCCATGGGTGTTGCAAGAGTTCAATAGCAGAAGGTCTCGCCTCATGATTGATCTCGAAAGTTTTGCGTAAGAAGTCTTGGGCATCGGCAGATATGTCGGAGGGAATGGTAGGTCGTGCGGAAGAACCGATCTGGAATTTGGAAGACGTTAGGACCAAACACGGAAATTTTCAAAAAATCAATCACCTTGAAGATGGCCTGCATTTGAGTGAGTTGAGCCCACGGATGCTCACCGGTGAGCATCTCTACAACAAGACAGCCAACACTCCAGATATCAGCTTTACGTGTGTGGCCAGTTTGTTTCACAACTTCAGGAGCCATCCAAAAGACAGAGCCTTGTAGTGAAGGTCGATTAATACGATTACCGGTTAGAAGATCTAAAAAAATGTCAATAAAAGGAGCGAGATTTAAGGAGCGACCGCTTACTGTCATCGACTTTCTTGGAGATACCGAAGTCGGAAATCTTGATTCCACCTTTGTTGTCGACGAGGATATTGGCACCCTTGATGTCACGATGAATGATATCGCGCTCATGTAGATAGTCCAAGCCCTGTAAAATTTGTCGGACGAAATTCTTGACAAGCGGCTCCTCAAAGGCACCGTAGCTGCGCAACAATGCAGTCACGGAACCTCCAGGTACATATTCCAGGAAAATGTTGAGGTATTCTTCATCAATGGAAGAGTCTTGAGAAAGAGTATGATGTTAGTTGAAAAATTTCGAACTTGTTTAAAAAATGGCGACACACATAGGTATTGCACGATATTTTCATGTTGTAGGTTCTTCAGCAATTCAATCTCACGCTCAAGAGCACTCAACATGCTCTTTTTACGCTCCTGGTTTGGACCAGAGCCAGTAGGAAGTTCGACTTGTTTGACAGCCATTAACAGTCCATTGGATGCATCCATTCCCAGATAAACCTTGCCGAAGGAGCCTGCACCAATAAGAGCTCCCTTGATCCACTTATTGGCTATAAAAGAGGGAGGGTTATTCGACAACAGTAAATATACATACTGACCCACGAACCTTTGCGTGCATTAATAACATTGTGGATAACGCCATCATCATCGACGTCGAGGCTGAGCTCCTCCTCTTCATGAAGCGTCTCATCTTCCTCTTCCGAAGTCACTTCGTCTGAGCTCTCTTCTTCCTCGTCTTCAACCTCCACGTCTCCATCGTCGTCAGCGACTGCCTTGGGAACCATGTCTTCGATCTCTGTGTCGACCTTAGTCCAGCCGTCAAGATCTTCATCTCTTTCTCGCTCAAAAGTCTTGCTTACTCTTCCTTTTTCAACTTCGGCTGTAATTTCATCTACTGTCATGAGACTTGCTGTATCAGACCTATCACGCTTGCTACGCAGTTCCGTCATGTAGCTTAGACGCTTTGAAGTAGTCGACATAGCCTTAGACACTGGTCTCTGTCGGTGCAGCTTAGCACCATCAGAATTTTCAGGACTGCCGTTAGTAGGGAATGGTATCCTTTGGGGCATAGGTTCGATGGTATCTAGATGAAGATCAACTGACCGTCCATCGTCCGTCGAGAGTGACATCCTCGGTAGGTCTTCCTTATCATAGGATGAAACTGGTTTATCTGGCACAGGTGGAGGAAGAGTTGAAATCGACGACCGTGGCGAGAACGATTTTCTGCCTCCAGATCCTTGCGTACTGCTGCTGAATCTCGATGACGGTTGATTGTACGACGCGATGCTTTCACGTCTCCGCATCATACTGTGACGAGCTGTTCTCTTGAGCACTTTTTTCTCAGTATTAGGGAAATACTCCGTCAAGTGGTTCGTGATCAGTTCACTAGGAGGACGCTGGCCAAAGAAGTTACGCAATTTAGACGGTCGCTTGGCATGTGCAGATGGGCTGAATCGTCCTGAAGTCGGCGAAGGTGGCTCCAGTGCCTTTTCAGGATCTGGAACACCAAGACCACTGAGAATACTAATTGAACTAGCGCGTTTCGTGCTCTTAGAACTACTGAGGTTCGAAGAAGGACTGGTGCTACGAAAGTCTGTTCTGTGTATTCTTCTGAGTACCAAGCCATTTTCGCGCGTTGGATGATCTGGAGCATGGCAAATGGAAAGCAGTTCTGCTTCAGTGAGTGGTTGAGCTGTTAACATAATGAAATAATGTATACTGAGAACTCAGCCACAAAGTAAATAATTAAAAGTACTCACCGGGTCCGTCTTCCTGGCCGATATCCATAAATACACCCCATCCATCAACCGTCAAGCCACCTTCATCAGTATGTGAAACGTCCATGTTTCCATCACTCCTCAGACTCCCCTTGCCGAATTTCTTCAAGACTTTCTCAAGAACTTCAATCCCTCCAGTGCACGAGGCTACATCGATGGTGAAAGAAAGGCCTTCGTCGGGCAAGACAAATTTGACAAGTTTCTTGCGTAGATCATCCAGACTGTATTGGTTGTTATTGGACGCGCCTGGGTTGAAAGGTCCTCGTCCAACAGAGTATGCGTGTGTTGGTGGTGAAGGTGTGCCGGAAGAATTGTGATGGGAAGAAAACGTTTCCTCGATCGGTGAGAGACTAGATGCGAGATTTGATGGAGGATGCAAGACAGCGTTGACGTTGGCGTAAGGATGTGAATTCGAGGCTCCCCCTCGGACCGTTGGTTTACTAGGAGAGCCATTATTATTTAGACCAATTGACCCATTCCGACCGTGACTATTTGATGAGGTGTTTGGTCGAAGTCTAGCAGGCGGCACCGGCGATATCGATCTTGAGTTGGGTATCTTTGAGCTGCCAGGATTCCCAGGTCGAGGATCTGCAGGTAAATGATGGTTAACCCAACTACTACTTGATGGAGTGAGTAGACCCTGGTTTTGATGGGGTGGTGGTGGTGGAGGTTGCGAAGTGTATGCGGGGGCTTCAACTTGTGTAGAACTATTCCACGATGGAAGAGAACGATTTGAACCTCGACCTGGAGGAAGGGGAGGTTGACCGCGTGGAGGGGGTGGCAGAGGCGGAAGATGGGGTCTATGCAGACCAGGGGTAACTGAATGGGCGCTACTGCTCGGGGTCGAAAGTTGAGTATTAGATGGCGGAGTAGACAGGGTGGGATGGGGCAGAGGGCGTATAGGAATAGTAGTTGTACTCCTGGCAGAATCAGGACCTTGTTCGCGAATGATAGCAGGGAGATCTCCTCGACCAGCATTGGCGTTAAGTTGTAATGGCGCAGGCCTGACGTTTTCGAGGCGGCGGTTACCGTGACGATTTCCTGAGCTGTCTGTCTTGTCCGAGTGTGTTTTTGAGTCGTCGATGCTTATATTACTCTTGTGTGAAGGTCCCATTGGAACAGGTTTGCCAGCAACTCTTTGTCGCAAAGTTCTGACTGCTTTGAGGATCCTTAGCCTATCGCCAAGGATTGAAATACCCATTTCCTTGAGAGTAATCTCATCCAGCTCAAGCAGAACGTCGCCCCTGATATCGTTGGCCTTGAAAGTTACATCATGGGAGCCACACTTGATCTCGTTCAACCAGCGCGCGACATCTTCGTCCTTCCATGTTTTGAGAAAAGCGGAATAAGATATGCCGGCTGGAGGTTCTGTCGGTGCATAAGGCTGGTACTTGACAGGCTGAGGCGGATGACTTCTTGTATCCTGGGCTAGATTAATAAAAGAGCGCGAGTTGCCCGGCGCCTGCTGGTTCACAAACTGCATGGTACTAGGCGAAGAAGGCTGAGACGGTGACTTGGAATGACTGTCGGACGCATAGTAAGCGTTAGAAGACATGATTGCCGAGATACAGACAAGGCCGGATTAAAGGAAAGAGGAGACCCAAGTCCAATGGTGGTCCACACCAGTGGATCAGTACAAGGACGGTATCACTTGGATCACCCAAGCTGTGTGCAACACAGATATGGAAACCTTGACGACCGAGACCAAATAAAAGTGAAAAATACCTTTTTGCTGTAGGAGCGCTGATTACGAAATGTTATTCTTGTGACCGCTCCTCCGAGTACATACCTCCCAAAAATTATCTGCGGCAAGAGTTACAAAAGGGCAAACAAGACCGAAAATGTAAATATATCAGAAATTTAAGCGATTCCAGGCTAAGCAACGGACATGTCGGAAAGGCTCACAAAGAGAAAAAAAGAGGAACAAGGAGGATAATTCTTGTTGAATACTGTGTAATATACATGAGTAGTAGTACTTTGTGGGTAAAAAAGCCAAAAGGGAGGATGGACTGACAGTGATCGAGGGATGTTATTTATTACCCGTAGGCGACGCCAGGGGCTGTCATTGGCCACGGTGGCTGTGAATAAACTTTGGTAAATAATTCGAGTCGCTGTCCGCCTTGCATCCATCTTCTTCCCTTACCATATCTCTTGTTTTCTGTCATCTGCGACGTTTCATAGTCGCTTTGACTTTCCCCTACAATCTTACTCTTTCCTTTACTTTCCTTATAATTTCCTTCCTTCTGCTCTCTCTCTCCACGTAATGCGTCCTTCAAAGGCGCTTTTCGCCTTACTATCTCTCCCTTCCCTCGTGTTCGCCTCGCCCTGGAGAGAAGATCTCGTCGACTACAATATCAATGTCAACAAAAATGCCCAAGATGTTACTCAGTACGATGCAGAACGGCCCAATACAACATATACTCCCTCGCCTCAAAACTGGCGCGCTCTTCCGACATACACCATCCTCATGGACAAATTCGCAGACGGCGACCCTTCAAACAACGACTTCTTCAAAACTATCTACGAGTATGATATCAGAGAAACTCAGCTCCGTTATGGTGGTGATCTGAAGGGTCTCGTTGCTCGGTTGGACTACTTGCATGGAATGGGCATCAGAATCATCTTCATGTCAGGAACCCCGTTCCTCAACATGCCATGGCAAGCAGACAGTGCGTCTCCTTACTTTTACTCCCTGAGCCATGTATTGATGGTCTTTCCAATTTTATTTAGGTTATTCTCCCCTAGATTTTAGTGTGCTGGATCCTCACTGGGGTACAATTCAAGATTGGAGAGACACCATAGATGCTATACATGCTCGAGGGATGTACTTTATGGCTGATTTCACTGTTGGAACTATGAGCGATCTTATTGGTTTTGAAGGGTGTGTATGGTGTCGTGGCAGCCCTCTAAAAATGACCTCTGACCGGCAATCTTCATATTCTTAGGCATCTAAATCAAAGCACGCCCTTTGATTTGAATGAGTATAACGCCGTCTGGAAGAAGCCAAACTATGTTCCATGGAATTTTACTGAATACCGTGACTTCAATGTACGTCCTATGAATGTTTACCTCTTTCCAATCATGGGGTTCTAAACTTTCCCAGATCGGCAATACCAGGAATCTTTCCTGCCAAATGCCGACCTTTTGGGAGGACGATGGCACGGTCGTTAAAGTCGAAGCCAATGGCTGCCTTGACTCTGATTTTGATCAGTATGGTGATATGGAAGCTTTTGGTGTTCATCCTGATTGGCAGCGTCAGCTATCCAAGTTCGCTTCAGTTCAAGATCGTCTCAAGGAGTGGAAGCCAGATGTCATGGCCAAAATTCAAACTTTCTCGTGCATGGCTATCAAAGCCCTTGATATCGACGCTATTCGTATTGATAAGGCGACTCAGGTTACTGTAGATGCGCTTGCACAATGGGCCTCCCACACCAGGGCTTGTGCAGCTCAGTTGGGCAAAAATAATTTCTATATTCCCGGTGAAGTAACGGGTGGTGATACATTCGGCTCCCTTTACATGTGTGTAATATTTGTCTTCCTTGACGGACTTGTTGCTAACGTAATTTACCTAGTGGTCGAGGACGAACCCCGACCCAACAGCCACCAGGATTCCTCTCTGCCGCTGCATTGAAACCCACGCAAGACGAGTTCTTCCTTCGTGAGGCACCACTCAATGCTCTGGACGGTGTTGCATTTCACTATTCCATATATCGTGCCTTTACCCGCTTTTTGGGAATGGATGGAAATCTACAGGTCGCATACGATGTCGACTTGGATTTTGTCACTGCGTGGAACCAAATGTTTGTCAAGAATGACTTCCTTAATCCTCACTCTGGAGCGGTGGACCCCAGGCATATGTACGGAAGTAGCAATTTCGATATCTTCAGATGGCCTAGTTTAGAGTCTGGCGTGCAAAAGAGTGTATTAGCGTCTTTCATCTCAGCTTTGGTCATGCCCGGTATACCTTTGGTGCGTTTGCGTCATGTCTACATGAAACTTAAACTAAACGGAAAATAGCTCTACTATGGCGAAGAACAGAACTTCTATCTCTATGATAACGGTGCTTCGAATTACCTTTATGGGTAAGGTCTTTTTCCGACTTATTAATGACCATTCTAACCGAAATTATTCTCGCAGCCGACAAGCTATGATCAGCAATCAAGCCTGGAAGAGACACGGCTGTTATGTTCTCGGTTCTCAGCAGTACTTCAACATGCCTCTGGAGAGGTCCTTGTTCGGTTGCCACGATGACTGGAATGCTCTTGACCACTTCGACCCGACCGCGGATAGTCGTCTCTTGTTTGCTCAGTTCAATTACCTGCGCACTCGTTATGGATCACTTCAAGATGGATTTAGTCTTGAATCGCAGGGTAAATGGACGTATACGATTCAGAGACCCGGTTCGAATGGCACCGATACGGAAAT
>Ga0247779_1000319_pt1 | contig 33468 bp, 35 predicted proteins | sample UWRJL221509R5_FD_179925 | JGI IMG/M metagenome (GOLD analysis project Ga0247779, IMG submission 179925) | Plant litter microbial communities from Arlington Agricultural Research Station in Wisconsin, United States - UWRJ-L221-509R-5 | ecosystem: Environmental > Terrestrial > Plant litter >...
GCAGCTCGTAACACTATGCGAGGAAGCAACCTATCTCAATCGCAACCCACTGGCGGCAGTCGCTGAAGTCGTTTGTAGACGTATATTGTAGCTGTATTCACATCCAAGTACTCAATCGTCGTTCATCCTCTGCAACACAAATGTAACTTTATTCGGATTATCAAGGAAGTTTGAGAAAGTAAGAAAGTGGTGGAACAACCGATCTTTCGTGGGAATTGCGATTAGCATCCCAAAAGAAATTTCTCGAAGTATCTGTGCTTTTAGGGGTTTAGCGCTTAGCGCCCAAGTCCAGACTACCCGATGTACAATTGCCGCGGTGTTTTGTAAGTAAGCATCGCATTTACTTGGCTAGTAACATAGCCCAGATTTCTCTAATACTTCTCGATCAATCCGTCTTGTACCGCGTACAGGTCTGTACAGGTCTGGCTCGACGAACAAGCCAGGTTAGATGCGAAAGGCTTCGAGATTTCAGTGTAAGAACCGATAAAGTTTGCAATACTCCCGTCGATGTGCGTGTGGTCTACTATGGTGCTACATATATGGACACATAGCTGAATAGAAATCGACTGCATTTCCTTAGATCAAACGTTGTTCAACAAAAAATCAAAATCCTGTTCTGTTCAATTCATCAACTTGTGCTAGTACCCGCGCTACATGTACTATGTACGCTTCAGCTGCAAACCATTCACCCTCCACAATTTCAGTCAAGACCCGAGTGTGTTTCTTTCGAGCGCTTAAGAAACCGATCAAAGACTGATGGGTGAACAACCCAAGGCGACAATTCCATCTGTGAAGATAAAACATCAGTAAATAAAATAAAATCATAAAACCATATGGTTTCGAGGGCTGTATTCAAGCTTACGGAAAGAATTATCAGTGCAGCAAACTGGCTGAGCCGAGCTGTTAAAAATAAATATATGTATCAGTTTCTTGGGTATGTGTGTAAATATGATAGGCCGAGCTTACCAGGAATCAGAGCCTACGCCAACGACAGTGATAGGGCTACAGGTTACACCGACTTCGGCGGTGACGTCCGAGATGTTGATACCCAAAAGACCCAAAAGGGTGCTGACAGCAGGAGAGGTGGCGGACTGAAGACTGTTGCAGCAGTTGAGGGTCCCAGTGGTGCACTGAGCACGACGCACTGGGGTGGCGACCGCAAGAGTGGCTAGAGCGACGGTGGAAAGAGCAGAGAGCTTGAATTGCATGTTGGTTTAGAAGAGCTTAGACGAATGCTGTAGATGGTTCGACTGGGGAATGCGAGTTCGAATGTCTTGCCTTTATACCTTCTGTTGGTACCTACTCCTCCAAGATAACATAGATATCATGAAAATCGCAAGGTACCCCACCCAAATTTCATGTCAGAAGAGTGGAGTTGGCGTAACGCACAAGATGCACTTGTTCTGAAAACAAAAATCGGAAAGGCTTTGCTCAACGTCCGATGAGAAAATGACGTCTCAGATAACATAGAAGAGCAGAATAACATGCAGAGCTGTGAGGTCAGAAACAAAGCCATTGCGTCAACATCAGATGCAGGGTTATCAAAACACCAAAAACTGTATTTAAACTTCACGTAACAATTGGACGAACCCCGAAAGGTTTTTAAGGGACCGCATTCAAGGGCAGCTTTACGTTGTTCTGACGGAATTGAACAGGGTTTTTCTTTTTTTGACAAGAGAAATGTGATGTCGGACAAATAAGTGTAATGTCGCGTTCAATGGAGTGGGATGTAACGGCTTGACATAGGTATACGAGGGGGGGAAAGGTGCTGATTTGATGGAAAGGAATTTAGGTGGTCCAAGATTCACTGCTGATGAGTAACTTTACAGTTGACCTCTGGCTAGTGATATCATGGGCCGCCTGACATACTTGACATGGGAGAACAAGCATACAGGCTACCGAGATGTTGATAGGAGACATGGCATTATGACGCAAAAGATATCACCTATGGCCTGAACATGGCCCATAAATCATCGGTGATCGATTGTAAGTAGAAGAAAATTAGGGGCCCCGTGGTATGGGGACATCTAACCGGAAGCACATGAAAGATGTACACATCATGTCTTCCTCTCGAGTAATAGTCAGCTGCTGCGCAAGGTACCGCTGGAAAAGAAGAGAATCGATATCAATGACGCAGTTGCGAGAAGATAGCGGAACCATATATATGACTCCTTGACGCGCTCGGTAGCGTATGAAGGGAGTAAATTGTTCGTTCAGCATGGCCTTTGACAGGTCCGAGTTCACAATGACATGTGAGTGTGCCAACCTAACTTTCTCTAGTTACGAGACACTTTTCCGCCAGCGTTTTCGAGATAGAATTTCCAGTTTTTAGGTTACTCAAGAACAGAAGTGTGTCCAAAGTCCATTGTCCAGAGATAACACGTCCGGTCCTCGCAACTGGGCAATTTCCCGAGGAGTAAATGGGGGGGTTAAAATTGGCTGTGAACATCCAGACAGAAACCATGATGTTAAGACGCAGAAGGATATTCGCAGCTTGACAGGTAGCCATATGAGTAGCCCCATAAGTAATCTTCTTCGTTTCATGGCTTAAACGTGGTCAAGAAAGCTAGACGAATCCTAGTGGCAGAGAGTGAGAGCACCGTGACATGGTAGTAAGCCAGGCAAGTTTTAAAGAAAATGAGAATTGACTTTATTAGTTATACAGTAAGGTTGCATATGCAGTGATGGCCATGCGCTTTGATATTCAAGTTGGTTGACGTTGAGTTCTAGAGCTCAGAATGTCAAAGTTCCTTCTATGTCGCGATACGTGACGCTGTGATTACATGTCACATGTCACATACAAGGGTGTCATCAATTTTAGGGCAAAGCTTGCTCATACTTTTACTACTTGCTATGATACTCCCATCCTTTGATCATAAATCCATTATCTTGAGAAAAAAAAACCCTTCAGTCATTCTTGCTGAACCGACACCTCGCTCAAGACTAAAGTTTAGCCAACAAATGAATCTGAATACTATGGAATCGTTTTGAGCTCCTTTGTCTTACCTGAAAGGCCGGGATGACCTCACAGCTTACGCGGAATCCGGATGCACCAACATGACTGCGGTGTACTCTCTCACTAACCACTTGACCACACTCTGCAAGCTCTGCGGATGGATTAACGCCACTCTCATGGAGATATTTCAATATTTACGGGGTACGAAGAGCACTTTTTTCCCTTAATTGAATAAATTAAATACAATGATGATTTCGGACGCTTTTGCAGGAAAGCGAGTGTGAATAGCTACTACAGATATCTCTCACACAGCAAATACAACACCACGTTGATCACTGGCATCTGTCCATTAATAGCTAGACAAAATTACAGGACGCAGTAAACCATAGGTGCACCAGTGGCAATGCTTAAGGTAATTTCAGCTGCTCGTAATGGTACTTATTGGTGTGGAGACCCTCCGTGCCTTGGGCAGAACATGGAGGCCCGGCCCAGTAGTATTGAGACATCGTGCGTAACTCAATCATTGCCATCGAACCCTTATTGAATTGAAGAAATAACAATTGTCTTCACGAACATGACCGTCGGAGATCATTGGGGATGACAGAAAACTTAATAAAGTTTATTTATCTATTTCCAGAGATGACATATCGACGTCATCACTTTGGTACGCAAATATGCTTGGAACATCGCATTGGCTGTACTCGATAATGATGTATTCGTCAGAGTGCCCATTATGCCCACTGGTTTCGTCGGAATTTTCTCATCATCACGACCTCGTTGGCATGCTGAACAGCCTAATGTATCACAAGAAGAATCAATGCTCCACCTTGACATATTTTTGGTGAGATGAAAGTGATCATTCGTATTGGACGATATGCAACTATTGACCCGACATCAGGACAATGTCTGAAGAAAAACATAGACCAAACAATTATTTTATTACCGTCAAGCGGTGTAAGCAAACATATAAAAGCCAGTACCTCTGAACACAGATTCTTCACTCGAACAATCCGCAGCATTCGTTCAAGTTCTTCTTCATTTATCAATATGCAATTCAAGCTTTCCGCTCTTGCCACCCTCGCCGTCGCTACTCTTGCGGTCGCCACCCCTGCTCGTCGCAATGAACCTGCAGGCCAATGCAGCACCGGCGAGCTTCAATGCTGCGACAGCGTTCAGGCCGCTAACAGCGACGCTGTCTCCAAGCTCCTCGGTCTCTTGGGCGTCGTCGTTCAAGATGTTACCGCCCTCGTTGGCTTGACTTGCAGCCCAATTTCCGTCATCGGCGTTGGAGGCAACTCCTGGTGGGCTTCATGTTTTTTTTACCGTTCGAGATTTATATTCTAATCTCTGGTCATCTTACAGCTCTGCCCAGCCCGTTTGCTGCACCAACAACTCTTTCAGTAAGCGCTTTTTAAAATAATCCATTTCTGCTACATTTCCTAAAGTTCGATACTGACATGAACTTTCTAGATGGCCTCATTGCCCTTGGCTGCACTCCCATCAACATCAACCTTTGAAGACAGGTTGGATGCCACTGAATTTGCAGAAGTAGTTTATGGAAGCATGTATCGTGTTTGGCTATCTGTTTGTTGATTTGGAATGAACATTTTTATGTTTAACGAATGAGTGAAGCTTGAGAACTACAAAGTTTTTGGTAAATATACTTTGTCATGAGACTAGTAACGATTTCTTGAAATGTATTCTCTATTACCTATACCTCTGAGCCTTGGAATGCTGTTACGCCTTACTGTGCAAGATGTGTACCGTCCGAAATAGATGTATGAGGTCACGATGTACATGTAAAGATAGATATAAAAATATAAATGGAACATTAAAATGGCATGAGATATGTTATCCATCCTATATATATATGTATGTTTTAATACTAGATCGCAGAGAAAATATATATACGTATATCTAGATGAGTAACGGCATCTAGCTGGAAGATAGAGACTATTTCTGGCCGGCTGTCTCTGCCCACTCTTTGCTACCCATTTGGACTAGTCGGGAACACGCTCGAGCAAATGCGAAGACTTCTTCCTCTCCTGTGAACATGGAACTGCCGCCGACTGTCTCGTGGTTGAGACCCTGAAATTAAAATCAGGTGATGGTCCTAAATAAGAAGCCTCAGAAAAACTTACAAGATCGTCCATAACACTTCGCATATGGTCGGAGATATGAGTCTTCTTAGCTTCCTGGCTGGGATCGTCTGAGAATACTTTAAAGACAGGTACTTCCGATGTTACGAATAGTTTTGTCTGCCGATATGTTTCAAACGATCAATGCAGTCCGTGTGTTGTTATTGCGAAAAGCATACCTTGCTTTCGTAGCAGGCTGTAGGAACACACATAAGAGGAATGAGGGGAAAATCACACAGATAGAGGCTCACCATCAATGAAAGTGATAAATCTTCTCGCCTAAAGTTTGAGTGTATGTATTTAGATTTGTTACTCACTCTGAGAGTTTTATGATTGAATGACGTACCAAATCCTTTTGATTCATGTCCATCTTTGGTATATTCAACACAAACAGGGTTCCAAAATTCTTGGTAACTTCTAGATAATCAGCAGCACTCAGAGGCTGCCCACAAAGATCATGGAAGTTGAATTTCGCTATCGTGGACGTGCTTTCCGGAACGAGAATTGTTCGGCCCCATGTATTTAATTTTCGGTTACGTATAGGGGGATCGTCGGAATTTTCAGAGGCCAATGAAGAGAAGATTTTATTGACTTCCCGAGTGTTCTCTGGGGTTACGGGGGAATAATAGACATGCGAAAGGGCCCGGGGTACCCGACGGTAGTCTTCAGGATAATTTAATTTACGAACTTGGTCATCTGATTGACGTTTCGTGCGCACCTGTGCCAGAATCGAGATCGGTTACCTCGAATTGCGCCTTCAGTAACTCTATGGCTGGCATGAAGCTCGACCTCTGAATCCCATTCTTGTAAAGGTCATCCGGATGGCGACTAATCACAATACCTAAATATTGAATCAGATGATACAATATGGCTGTTACTTACTTGGAGGTCATAACACATATGACACCGTAGTTGACCAATGATTCGAGAAGTCTCCGTAGGATCATTGCATCTGCGATATCAGTTACTTGGAACTCATCAAAACACAGCACTGATGCATCTCTTGCTAGGTCTCGCGCTACAGGCACAATTGGGTCGCCACCTTGGTAGCCCATGGCAATTTTGGCAGCATGAAGCCGCTTGTGGACGTCGATCATGAAGGCGTGGAAATGGACACGGCGTTTTCGCTTCAGAGAAGGTGGTAGAGTCTGATAGAATAAGTCCATAAGCATAGTTTTCCCAGTCCCAACGTCGCCGTAAAGGTATAAGCCTTTGGGGGCATTTTCTGGGGGAGACGTGGGTACGGTAACCTCTTTGCTGAACAACCGAGAAAGCTAGAGATGGTGACCCTGAGTTTTCCGCAGAACAGATGATAGACAAGCACACGTACCAGTGAATTCGAGCTTGATATTTCCGGAATCTCTGGAGGTTTGTATGCAATAAGTTTGTCATGGAGGTCCTGGAGTTTTTGGATGATGCGGGTTTGATGGTCGTCTCCTCGCAGAGCACCGGATTCGATGAGTTTTTGGTATTGACGCAGAGGTGTCAGATACTCTACTATTTTACTCGATCAGACGTCGACCATGATAAGATAACAAAGCTGCGCGACATACCATCGGGGAAGGGATCGTTTGAAGGATGATTAGAGGGCGAATGAGATGGACGTCCGGCAAGGAAATTCTGTTCTGCAAGGTTTGGTTGGTTGCCCGGATCTAGTGCCAGTGAGGAGTTCAACGCAGCACCCCTAGGTCTTGATGGTGTCCCTCGCGTAGATGTTGACGCAGCAGAAGAGATGGCAGCCCGTTGACTAATGAATGAAGGTGTGCGACGTGCTAGTCCCTGTTGGGACACGGGAGAAGACAATATTCTACGAGCAGCCTTCATCGATGAGCAAATTGCTATACTCTGAGAGATGGTGAGCTGCGTTGGCTGTTACTGTTAACGCCGCTGAATTGAGAAGTTGGAGGATAACATAGCGTCAGACCCGGTTCCCGGAACTCCTTACCCATAACACCACGTGATTACATCACTCATTGTTATCTTGCCGCTATCTCATCTTAGCAATTCATTAATGGATCCAGCCTCGAGCTCGAGGACTCACTGTTCTTCTTCCTCAAAATGCACGACGATGGCCACAATGATTTAGAAACATACATCCTTCTTATGCTCTCCGATAGCAACCTTCCCACTGGGTCCTTCGTCGCCTCCTCAGGACTGGAATCCTACGTTAAACATGGCTTTGCATCCTCTTCCCCTACGGATGTTGCTACAGTAGACTTTCTCCGTGATAGTCTAGCTTCGTACGCCAGAAGTGCAATTCCATTTGTCTCTGACTCGCACAAAGCAGTCATGGACTTTGGACTGCCAGAGGATGAGAGTGGAAGGGAAGGAGGAAAGGACAAGAGGCTAGATACCATCCTTAAGACGCTCTCAGGCCTGGACAAGTTATATCAAGCCATGACTCTTAATCATGTTGCCAGACGGGCATCCATGTCCCAGGGAGTAGCCCTGCTCACACTCTATTCTAAGGGTTTCTCCCGGCCTCCCTTTTTGTCCGCGTTTTCGGGTGTAGAATCACGCGATCGTGAATCTCGAATGCGAACTCTCCTTGATCAATTTAAACTAAAAGTGAGAAGAGAAGAGGTCCCAGGCCATCTTCCAATATGTTGGGGCACCTTGACTGCTGCTCTCGGACTCAGTTTAGGTATGAATCAATGGCCTCGTCGGGTAAAGCTTTGGTAACCGTTTGAACATAGAGCGTAGCCAATATCTTCACCTATTCCTTCACGCGCGAAGTTTATTATCAGCGTCAGTTCGTTTGAATGATCTTGGCCCGTATGGTGCACAACAAATCCTTCTTCACGCGGTCAGACCTCTAGTCACTGCAGAAGCAGAGCGATGTCAAAATCTTCGAACAGGCCTACTTGAAGAAACGGATTTCGATGAGATTGAACTGGGACCCGCAAACACTTGGCCCCTTGGAGAAATTCTAGCAGGCCGTCACGATTTGCAACACTCGCGTATCTTCAATAGCTGAAGATCATACTTCCCTATGGTATCGATCTACATTGACAAGAAAAAGAGTAGAGCAAGAAAAGCATCTAGGACAACCCTACTGAGCCTTTTATGAAGCAGCGGCAAGAGCGAGTCGCGATGATACTTCTGCTTGTGAGCGGACGAGATTGGCGAGGTAGGAAATCATCAAAGTATCCTGGGTTCAAAAAATACATCGTCATGTCAAGTACATACCCAAAAACAAAAAAGGCTGACCTGTAAGCTGGAGTTAAAGCCTCCCTTTTCCAAGTCTTCGGTGCTGGCGCCCAATGTATCCATGAGGTATCTACCAATAGCAGGATCTCCTTTCTGCTCTCCTGCAAGAACCGCTCGCACATAGGAAAGTACCCGATCAAGCATCTCAGAAACAGAAACGATAGAGCGCTCAATGATTTCAAGGTCGGCAATGGGTTGAGCAGACGTTGATGAAGATGCCTGAGCGGTGTTCGCCAGGAGGTCAACTGTAATGAATGATAAATAATCGCCCTGCAAGAGGGTAAAGCAAAGAACAACTTACGTCCGCTCCTCTCCGAGTCATGGAAGCGTAGCTCTACCGGTACAGGGACAAACACACAATTCTCAGGTTTAGGGAAGACGCCAACGGGAGAACTGATTTTCCATTGATTATTTGAAAAATAAAATTGTGCGCAATTAGAATACGACTGACCTGATGTAGGCTTTTACTCCAGCATCCTCTCCTTCCTCGACACCGGTGTTGACCGCAACATGGATGGCTTGATGTGATCCCGTTTCTTGGGAGTAGAAATTTTGGATGAGAGCTGAGTAGGTGTTGAGATTTGATCCAGTCGAATACCTGCATCACAATGAAGTATCATTAATAACTGAAGCGAGATCCTATCATGGTCAGAGTTGCTTACCATCCGACGATGACTTCTTTTGGGTTCACTTTATGGTGCAGCTCGTACATGGTGCGATGGTAGTCCATGTCCACTGCGACCTGTTCGTCTGTCTCGCTATGCAAGACAGCGAAAGATGACCGTACTTCAACCTCGTTGTCGTGTCGCGTCCCAAGAAGAGTTCCAATGACACGATCCTGAGCATCCGTACGGCGGAGGTAGTGATCGAGGATAGAGAAAAGGGCTACAGGGTGAATCGTGATATTTGTGGGTGTGCGCCTAGAAAAAAGCAATTAGTATCATGGCTGCTCGATAGATATAAAGGATGGTCTGGAATGAGGAAGGAAATAAAGAGAGAACTCACGGTGCATTATGGGCAGCCTCTGTGATAGAGTTTGCTTGGATGTTAATCGCGGACGAAGTGGGTCCGAGAGGCATTTTTGGAGGATTTTGAAGAGATCCACTGCAGGACACAGTTTACCTTACACTACCAAAAAAAGTGTTTTCGGCTATTTCCGACAAATTCACTGCGTGTCACTGTCCTCCGAGCTTTCTTCGTCACCAGCTCTCAGTCGCCAAAAATCTTATTCATCATGCCTTCAGAAGAGACCAAGGTGCGTCCATCTATACTGTCTTACTTCTTCAAGTCTCTTTTCTGACTCTTCGAAAAAGGAACGTATCAGCAAAGTTATTGAAGTTGGACGTGTTCGTGTTCCAAGTGGAGTCTTCTTGTTCTTCTGACCAAGTATTTGCACATAGACTGTCCTCCACTATGGCTGGATTCCATTCATTATCTACGTTGGATTCACCAGGAGCAACCCCCAACCATCATTAATCAAGTGCGTGACGCGCATTCTCCTCGACTTTGTTGACTCTGACATTTTCGTGCCAGGTTGATTAGCCCTCTTGCATAGATGCTCCCCCACTTGTATTATTATATTAATGACTTATCATAATCCAAAAGGCGGGCATACGCCGTTTACCTCCAGCAACTTTTCAGTTGTAAGATGTTTGAACCAAGAACGGTCTTTTCTGCGGCGTTTAGGGATTAATGTCATTGCAGTTGCCCCAAGTGAGTCTTCTTCTTCGTGCCTAGTTGGAGCAAAGATTTTATACGTCGTGGTGGTATGGGTTCATACCCTGAAAATTCCATTAATTTGGGTCTACGTCAGTTCTGGTGTAACCGTATGTTGGTACTTGGTTTAAGAGAATTGACGTGTTGTGACGACTTGACAAGGCCAGATATGAGCTCACAACTTCACATTTCATAACATGTATTATGGCAGTAAACTGATATATAATGTAGGTGGATTATGCGAAAGCGAACGAAAGCAAAGACATAGCATAGTATGGTGGTATAGTAAATTATTAAAGGTATATTCTACGCAAATCACTTGCGCCTGTAATCCTTTTGCAAATAGGACACAGTTTTGTGGAACCTAGACATCGCAGCCAACATTCTTTGCAGCAAGTGTGCCAACATCCTGTTGAAACCGTCGGTTCAGTATAAGGGTCTATGCATATCCTGCATAACAGTGCGTTTGACGCCGCCGTAGGCGTCGGTGAGGTTTCCTACAGTTTATAGTCAACATGTGAACCATTCATATGCAATATACTAGCTTACCAAAGCCTGTATTTTATTTTCAAGGGCGAGGACCAAACCAGCTTTATCACCTCTTTGGCGTGCATAGGCGATAGCAACGTCGAGTCTATCTATTTCCGAAATACCGTCGTCCACGCGCGATATTTTGACACTTTCGCTCTCAGTGGGTGTTGGTGTTTTCGGGTTTTTGTGATCCACCAAAAGGTCCCGCAATGACTGTGCTTCCTCCGTCTCGTCTTCAATATCAACTTCAACATCCTCATCGACCATTTCCTGGTTCCGATTTACAGGAACGACGTCGCTCTCTGTGAATTGGGCCTCGCCATAAACAGCTTGGTCGTCTCCATCTATATCTATCTCCTCGTCTACGCACTCGTCATTGTCAAGCGTCTGGAATCCAGCTCCTACAAAGGAATTCAGCAATTTTTTGCGCGATTAATGATGAAGTTGTGCCCACCTCGAACATCACCAACGTAGTTGCCGTTCTCGTCTGCATCTTCCCAGAGTTCTGTTTCTTCCAGTGCACGTTGTTGTGACAATTCCTGCTGACGAGCACTCTCCATTAACTGACTTTGATGAGCCAAGCAAGCATCCACATGTGCGTCTAAGACATCTCTGTCGCCTCTGACAGTTGCGGAACACACTGGACAAGTCATTTCTTCTCCGGTAAAGCGTCTCAACCAAGAGTTTCTGCCCGTCAATCCTTCGTCTTCTTCTTTGAGCATTTCCTTGAGTTTTGTATGGCGCTTCTTTCGTCGGCGTTTGACAGATTCAATAGTTTTGTGAGACTGTTCCATAGAATCCAAAGCATTACGTGTTGTGGTTATGGACTTGCGAGCCTTGATAGCAGAACGGCGAATCCTTGAACTTGGTCCAGGCCTATAACACATAACATATTCTGCATTGCTTTACTTGGAAAGAATTTGAAATGAACTCACTCGTCCGTCATTTCGTCGTACACTACTTCCGTTGAACCTACTTTCTGTATAACTTCTTCCACCCTCTCCGACTCTAATTCCGCATGCTTTGCGAGAAGCCTGAGGGGGATGAGTTCATCGCAGATGGGACATGGTCTAGTTTCTGCGCGCTTTACTGTCCAAGAGCCATTGAGCACTTCATAATACTTGCATCCAGGCGAACACATACTTCGCTTTGTAGGATGCGGAGGTTCTGAACTAGAACCAACAGAAACAGGAGGCACTTCAGAATGAATTTCTATAGCTCTTTTCTTCCCTTTGCCTTTACTAATTGAGGAGATGTTCAAAATCTCAAAATACGGCTCATATCCAAAAAGTCACGCACTTTAAAGTGATTGTCAGTGCCATTGTCGTGAATGAAATATCCAAACGCTTCGGAGACCCAGAAGACAATAATATCCAATTCTTCTACACTTGCAAAATGTATATTCTGGATGGATTGGCGACGGTGTAAGTGGATGATGGTTTGATTTCGAGAATATCTGTTGTTTCTCCGGGACCGTACCGGCGCAGTCGGTCCGTTCCTTCCCACGTTCTTACCAGGTCAGTTTGATTCAAAGAGATAATTTGAACTCATACTTCCTGTACCAATGTCCGACAAAGAATTTTCCTGTATTTCATTTTTCCTTATATCGCTCTTGTGAAACTCATGTGATTATGCAAATTCCCTCATGGATGCCAAAACCTCCTACGTTTCAAGCCAGAAACTCAACCCAATCAACAGGGTTCATGATTAGCTCAAAAGCTTACTTTTGCGGCCAGAATTTGAAGTTTAATGGGGATGCATTGCATTAGTACAAATGCTTATGTGCTCTGTGCGTGTCTGCCTCAGATATACACTGTCAACGTTATTATTCTACTTTGACTTGAACAACCATTTCACTCAAATTACTCCCCGTAGTTTAGAAGAATCTTTGAGTATACTCGGCTTGGAACAGGGTTATTCTTGACTTCAATTACAAGCAAAAACCCTGCATAAATATTAAGCTCAAGAAGCGCCGGCTTGGTTATATGAAATCCATGCAAATTCACCACAGCACAACGCACTCTCTTTCCCCTTTTTTTCCCGTCCAACCTTTCACTGTGCAAAGGATGCAGGCTCCGCATTCATCTCAGTCTCTAGATATCGCAGAGTAAGTGAATAAGAATCCCGATGTAATCATCTAATGTAAAGTTTCTGTAGGTCGATTGCTGTTTTAACGATCATAAATCATTACCAATCGTACTTGCAATCGAATGGCATGAAATACCATCCTCACATTGATGAAATCACCTGTGAAGATCTAGATGTGTGTATATGTTGTCTTCATTCTCACCAACCCATTGAAGTTATATGCCCTTCAGCGTAAAAGAGATGAATTATTTCAACTATTTTGCCGTCATGCCAGTGAGGAAGTGACTAAAGAGAGCCCTGAAATTTACAATGCCTACTCGTCTGTTGTGGATGCATTCGAAGATTGCTGTCAGCAAGTAGACCGCCTGAAAAGTAAAAACATGGACGAACAAATTCTCTCTTTGACCATCCCTGCTGTAAACCAAGACGTTTTCAATTCCTTATTACGTCTGGATGAGGTACTGCAGTCCATATCTTGTCACGCCCGCTTTACTGACATCATTGTTTCTCAGATTGAAAAGAAGATATCTGGTCTTCAGGAAGCCCGACATAAGGTTAAACAAGAAATATCCCACCTTCAAGACTTGTTCCCAATCGATCAAAAAGTCGCGGTGGCGTCTATTGTGCAAGACTGGTTCTTTGAACAGAAACCAAAAATTTCTAGCGACATTCTGCAAGACTATGTTGCTAATACTCTCCGAATCTTCATGGAAGGCATTGCTCCAACGCTGAGCAACCTGCAAACGATAAAAGAAAACCGTCACAGCGAGATTATGACAGCACTTCCGGCACAAATTAATTCTTGTAGTCCAAGGCGATTCTCTAACCCTCCCGCCTGTGCCTCGGACTAGTGAGGCTGATCCCCCTTGAGCTTGCCTATCTTTCTTCTGTATCCGGACCTTACCAGTCAGGATGAGGATGTCGACATAAATGCCTAGGGACCCAAGCTTGTTTTGAACCTTCATTGCTAGCCTTGCTCCAGTGTCTGTTGCTCCCCTGACTGATTCTTCTTGATTCTTGTCATCGCCTTTAGTACATTCCTCGCCACCGTCAACAAAGAATGATGCAATGTTTTGTGGATACACCCAGCAGACTTATTATTGGTCTTTTGTCTTCTGAGAACCCAGTGTACAACAACTTCACTAAGGTTATGAAGCTATTTCCTGCCATGTATCCATCCATCTTAGAAACGATCGCTATGGCATATTGATGAAATATGTTTTCAGATGCTACTTTTACAATGCAAATAAATGGACCATAGGAACAAAGGCAGCAAAGATGAAAGGATGAACAGAACAAATGAGTTATACACTGATAAACAAACAAACATGAGTGACAGAAGGAAGGGAAAAACATGAGAAGGAACTTTTACGACAGCAAATACGGGGAAATAGGGGGAGATTCTCTGGGAAGGAAGGTGGATGGATACCATAGGGAGTAACAACTTTTGAAGCTTCAATAATGTGGCAGCCTAGAAATGAAAGTTGCACAGAAGGAGGCATGATATCCGAAGGAAAAATAAAGAAGGGAGAGAAAATGGAGTAATGTCCACAAAGAAAACGCACAATATACACAGATTAACAAGGAAATAAGAAGGCCAAAACCACATAAACAATAGTGTGAACAACTGAAGGATGAATGCAGACGATATTTACGATGAAGGAAGATGTAAGGTAATGCGTTTTTACTAAAGTATGTACGTATGAGTCGTATGTATGTATGTAACAAAGTTATAGGATCGATGCTGGCCTTTAAAGAGCGTGGGTGTGCGTGTGGCTGTGGTTTGCGAGTAAATAGCAATAATAAGTCAATGAAAGTGGTGAGGTAAGTGGTGTCATCAAGTTAAAAAAAAGGGGGGGAGAAAGTAGAGATGAATGTTAATCACATAAATAAAACAAAATCGTCCATGGGCGAAAAAAAAAATGAAAGAGCTGTTAAGTATATATGTTCGGATGAGGATTGACATGCCAGGAAAGAGACGATGACGACAATAGCATCACATAAGAGAGGTTTGAACCGACAGAGAACATATTTCGACATGAACGCAGGGAGGTGAGGTAAGGCGGAGCAAGTAAGCAAGACCAAACCGTCTGTGGGGACAAGTTGACAACATAGAAGCATTGGTAAACACCAAGGCAGCAATCGAGCTTGAACGTAAAAATTTGCACTCCACTCCGAGAACATTGAACGCGAGTGGAGTTAGAGATCGTAGTTTATACGATGAATGCCGAATAGATACAGTGCAAGGCACACGATTCCATTACTTCCCTCTTTTCACGGTCATAAACCGGCTCTTATCATGAAACTGCCCATCCTCCTGTTTTCCTGAAGCTAGCCTTACCCATCGACGCCCCCATCCCCCCTGATGATGTCGTATTTCCTCCCGTGACGACGGGTACACCACCAACACCCGGCATGAAGCCCATGTTCATGTTCGGAACCAACAAATTCGAACCACTCGAGCTCATGCCCATATAATTATAGGGCATGCCTGACATAGGAGGCGAGCCAACAGTCATAGAGGGCATGAACATGGGTATAGACCCTCCCGTCTGCTGCATTGGCATCATCGGTGTTGTCCATGGACCAGAGCCTTGAAGATATTGCGGCTGTATTGGCCTCCCTCTAGAAAGTGTCGGGTATGATTGCGACGTTGTAGCAGTGGGCCGTTGTTTTGGATGTCGATACGCTGAAGTGGTCGTCATTGCAGTAGATTGCGTTCGTGATGTCCGCCTCGAGTCATCACTGCCCTTCCGTTCGTGTTGTGGTCTAGATGGAGTCGAATTCACCGAAGGTTGCCGTGGTCGTGGCTGTGAAGAGGAAGGTGTTCTTTGCTGATGCTGATTTACACGCTCGCTACTCGAATTGATCGACCCCTTGGATGAGATCGAGGGCCCAGGCGAAGCATTGCGGGATGAAGATGAAGGCGATCGCGGCTTATACGCGTGCTTCATAAAAGGCGCTGCCGGTGGCAGCAAGGGCATATCATGAACGTAATCCGGTACAATTGGAACGGGAGGGATGTACTGGATGTTAGGATTGCTACCCGCCCAAGTCGGATACGATGCGATCATTGGAGAACGCATGGAGGATGCTGACGCCGCCGCCATGGAATTGCGTTTACTTCCGATACGGACATCCTCGGAAGATGAAGTGTGTGTCGAGTATGTCGAAGGAGGCCGAGAGCCCGGAGAAATAGACACGGGGGAGTAAGTCATGCTAGGTGGTCGAGAGCTACCGGGAGAAGAATCATAGTGCTGTTGATGAGAGGGTGGCGAGCTTGTTAAATGGGTGCTGTAAAGAGGACCATCAGAAGACTCGTTCCGCGGGATTGATATTGAAGGAGGGCCATCGTGGGGCATGCGTGAAAATCTTCCGCTAGACTCTGCAGTTTTATTACGTGCCGACTCATTTAAAGACGTGGAAGAAGCGGAAGGGACCAGGAGGGACCGAGTATTTGAAGAGGTGGAAACCACACCTCCAGCCCTTGCTGTTTCCCTCCGTAACCTCGTCGCAGCGATGGTCTCTGCGTACAAAGCCTTTTCCTTTTCCTTACGTTCCTTTTCCATTTGCTGCCTCCTTTGTTCTCGTTCTAGAGCCTCTACCTCTCTCTGTGCGATCTCACGTTCCTTTTGACGTTGAATTTCTTCTTCCTCCTTGGCGCGGCGTAGCCGTTCTTGTCTCAAAAAATCTGCTTTCTGTTCGCGTTTTTTCTTCATCCGCACGACATGCAGCGGTAGGGCATCATCTCCATCACTTTCGGATTCTGCAAAGCGTACATTGCGCTTGAGGATTGATTTGAGTGCGGGCTGGTCATCAGCGTTGGAGTCGTTTCGTAGAGGCGATGGGGCAGTCGAGTACGAGTTACGTTTGGGAGCTAGAATACAATGATGAATGAGGTGATCACCAGAAGAGAAGCAAAACTAAAAATACCAGTGAGGGGTGACGGTTCGGGGAGGGGTGCGTGGGACCCTGTCGTTGGCAACGTGGGTGTGGGTTCTGGTTCTGGTTCGTTGAGAGAGATGATGGGTGGTGGCAACGGGGGACGCTGCTCAAAATCAGGGTCGATCATGACATCGATGTGTTCAGAGTATTCAAGAGCGGCGACCGCTAGTGAAGAAGCGGAGACTGGCCTACGCTGAACGCCTTCCTCGGTACCAAGGTAGACCCAATGACGGTCTTCGAAACAAGGGCGGGTAACCCATAGACGCAAGCCTGGACTGGATGAAAGAATCTTTGTTGAACTTGATGGGCGAGAAATGTTTGGAAAAGAGGAGGACTGTGGTGGCAAAGGAACGGCATGCTTGGTGGCGAAAAAGGAAAGTTCTTGTTTCGACAACAACGCTGTTCGAGTAGGAAGATGTGTCCTAAGAAGGGTGACCCGTAGGCTCTGGGTGGGTGGAAGGCGGGACCGTCTGTTGCTGGAACTCGGAAAAAGGGGGCCTGACTGGTGCTGGACAAAAGGCGAGACAGGTAATGGGGGAATGAGACCGTTGTTTACGAGAACTTTAAGATTACGAGCAGCGTCGTCTAATGTTGGCTCCGGGACAGTTTCCGACGAGCGGTAAACGCTATGCTCATCGCGAAAATCGTCCTCTTCGTCGTCGTCATTGTTGTCGTCGAGTTGTTTCTTGGCCCATTTGTCGACTTTAGTTGAAGGTGCTCCTATCCAAAGTTTCCAGGAACGCTTTGGCTGAACAGTAACGAGAGTAGGAAGAAGAGAATGGTCATGAGAGTCTGAAGAGGCGGAGGATGGGGTGCTGTCAATGCTTGGGGGAGACTGATTCTTGTTTTTCTTGCCACCAAAGAACCGTCGCATTGCAGTTTCAAGGACAAAACCAGAAATTCACACCGATTCGTCAATATATTGATTTATTAGTCACGGGATCTGCTGACGTCATCATTTAATTCTAGCCAGCCTGCGCTCAAAGGACTCGATCACACCGCCTAGATACTCTACCCTCACTCCTCCCAGCAAGCTCGCCCGACCAATCACCCGTTCTATCGACAATGGTGCTTCTCCGTCAACATCCCGACTGTTCCATATTTTGTACTCCTCCCCCGGCCGCAGTCCTTCCCCCTCCATCACCCGCGTCCGACCGCCCTTTTCTCCATTCTCTCCCATGTCTTCACCGCTCATCTTCTTACTCGCTGCTTTTCCAAAATATTCTGCCGCTGTTTCATCCTCCTTCCCGCCAAGTATTCGCGAGCAAAAAGAAATGTACTCGTCCGTTTCATCCGGCGTCATGTCCCCGACATTTCTGTCTATTCGTTAGTTTATCTTTCTTCGTGACAAATAAATTGGCTACGTGCAAGGCCTTTCGCGTATCAAACCGCATCCCCGGTATCGCCTGATCTATCCTTACCAAGTACTCCTCCTCCGACACTAGCGTACATCCTACATCGCTTGCATCTTCAGGCCGTCTGTCAAGCAATCAGCCTGCATGTATCCACGCCCATTCTTGAGTCTTACCTTGTCTGTCCATCTAGTCCATATACAAGCTTTGTCACTATAATTAAACACGCAAGCAGCACAACCTCCGGAGGCGCATTATCGTAGCGATGCCGTGAGGGATTTGACTCCTTAATCTTCACTAATCCAGGTGACAGCGTCCAGTGCAGACTGAGCGGCACGGACAGTGCACTCGCTAGACGTTTTGTCAAACGGTAGAGCACCGCTACAACATCAATCCATTTAGCGACATTTTGTATTTCGTGAGGACATCACTCACGCGTCCCACCCATGTCCTTTGTAATTCGCCACAACATACTTGCTGCGTTGCATTCCGGAATGAACACCTCATATTTAGCATTCAACTGTTTGGCTATTCGGGTCACCAACGAGTGCACTCGTAAAACGTTGGGACCATGCTATAGAATAGAATAGTACTTAGTTAACCGATCGATAATCATCCTACCCCAAGGCATTAGTTACTCACCGGCGGCGATAGTGCCTGTACGTTATGCTTCGTCAGGTGTTGGACCATACTCGGAGGCAACTTCACTGTGCTTTCAAGATACGGAAGTTCATAACTTTCAATGATCCTTTCCAAAAGTGAATTAATGAAATGAACCCATCAAATTCAGAAAACCCTCCAATCTCACCTCGTGAAGTCTTGATACATCACGGGTATCCTCATCGTCCAACATGCGAGCATCAGCACCGCAATTGTGCTCGCAAGGCTTCCATAAGGTGACTTGCCGTTGTTCAGTTTCTTTTTCTTTGCAGTGTTGGGAACCAAAAGCTTTTCGCCCTCCTCGTTGTCATCCGACAACTCGGATACGTCAGAATTCTCCCGCATTAGGGCTTCCAGCTCGGGATCTTCGTCTTCATCCTGATCCTCGTCGGGGCTCAAGTAGCCCTTCTCCTTCCGATTCTCCATATGCTCGTCTTGACTTCCATTAGCTTCGTCTTCTCCAGATCCACCGCTCCCATCGTCGCCCAGGTCGCTAGCATATTGGTCATCTTGCGATTCTTCCTTTATCTTTTGAGACTTGACTACATCTGCTCTTCCGGATAAGCTCTCTTGAGCGTGATGATAGGGTTCTGCAGGAGGTGGATCAGGAAGTAAGGCAAGATTCAGTGCCCATAGATCCCTGCATATCACCTGTAAAAGCACCAGTAAGTAAATCATGCTGCTCGAACCCAGGACAGTATGGCGGGAAATTTGGATAATGATATAATATCTCATAGTGTTTCTCTGAAATCAATGTGTACGGCGTACCTGGAATTCTGGTGGTAGATTCCATAGCTCGGTCAAGGCAACGATCTGCTTGCGAAAGATAAGTTGAAGGCAAAGGAAATAATGGTATCTTCCTCCAGCGCCATGATAAACTATGTTGGCAGTTAGACATCAGAAATGGCGGTGAAGTAGAAGGATGACGATAGAACAGACGTTTGGGATCTGCGTTGCTGACTTTTCCTTTCTTCTTGTTTGTACTTTTCAAGGTTCGTTTTTTCCTCGCATGTGGACCAAACTCTGTTATTTCAGTCGTTTCGCTACGGTAGTTCTAGCACGCATTTTCTGACTAAATAATCTCAGTATGACAGCTGGGCGAGAAGCTTACTTGTAAAACGTGTCCTTCGCTACAAGCAATCAGCCCACTGGTAGGTTCTTTATGCCACTGCTTGGAGCCGCAAGTCGGACATCGTCGACGCGGTGCCATGGTACGTTTGAAAGTACTTAGTTGAGACAACACCAATTCCAAAGTGCTCGATATGTCAGACTAAACAGTTCAATTTTGTTGTCGTAGACTTTTAGTTCAAGTTCAAGCGCGTATCTTCGCAAAGAAGTCCGATGGATTTATTACAGGCAGCTCTCAACTAATTTGGGCATTGGTTCCAAATTGGTCCTGGGACGAAGAGTGGATTCTGAGTGGATGGAGGAAAGATGGACCAATGCTTCCGTATCGAGTTGTTCTCCGATCACATTTTGCACAGCCCCAGTCCACCGTGCGCGACTCGTGAAACGCGCTGGCAGGGTTATTGCTTGGTGCCTATCTTTCCTTTCCTTTTACCTTCATCTCAGACTTTCATTGTCGTCTTTCTTAGATATCATATTCTAATATCCTCTTACTCACGTATAAGTGGGACTCGGCTGGCCCAAGAGATCGTCTCTTATTGGAGAGGTGACAAAAAACCCTTGGACAAAGTTCTGGATATTGGAGCTTGAACTATGAGGTTTTTCTCGTTTGTGTTTGCGTTGCTCGCCTTTTTGGTTGCCACGGCGCTGGCGTGCGTATTTCTAATATTTGCACTCGTATTCAAAACATGACTCTAATGTAATTCTTTTATCTAGTTGGGAAAAGGTACGGTATCATGTTGGCTGGCAAGAGACCAGCTTGATAAACTCATCGTTCTCTAATCATGAAGGAGGACCATGAAATTTTTGATCTCGTATCCGCATTAGAATCAGCTGAAGGAAAGGGCACAACCTTTTACTCCTGGCTCGAAGTACCGCCGACGGCCTCTACCAACGAAATCGCCAAGGCCTACAGGAAGAAGAGTATGCTGCTCCAGTGCGTCCATTTATCACATTCCTGCTCAGCAACCTTTTGAATCTATGGGTTCTTTAGTCCTGACAAAAACCCAAACGATAAGAATATCCACGAGCGTTTTGCTCGCCTTGGCGTTGTATCAACAATCTTGAGGAATAAGGAGAGCAGAGCAAGGTATTTTATTATTATTTGTGTTTGGGCTACCTATTTCCGTGCTAACTTGCTACAGATATGACTTCTTCTACAAAAATGGTGTACCTAAATGGAGAGGTACCGGTTACTATTATGCGCGCTTCAGGCCTGGTCTTGGTGTACGTCCTTTTTCCCTTTTTTTGATTACTCGATTTCCTAACATGTTCCTAGTCCGTCCTCGTCTTCTTAATAATGGTCACTTCGGGATTGCAATATCTAGTCCAGAACATGAACTACAAGAAAGATCTGGAGAGAATCAATCAAATCACTGGGAAAGCAAAGGCAACTGCATGGGGTCCTAAGATGATCCCTGTCAAAGGACAACGAAAGGTTCGCGTCGGCCTCGGTGAATCGCGCGACGAGGACGGTGAGGTCGTTGGCTCTAAATTTATTGATATGGTTGTTGAAGACAACGGAGACGTCTATCTGGTAATGCAACTTTTTGAATACTTTCTGTTTCATCGGCTGATTATACCTTTCAACGATAGTTGGAACCAACCGGGGAGATGCATCTCCTCGATGCGTCTACGGCAATAAAACCCACTGTTGGCAATACATGGTTCCTCAATTTATCGAAATCCTTTATTTCGAAAGTCTCAGGAGGCAGAATTGGCGCCAATGTAAATGTAGCTGTACCTGACTATGACGAAAAGCATACCGCCCCAGATGTTGACAGTGATGATACTTCTTCGGCGACTGGGTCGGATGCCCCTACTGCCAGTGGACGATCCACCCCAAAGAATAGCGGGGACGACGTCAAGGCTGTGAAGTTGGGCCCTACTACCAAGGCCGGTGGCATGAGGAGGAAAAATAACAAGCGAAGATAATTTGTGCCTCCTGAACCATTCCATACCGTATGCAGTAACACTAGACTCGATAGAGTATATAATATCATTGCTAACAAATGGGGTTTCAATTGAAGTTTCGTGCTTGTATCTGTCCGTATTATTGATCGGTAAATTATTTGTATGGTTTATGTCGTTGTTCTTTGATATGAATTTACAAGTAAACACCGGAATCGACATCATCTTGCGTTGTTGGAGTAACACCGCTTGTTTGTGGTGCATCTGTGGCAGGAATGCTGTTTGAAGTGGGTGGCTGCGTTGGAGACTGCAGATCGTAATGTGCATTTCCCAGAATACCTTTCTCTTCAAGGGCCATTCTCAATATACTGATCCTTTCCTGCTGAGAACCTCTGTATTTATCGTGATGTTAGCTGAAGTTATTAGTACCGAGTTAAGGAAAACATAAGACACACATAACTCCCTGATTCTCTTCAAATGCCTTCCTAAGATCAGAATCTTCCTCTTCTTTCAACGAGGCCTCGATGATATTCTGTGTATCCCTCAAATGCTTTAATGAATTTTGGAGCCTTGAGATTTCTGAGCTTGCGTAATCATCAATCGAGTCTCAAGAAACAGTTGGAATGGCCAAATTGCTCTTTTCTACCTTCTGTTATGACGTTTACGTCCAGGCCTATGGCTTGACTGAGAGTGAATGGCTGAGGATAGCGAGGTGTGTAATCCATGATGGTGGTAAGTACTCACTTAGACTCCGGTTAGATCATTTCTATTTTATGAATCTGATTGACTCCGTCCCGCTCTTTAGCCGAAACGGACTTGTGCGATCTCAAAAGCATACCACTCCATTCCATCTTTCCCCAGCGCTAATTCTTCCTTCATATCTCCCATTTTGAGTCGCTAGCTCCTGCGGAACTACATTGGTAGCCTTTCAGAAGGAGAACAAGAAGTTTTCTTTATTTCAGCGGTGCACACTTGTTTTATCATGTGATCGTGAAGCGCACGAGTGCTACATGGTAAGAAAATATTAGATTACTGGCAATTGCCCAGTTTTATGCATCAACCTCCGCTTGTTTGGTTTTGGCCATCAGTTGCCTTTTCAACAACCCGACTGAGTCCGACGGCGGTTCCTCTTTACCCTCTGTCGCGTTCTCCTTTCTTGCAAGGCAACGACTCCTGACATCTGCCAACCTCCTGCCAGGAAACGGCGGGAACGCGACCTGCATTTGTTTCCGTCGATTCCCATCGTGTAACTTTGCCTCCGTCAACGCGGTATATCGATAGTGGCGATCTATTATGAGCCCCTCCAAGAGTGATGCCCAGGCTCGTGAGGCTCGAGTACGTAAGATAGAGGAAGCGTTGCGTGCGGGTAAGAGTTTATAACCTTCTTGCTCTGTATTCATGGATTCTGAACAAGCGCAAGGTACAAACGTTACCGTCAATAATGCTGCTGGTCCCAGTAACTACTCCAATCTTCAGGACTTTGACAAGTCTTGCGACTCTCTGGTTGATTTATCTCAGGTACTTACCTCCATCATAACACCAACAAAAAAGAATCTATAACGCGTAATACATTGTTCAAACATTTCCAGCGCACAGACTACTCGGCGGTGTTTGGTGACGATGACATTTGCGATGCCATTCGGGCTCTACCAGGTTCTCAGCTAGGACGTGCGTAAACCACTCATTATCTCTCCTCTAACTAATTAATGCTGTGCGTATGCATCGAACAGCTCCTCCTACCCAGTCTAGTGGATCAGACATTCCTCCAGACTCGGCCAACTCATCGGATGTTAGTTTAGGGAAGCGAAAGGCCCCTGACTCATCTACCTCTTCGTTTGGACCTTTTCGACCGACCAAGATCCAAAAATCAGGAGCTATTACTGAAGACCTTGACATCAATCCCTTCCTTGACGTAAAAACAACACCAAGTGTGCCTACTAACCCGACAACGCCCATTGCTTTTGTACGTAAACAAATAGTGTTGTTATTGTTATTTTGTTATTCATTTAATGCCAGTCACCAGCGCATGCATTGCAATTGATTTTCAACAGGATTGATTTACCTTATGGCGTGCAATACGAAATTGCACGCTATGTAAGCCGGGGGTTGATTCAATATAAAGATATACTCTATGAAAGCGTTTTGAAGTTGGCGAATCTGAAAACCAATCAAGCAGCCGTTCCTGCAATAGCATCTATCATATTCAGCGAAAACCGCCTCGACGAAGACGATAACCAGAGTGAGCTTCTTTTCTTTTCTTTTACATTATGCGGACTTACAAGAAACTGGTAGTTGCGACCGTGGATGCGAAGAATGTTTTTGCGAAGGAACAGGCTTCAAAAGTGCGTCTTTTCCTGACCTTGACTTAAATTTTAGCCCACCTTTTATCCAGTCTCCTTGGCAAGAGCTGGACCTTGAAGAGATGGCCCTTAGCAAGTCAAGATACGGTGGCCTTGGATTTGATGAAGATTCCAAACCAATAAGCTGGTACGGAGGTAAAATCCTCTTCCACGGAAAACTACACGATGTGTCGATCAGAGGCTCTAAAGAGCCAGTATTCAAACTTACTCTCGAACCTGCAGAGCTGGGACCATCCTACATGTTTGCTCGTCGATTTGGGAGCAAGCACTTTTTCAGACTGAAATTGACTAAATTGGTGCAGGCCGGCAAAAAGCCGGACTTGTTACTCGATTATCTGCGACGCCCCTTGATTATATGTGGAAGCGTTTTTCGAGCCTTCTTCGCAAAAGATTCCAACGTTTTCTATGTGAAGACAAATGAAATGACGGATGGGGAATCGATAAATACGCGAAATCTTGTTCCCGATACCATGTCCTTTCTCGAGTTCCTCAACTGGCACAATCCTATAGAATTAAATAATAGCCAGGTCCGTAACCTCAAATTCCTACGGACACTCAATACTGATATAATATCTGATTCAAGACTATTGCCAAGTTTGTCTCTCGATTTGGGTTGGGTTTATCCAATTCGGTGCCAGGACTTATGTTGGAACATGACAAAATACGGTTTATTGATGATATTAGTATGTATAGCTCGATGAAAACCTTAATCCAAGGCTAAGAAACGTTTTTCCCATAGTTTCACCCCAAGGGTCCAATATGACAGACGGCGCAGGCAAGATTAACCGTTGGTCCTTGAATCAAATACGCCACCTTCTTAACTGGGAAGACAAACCTACTGCCATTCAAACCCGCATCTTTGGAACAAAGGTACACCTTACTGTTATGTTACGCATGTATATCGTTTTGCTTATTTTTCTTGACTTTGCTCCAGGGGCTTCTGGTGGACGACGGTATAAACGCCGAAAATTATGCGTATGTGGAGGTTACTCCTTCACAGCGTAAAATTAAATTCCCACCGGACGTACCTATCGATCCAGCTCATCGTGTCATCGATGTTCTTCGAGCATCACACACTAAAGCACCTTGTCGTCTATCAGTCGAAACTATCATGTGCCTCGCCGAAGGTGGTGTGACAAAACAAGTCTTCCTCAACCTTCTTAAGCAAGGCTTGGATGAACTAGTGCAACCACTACTTGAATGGGAGAGCCCTGAAGCCATGCGAGCATTATGGAGCAACATTCGTCGACTGGGTGGTGTTATGGCCGCTCGTCGTGCGAGGGAAGATGCTGGACTCGCTCGGGTAAATGGATATTTGAATCGAGGGAATGATGATTCAGAACTTGAAGACGATGAAGGTCTTCCTACAGACGTATCGGAGCAACGCTCGGTCGCTTGGTGGACCGATGAGATAAGTGGATGCCCCTCTTCATTGGAGGAAACCATCATACGTCTTCTAGACTCCGGGTTTACGCCTCAAAATTGTCCTGTTCTAAGGGATAAACTGCATAAGTTCATCAAAAGTCGCATTCAAAACTACATAAAAAGTTACAGGATTGATGTCCCAATGTCCGCGTCAGCTTTCTTGGTTCCAGGTAGGCTGCTGTATACATCACTTTTGCTTGGATTTGCTGACAGGATATTCTAGATACTTCTGGATTACTCAAAGAAGGCGAAGTCTTCTTCAAGAGTTCCCGGCGAGAACTATTAACTCCATATGGTGAAACTGACATATATGTTGGAGACGTTCTAGTTACTCGACACCCATGCAAGTTACCTACCGATATACAAAAGGTACGAGTTATACAACAACTATGTTTAACTCAATGTCGTACCCTCACTAACATACTTCTAGATGAGATCTGTCGACATTCCTGAGCTGCACCACTTAACGGATGTGATTATTTTCTCCACTCAAGGATCAAGACGAGCAGCAGACTTGCTTGCCGGAGGTAAGGACAATTGCTTCTGTGATATCCTTCGTCTCACTGACAGAAACTTCTTTACTACTACGCAGGTGATTACGATGGAGACAAAGGAACTTTTATTATTGAACCTAGCATCGTTGAAAACTTCAAGCAAGCAAATTTGAAATACGCGGATGCGCCCAAAGACATCAATTCATACTTTTCGCGTGAAAATATTGAAGTTACCACTTTTCAAGAAAATATCAAGTCGACATCAACCGATAATCAAATCCGGCAATTTCAAAAGCATTTGCTGGGGGCTGTCCTTAACACCGCTGTAGTTGGAAAATACTCCACCTTCCACGAAATTGCTATCTACACACTAGGCTATACTCATCCTGAAACAATCCGTCTCGCATATATGTACGTAATTTAATCATCTGCAAGTCCTTGAACTATGGTTATTTACAAAATTACCAGGTTTTGCATGACGCTTGACGGCATAAAGACTGGCATGAGTGTCTTGCCTGAGGTCTTAAGAAGAGACACAAGCAAGTACCAAAAACGCCCTCCACTCTGGAAAGAAACGGATGAAGACAAAGATAAGTTTCAAAGGACTTCGAGCAACGAAAAAAACGTCACTCGACCTGACCGGCTTGGTTGCTTTATCATGGACGACCTGCATAAACAAGCTCATATTGAGGGAGAAACCCGTCTCAAACAGCTTGAAGAGTTTTTCAATACGAACTGGTTCCGCAAGCTGGATGACGACCTCGCCGCACCCTGGAACAATGCTATGGAATTGGCTGAACTGAAAAAAAAAGATCTAAAAGAAACATCGATGGCTGAAGCCTTGGGGCTGATAAAGAAACATGTCGAGACCGTTTACGACGAACACCGTATTGAATTATCGTCGCCCAAAAAAGCTTCGAAGGCCTCCCCCAAAAAAAGTGGCGCTGGTGCATCATTCACGAACCTCCCTATTGAAGTTCGCCAGGACACAATTCGCCAACTATCAAAGAAGTTTGTTTCCTTCCCCAAGCCACGAAATGTGTACATGCTCGAAGAGGAGGTCGCTCGCCTCCGAGCTTCGTATGCTTACATCTATGATCATACAAAGCGATGTGGAAATTACACTCGTTTTCCTTTCGATGTAGCCATGAGAGAACTTTGTGCAATCAAAGCTCGCGCAATTGGAAATGGAGTTTTCAAGACTGTCGCTGGGGACTTCTACGAGCACTTCAACCTGAAGCATCCGAAGAAGCACCATATCTAAGCCATTCAGTTTTCATAAAATCTATACACGATATACCCGTTCTGCAACTATCTCTCCCATATCCACAATAGTTTTCCGCATGTACTTGTCTACTAATTAGGTTTACAAAGTTCATAATGTCTGTATAATTTTTCACATATCTCTCTTTCTTGGGAACCCTAAATTTATGGTGACGCAGTTGTGACGCGCTCTTTACGTGATTTAAAATTTTAGCAAACCCTGGCAAGTCCGAGCCAGTCCGCGCCAGCCTGCTTTAAGTTTAACTTTCTTGATTACCAATTCCAATTTCCCAATAATCATGATTGGAGGCAGTGATATACAAATTTATACATGGCGTAGTAAGAAGTGGGTATGAGTAAGTCTTTTATGAGTGTTGGTAATGGTATTATGCAATAACACAAGCCGGGGGCTTTCTTTATAAAGGTCCCATACGACAAAAACATTTCGTTCCCAAAGCTCCCATAGTGAAAGATGCCCGTCCCAACTACTACTCTCCAATACTCCTTGAAAGAAGTATGTCATCATTCTAGCAAACACAACAAGTCATCTACTGATGTATTATGTAGCTGAAAGGGTACCAGAACTTGGCGCTCAAGGAGGCACCCATTGGTAAAGTAAGGGCTAACGAAGTGCTGGTAAAGGTCCATGCTGTCTCATTACAGGTCAGTATACATGTAATTGAGCACGTCGATGATAATTTAGTTTTTTACAGTACCGTGACCTTATGATAGCAGGAGGCCGCTATGTGGCCAAGTAAGCATCTTTGTGGTTCTTGTTAGGGGAAATGAACTGATTCCTTATACTTACAGTGTCACGGACAATGTCGTTCCATGCTCTGATGCAGCATGCGAGATCATTGGCGTCGGAGAGGAAGTTAAAGGATGGAAAATCGGAGACCGAGTCTGTGCCAACTTCTCGCCCGACCACATTCACGGTGCTGTCAACGCAGCCATTGCAAACACTGCACTGGGAGGACAACAACATGGTGTTCTGACTCAATACAGGACCTTCCCCGCATACGTAGGTTCCCCGCAACATCCATTGGAATTGGTACTCATTGAATTCTCAGTCTCTCGTGAGAATACCGGAACACCTTTCCTATGAAGAAGCCTCTACCCTCCCGTGAGCTATTTTTTTTCACCCATATATTTGTGAAATAATTAAGCTCAAAACTAGCTGTGCTGCCCTGACCGCATACAATGCTCTCAATGGCCCTGTTAAAATCAAGGCCGGCGATTTCGTCCTTGTCCTTGGGACAGGTGGAGTCTCCATGTACGTATCTGCTCACCTTACTTCAGTGACACGGTCTCATGCTGCAAGTTATTATTCAAAAGCTTCGCTTTGCAATTCGCAGTTGCTGCTGGAGCAACAGTCATTGCAACATCGTCATCTGACGAAAAACTTAAAATAGCCTCCAAGCTCGGCGCTAAACATGTAATTAACTACAATAAAACACCCAACTGGGATGAAGAAGTCAAGAAGATTGTAAGGCCATCTTTCTATGAGTTATCTTCAATAATGGTGTCTAACCTAACTAGACCAACGGCGTTGGCGCAAGCCATATCATCGAAGTGCGTTTTTTCACATTTGTCTTTCTATATAAAAGCTAAGTCTTGCATTCCACAAAGGTTGGTGGTGCTGGCACACTAGCCAAGTCTATCAGCTCTGCCAAAATGGGTGACGGGCAGGTGTACATCATCGGGCATGTTTCTTCTGTGGGTTTGCCTGTCCTTCTAATTACAATTTAGATCTTTCGCTGATCTATTCGTCTTTTCAGGAACAAGGGGACACCAACCTTATATTCCCCCTCATAAGAGGTGCTGTTACACTACGTGGGATCTTGATTGGCTCCGTTGCTCAGTACGTGCTAACCAACAGTTTTTTAATTTAAAAAAACTATGATCTTGACTGATAATCCTCTTATCCAGATTTGAGGATATGAATAACTTGATTAGAGCAAATCCTGATGTTACAAGACCTGTCGTTGACAAAGTCTTCCCATTTGACAAGGCGATCGAAGCATACGCATACCTCGAATCCCAAAAGCACGTCGGTAAAGTCGTCATCAAGGTGGCATGAAGGCCAGACGATGGTACAAAGACATACATTATTGATGGAAGAAGAAAGAAAAAAATGTCACTTGTATTTGTATGGCCCCGCATATTGATCATATGACCACCAATGATAGCATAAAAATTTGAAATGAATTTATTTTTTGTAATCTTCTGATTACTACCATGTCAAACACGAGTTTGAATCCGTATTCACGTCTGCAGTCTTGGCTCGAAGAGAGCGGAGGCGGATTTCACCCCAAAACATGCTTTAGCCAAGGTAGCGCTTTCTCTTTCTGCGCTTCTTTACCCCCGACAACACAAATCGCAGCGCTCTTTCCATAGATGCCTCTGGATCACATATAGTCGCAACGGATGATCTGAACAAGGATGCCACAGTCGTATCATGTCCCTTCAACAGGATTATCACAAAGGCGCATGCGCAGAAATGCGTCCTCTGCATCTTAAACAGTGCTGATAATACAAGGAAGGAATGGACGGAAAGGCAGTGGATCAGCACGTATATTGCACTACATTGGATTACTGGACTGTCCGAGAGGTGAATAGAATGTGTCTTTTAACCTGATAGCCAAATTAATATTGTTAACTTGTGTTCAGCCAGGGCGAACCGTTGCATCATTCTGAGTATCTGGCTACGCTACCTTCAGCAGACCAACTCCGAACACCTTTACACTTCACTCAGGATGAGCTCGCACTTTTCAAAGGGACGAATCTATACGGTGCTACCTTGGACAGGAGCCGTGAGTGGCAAGAAGAATGGAAAGAATGCCAATCATTTGTTGCGGAGAGGAACAGCGAATGGGGGGAATTATTCACTTGGTAGGTTGTCAGATTGCTTGTTAAAACAAATGGGTATTCATCTTAGATATCTCAAATTCAGGGATAAATATCTTACTGCTGCCACATATCTTTCTTCGAGAGCATTTCCTTCGTCTCTGCTAAGTGAAACACCCACCCTTATTGGTACCCCATTCACTGAGCCTATCCTCATTCCGGGCGTGGATTCACTAAATCACGCACGGGGTCAGCCTGTATCTTGGGTAGTAACGCATCCAACGAAAGATGACGCTTCTCAAGAAGCAAAGATCTCCCTCGTAATCCGTTCACCCATTGCTTCTGGTCAAGAGTTATTTAACAACTATGGACCAAAACCCAACTCCGAGCTCATTCTAGGCTACGGTTTTTCGCTGCCTGCTAACCCGGATGACACTATTGTTTTGAAAGTAGGAGGCATCAACGGCAAGAAATGGGAAATCGGACGCAATGCTCAAGGCGTTGACGGCCTCTGGATGGAGATACTTTCCACTTTACTTGAACCAGGCGCAGACCCAGAAAAGGCCACATATGAAGATATCCTGGACTCTGCAGCTATGTTGCAAGAAATGGCGCAAGCACTTATCGAGCGCTTACCTGTTGTAGGCGTTCCTAATGGAGAAAGATCCCGGCCTGACGTGCAAAAAATGTTCTATCATTACATCGAAGGTGCGGTTCATTTTTACGAAGGAAATAAATTGAAGTGCCCTTTTCGTATTAAAATCGAGTTATGCAGGACAAGCCGCCATATTACAATCCTTGATGGATTTCTCGGGACTACGGGAGCAGGAAGCGATAGAAATGGCCCGTGAACAGGGCATCAACCTAGTACTAGATCCCAATCCAGATGAAAATGAAGACGAATAAGAACATGGAATTGTATGTTATAACCATCATCTCACTTTACTGGATGTAAATAATATTTTTTGCTTACTTGCAAATCGCCAAACACACAGGAAGACTTCTTAGTTCTAGTGAAAGTATGTTCTTATAGTTTTGCATGTTCATGAGAACTGGGGAATACTCCGGAGGGATTATAACGCAAAGCGCCTTTCTTGACGTCCCGAGTAATTGACTGATATCCAGCAACTGTCATTAGGATATCAAGGTCCTTCGCAAATGTCAACGGCGACATTTTGTCTGACAATATAGTAACGAACGTACCGCCAGAAGGCTCTTCATGACGTGACGACATCCAGCTTCGCCTTCATGTGCCATTCCCCATACATATAGTCTTCCGACTTGAACTGCGTGAGCCCCTAGAGCTATCGCTTTGAAGATATCTGCGCCGGTTCTGATCCCAGAGTCAAAAATGATTTTCAATTCTGTGATGGCAATTTTAATAACATTATTAGTCGGAGAGCCTTAGGCACTCACTATCGCCAACAGCTTCGACAATATCTGGGAGAATTTCCAGACTGCCGACTGCACCATCAACTTGACGGCCAGCGTGGTTGGATACAACAATGCCTTCGCAACCCAAGTCGAGAGCTTTTCGTGCGTCATCTACGCTTTGAATTCCTTTCAGAAGGAACGGTCTACCGCTAGAAATACGCTTCCACTGCGTAATATGAGCTTTCGTAGAGAAGGATATTAAAGAGAAAAGCAGACTTCTTTCATGACCCATGGTATTTTGTCCCATGTATGCGCCTTTCCGTGCCACACAGAGGAGTCAATCCATTTCCCGTTGTCACTCTTCAATAGCTCACCGTATTTGCGCATGAATACGGGATCTGTTTGGCCTATCTCGTTTCCGACCTATATTAGCCAGTGCATCGGAGCCAGTTACAACGTATATATGCCTGAACGACTATGATATTCTTACACTTCCGGGGTAGTAAAATCTATGCTTGCCGGAATCAGAAACGAAATTAAGTGACCTATTGAAATGGACCATACATACGTGTAATTTGCTATATTGATGTCGGTTGGCCGCCAACCAAGTTGCCATGTATCTAAAGTTAGCATGCAAACATCGAATCCACTTTTCCAAGCTCTCTCCATGAGGCTGATGGTCTAATAAGCATGCGCACACAGTAAGTCACTACTTCGGATATAGATATCGCAGGAAGCGATTTACAATTTCATCATCATGCCCCATGTAAAGTTGGAAAAATCTAGGTGCACTAGACGTTGATCCTGTATCGGTGCTTCTGCGGTAGCAGTTATTCGGGTTGGTTTTGGCGCCTTCGTCATTAGCTTTGGCTACATCTTCTATAGGTTGTGACCCTGCGGTGGACAAACAGTACTAGCGGAAAAAATGGATGAATATTGAGACCGAAGAGGTTGTTATCCGGCTTACTGGAAGGCCTAATTCGCCGGCAATTTTTGCAGGTATCAACTCTCCCTGTGAATGATACAACTTGTTGATGCCAATGGGGGCGAAAAGGATGGGAGCAGGTATATGGTGGCCGAAGAGTTCGGCTATGGCAAAGCAATCAATCAGACGTTTGCCTACAAGAGAAAAGCTCAGTTATTTACTAGTCAGGTTGCGTGTGTTCGTATCGATGAGCATGCGCGGGATAATTCTCCAGCGATAGAAGGCCTCCCTTGGAACAAGTATTGGAGATTGCGTCATCGAAGCACACAGAAATAGTAGTCGTGTATACCTGTTGGCTCTATCTGTCCATCCGAGACCTGCATTGGAGTTTACATAGAAGTATCCACGGTCGTTTAGCTTAGTTTTTACCGACTCAGATAGTTCGTCTGGGTGTACTGAAAAGCTAGGGACTTTGTAGCCTTGGTGAGCTGGATAAAAGTACACACTGATTCAACTTACGCAACCCTTTAACACCGCCGTTCTTGAAAACTTCGCGTTGATACAGGGAGTAGTGTGGCGATGGGCCCTTGGGTTTGTCTGTTGGATCCATTGAAGAGTGAGGAGTTTGGTTAGAAGAATATGAAGTTTATATCTTGCCGGAACAAGAGTGACATCATGAACGAGCAATGATCACAATCATCATAAGAATAACGCGCTGTGGGGCGTCATCACCGTGTCTTGAAGCAACTGTTGGAATATTTGGGTCAAGCGCGCCACGAAAGAGATCACCTGATAGCCGCAGATTATCTCGAGGAGATAATCTGCATTTCATTCTTATATTTGACATCTCCATATTATGTGCAACTGTTCCCCCTGTTTTATTTGTTTATCTCCTTATTATATTGGTAGCTACATAATTTGTATTTAAGGTGTAGCTACATGAATTATAAACCTCGCCTGATTGCGAGGGTCCCTACCCAAAACCCGAGTGACCTCGAAGACCCGGTCATTTTAACAGCAACACCTCGGGAAGGTGATGTTTTCAGGTGGACTGAGAACCCCGTAAAAAATCCTAGTTTTCGCGTTCAGATTAAATTAGTCCTAAATCATGAAATATAACAATAAAATGTGCATGCCATGCATTCTAA
>Ga0247779_1000320_pt1 | contig 33462 bp, 24 predicted proteins | sample UWRJL221509R5_FD_179925 | JGI IMG/M metagenome (GOLD analysis project Ga0247779, IMG submission 179925) | Plant litter microbial communities from Arlington Agricultural Research Station in Wisconsin, United States - UWRJ-L221-509R-5 | ecosystem: Environmental > Terrestrial > Plant litter >...
TGTCCAGCGCGCCCTTGCGCATGGCCGAGAACTGGGCGTTGGTCTTCATCAGCGAGGAGCCGGGGTAGACGGTGGCCTTCAGCGCGCCGTTCGTGCGCTTCTCGACCTCAGCGGCGAAGCGCCGGCACAGGCGGTCGCGGAAGTCGCCCTCGGTCGGCGTGCCGCCGGGGAACTGGTGCGAGATCTTCAGGCCCTCGCCCTGGGCGAACGCGCGTTGCTGCAGCGCCGGTGTCAGGCCGGCCAGGGCCAGGCCCTGGACGAAGTGGCGGCGATCGATGGTCATGGTGCTTTGTCTCCTGTCTTGCTCTGGGTCGCAATGTAGTGTGCCCGCGCGAAATGACAACAGAGATTGCCCGTAGCGCGCAAGGACTGACCCTTGCCCTCGGCGGACACGGGGCCTGAATCTTGCATCGCCATTGCGTCGAAATTCGGCGTTAGGAGACATGCCATGACCCGCTTCCTGTTCCGTTCGCTGTTCGGCCGCGTGATGCTGGCGTTGGCGCTGGGCGTCGTGATCGGCCTGGCGGCACCCGACTTCGGTCTGGCGCTGAAGCCGCTCGGCGACGGCTTCATCAAGCTGATCAAGATGATCATTCCGGTGCTGGTGTTCTGCGTCGTGGTGCACGGCATCGCCGGTGCCGGCGACCTGCGCCGCGTGGGGCGGGTCGGCATCAAGGCGCTGGTGTACTTCGAGGTGGTGACCACAATCGCGCTGGCCCTGGGCCTGCTGCTGGCCTACCTGTTCCAGCCGGGCGTGGGCATGAACGTCGATCCGGCCACGCTGGACGCGAAGGCGATGAGCGGCTACGCCGAGACGGCGGGCAAGTTGACCGGCGGAGGCACGGCGGAGTTCCTGATGAAGCTGATCCCGACGACCGTCGTTTCCGCCTTCGCCACCGGCGACGTCCTGCAGGTGCTGCTGTTCGCCGTGCTGTTCGGCTGCGCGCTGGCGATGGTCGGCAAGCCGGCCGAACTGGTCGGCCGCTTCATCGACGATCTCTCGCAGGTGCTGTTCAAGGTGATGGGCCTGATCATCAAGCTGGCGCCGCTGGGCGTGCTCGGCGCGATCGCGTTCACCGTCGCCAAGTACGGCATCGGATCGCTGAAGCAGCTCGGGCTGCTGGTCGCGCTGTTCTTCTTCGCGGTGGCCTTGTTCGTCTTCGTCGTGCTGGGGGCGATCATGCGGATGGCCGGTTTCTCGATCGTCAAGCTGCTGCGCTACCTGCGCGAGGAACTGGCCATCGTCTTCGCCACCACCTCCAGCGACAGCGTGCTGCCGCAGGTGATGGCCAAGCTGCGCAACCTAGGTATCCGCGATTCGACGGTGGGCCTGGTGATCCCGACCGGCTACTCGTTCAACCTCGACGCCTTCTCGATCTACATCACGCTGGCCGCGGTGTTCATCGCGCAGGCCACCAACACGCCGGTGGCGATGGGTGACCTGCTGACGATCCTGGCGCTGGCGCTCGTCACCTCCAAGGGCGCCCACGGCGTGCCCGGCTCGGCCATCGTGGTGCTGGCCGCCACCTTGCAGGCGATCCCGGCGATCCCCGCCGTCGGCCTGGTGCTGGTGCTCTCGGTCGACTGGTTCATGGGCATCCCGCGCGCGCTGGGCAACCTGGTGGGCAACTGCGTCGCCACCATCGCGATCGCCGCGTGGGAAGGTGACATCGACCGCGAGCGCGCCCGGGCGGTGCTCGACGGCCGGGCGCCGGAGGCTGCGCAAGCCGCGCAGGTCGCGGCTGTCGCTAACTGATCGGCTCGACGGTCCCCGCCACCCGCGGCTCGGCCTGGCCGGCGGCTTGAGCCACCGCGGGAGGGTTACCTCGGGCGCCCGGCGTCAATCCACTTTTGCGTCATGGCTCGTGCAAGGTTATAGCGGGCGCAGTTGTACTGCTCCAGATGGTCCAACTCGGTATTGGTGATGGCGCGCAAACCGGCCAGGTCATTGGCGTCGACAGGCACTTGCGAGAAGGCCTGATCGAGCGTGCGGCCGTGGAAGACGACGAACTGCATCAGCTCGTTCAAGGCCTGTCGATACCGCGTGCGGAGCGGGTCGGGCGCGGCCAGTGAGGCCCGCAGCACGCTGTACTTCTGGATCGAACGGCGGTAGATGAATTCGAACAAATCCACGGCCGCGGCGGCGTCGCACCGTTCGTAGACGCCGAGCATGGCTGTTGCGTAGTCCGCGCGCTCGATGTCCAGGAAGGACAGCGGGGCGCAGTTGTACAGCATGAGCGGCATGTTGGCGCTCAGACGACTGGTTCGTTTGTTGCCGTCCGCAAAGGGTTGCAGGTAGGCCAGGTTGACCCAGAGGAAGAATGCCGCTTCCACAGGGTTTCGGATGTGGCGAATCTTCTCGACGATGGCCTGCAGCTTGTCTTCCAGAAGCGCAGGGACGTTGCTGGGGGAATAGACGGAGCCGGCGATATTCACCACGCGCTGGCGAATGCGGCCGATGTCCCGCGAGTCCTTCAGGAGATCCCTCATCAGCTTGGCCTGCAGGTCGACGATGACGGGCACGGTGATGCCCTCCGTCGGCACGGCATCGACCATGAACTCGATGGCGCTCTTGTGGTTGAGCAGCATCAAGGTGTCTTCATCGATGGGGCCTGCTTGCTCGCTGAGCTCGAAGAGCTGCTGGGTATCAAGCAGGCTCTTGTTGTTGCCCTCCAGGCGCGACGACGACCAGGACAGGTCGATGAGCAGTTGCTCCAGGACCTCGCGGGCATAGGTGCCCGCGGGTTGCTGGCCCCGGCTGCGGCCGGCGTTGAACAGGTCCGTCGCCAGCTGCGGTGGCAACAGGCTGGACTGGTTCGGCACGTAGCTGTCCACGAAGCCGGTGTCGTAGCCGACCGGGGGGCGAGTCCCCAAGGGTGCGCGAAGCGCCTCGACCAGGGGCAAGGCGGCGGGAGACCAGCGCAACGGACCTGGCCCCAATGATCGGGTTTGAGCCGCGGCCCTGGCCGCGTCGGTGGCCACGTATCGGGTGGAACGCCCATCCCCTCGCCTCTCCAGAAGGCCAGCGGCCACGAGGTCTCGCAGCGCGCGGTTGATGGTGGGACGAGAAGCATCAAGCGCTTGCTCCATCGTTGCCGGCTGCACAGGGCCAGCAGCGGCAAGCACGAGGCGCAGCAGTGCTTCGTGGCGAGGAGAAAGGGAAGCGTCAAGCATAGTGCCGGGAAACCTTGTCAATCTTGTCCTGCTGACAAGATTACGCTTAATCTTGTCAAATTGATAAGATTTTTGACAAGATTACGCCAGCGGCTCGACGGTCACCGCCACCCGCGGCTCGGCCCGCCCGCCGCCGCGGATCACGCCGCGCAGCGGGGCGACGTCGGCGTAGTCGCGGCCCCAGGCCAAGGTGACGTGGTCCAGGCCCGCCTGGACGTTGTTCGTCGGGTCCAGCGCGATCCAGCCGTGATGGGGGCACCAGACGGTGACCCAGGCGTGCGAGGCGTCGGCGCCGATCAGGCGCGGCTTGCCTGGCGGCGGCTGGGTCAGCAGGTAGCCGGAGACGTAGCTGGCGGCCAGGCCCAGCGAGCGGCAGGCGCCGATCATCACGTGGGCGAAGTCCTGGCAGACGCCGCGCTTGAGCGCCAGCGCCTCGGGCGCGCGGGTGTTGACGTGGGTGGCGGCCGGCTCGTACTTGAACTGCTTGTGGATCTGCCGCATCAGCGCCAGCGCGCCGGTGGCGACCGAGACGCCGGGCCGGAAGGCCTCGCGCCCGAAGGCGGCCAGCGCGGCATCGCGCGGCGCGAACAGCGAGGCCAAGGTGAACTCGACCGCCTCGCTGTGCACGGCGCCGGCGCGGTAGCGCAGCAATTCGGCCACCTCTTCCCAGGGCGGGCTGGCGGCCTCGTCGGGCGGCGGCGCTGCGGTGATGCCGGCCTCGAAGACGCTGGCCACGGTCAGCTTGTCGTGCACCTGCGCATGGCTGAACACCAGGCGCGCATTGCCCCAGGCATCCAGGCTCAGGCGATCCTGCAGCTCGGTGCCGCCGTCGGGGCTGGGCGTGATCGCCAGGGTCCAGTCGCGCACCACCTGGTTCGCGGTGTCGCGCGGGCTCAGGCAGGCAACGTGATGGGCCAGCTCGACCGGCTCGTCGTAGGCGTAGCTCGTCTCATGCGTCACGCGCAGCCAGCGGGTCGCGGTCATTGCCACACCATCCTGTCGACCGAGCCGACGTGGTTGAACAAGCGTCGACCGATCTGGACCGACAGGTCCAGCGAGCGAGCGCTGCAGTCGCTCAGCAATTCACTGAGCCGTGAGTAACTGCCGTCTTCATCGGCTCGACTGATGTCTTCCAGCGACCAGTATTCCGGCTGAGGGAAGCCGCGCGCCTGCTCCAGCGCCCAGTCATGGTCGTGGCGCGACAGCTTCAGGAAGCGCTCGCGCAAGGTGCGCGCCACCCAGGCCAGCGAGCGCGGGTTGTCGGTGTCGTGGACCAGCAGGTGCAAGAGCGGCGGCACCTCGCGGCGGCCCTGGAACTGGGCGCGGTAGGTGATGGTCGAATCGAACAGGCCCAGCAGCAACGCGAAGCCTTCTTCCTTCAGGTGCAGCCGGTGGGCGAAGCCCTCGATCAGCGCATTGGCGAAGAAGTCCAGCCGCTCCAGCTGGCGGCCGACGCTGAGCAGGCGCCAGCCGTCGTCGCGGGTCATGCGGTCGGTCTGCGCGCCAGTGATCGCGGCGAGCTGGGTGTCGACGCGGGCCAGCGCGCCGGTGACCTCCAACGAGGGCGCGCCGAAGTCGTAGCCCAGCAGCACCTGCATGCGCTCGGTGAAATCGTCGCCGATCTCGTGGATCAGCTTCCAGTGCTCGGACGACAGCCGCTCGCGCAGCGACTGCGCGCAGTTCTGCAGCGCGCGCAGGTTCCAGGCGACGCTGCCGGACTCCTGCGTGTCGGCCAGCGAGCGCACCAGCGAGCGCTCGAACACCCGCAGCGATTGCTCGGCGGAGGGCACGCTCTCACCGACCAGGCCGTAGCGCCGCGCCATCGCGTCGAGCACGCGCAGCACCTCGGGCGGCGTGCTGCCGCGCGCGGCGCTGGTCAGCGCGTCCAGCGTCAGCCGTGCCAGGCGCACGCTGTTCTCGGCCCGCTCGGTGTAGCGGCCCAGCCAGAAGAGGTTCTCGGCCGAGCGGCTGGTCACCGTCCAGTGCACGTTCTTCAGGTCGGCGGCGGACAGGGGCTTGGCCAAAAGGCTGGTCGGGTCGACCTTGCCCTCGGTCAGCACCCAGGTGTCGATGCTGGCGCTGCCCTGCTGCATCGACAGCCAGGGGTCGGGCGGATCGTCGCGGCCCCGGCCGCCAACGGCGCCGCTGCGGTGCGTGGCGACGCGGGTCAGGCCGCCGGGCAGCACCGTCCAGCTGCCGCGGCCGTCGGCCACGGCGAACACGCGCACGACGGCCGGGCGCGGCTCCAGCGAGCCCTCGTTCCAGACCGGCGTCTCGCTGGGCTGGATGCGCGCCTGCAGCGTGTGCGCGGCCGGATCCTGCGCGACGCGCGCCAGCAGCGCAGCCCGTGCGGCAGGCGCGAGGCTGGCGATCACGGCGGGCGCGAAGCCGCGCGTGGTCTCGCTGCTCGGGAAGGTGGGCGCGACGACGAATTCGTCCAGCTCGTCGCGGTACTCGTTCCAGGCCGCGGCCTCGCCGCACCACCAGGCATTGGTGTCGGGCAGCAGCAATTCCTCGTCCAGCAGTTCCTTCGCGACGCCGGGCCAGAAGGCCGACAGGCCGGGGCTTTCCAGCCAGCCGGAGCCGGGCGTGTTGGCGACGACGACCTCGCCGGCGCGCATCGCCTGCACCAGGCCCGGCACGCCCAGGGCCGAATCGGAGCGCAGCTCCAGCGGGTCGAGGAAATCGTCGTCGACGCGTCGCAGCAGCACATGGACCCGCTCCAGGCCCAGCGTGGTCTTCAGGAAGACCTTGTTGTCACGCACGGTCAGGTCGCCGCCCTCGACCAGCGTAATGCCGAGGTAGCGGGCGAGGAAGGTGTGCTCGAAGTAGGTCTCGTTGCGCGGGCCCGGCGTCAGCAGGGCCACGCGTGAGCGCTCGCCCTCGGGCGAGAGCCGCGTGAGCCCCTGCAGCAGCGTCTGGAAGCTGCCGGCCAGGCGCTGCACGGCCATGTCCCGGAAGGCCTCGGGGAACTGCTCGGCGATGATCAGCCGGTTCTCCAGCACGTAGCCCAGGCCCGACGGCGCCTGCGTGCGCTGGCCGACGATCCACCAGAGCCCGTCCGCCCCGCGTGCCAGGTCGAAGGCGAGCACGTGCAGGTGCACGCCGCCCAGCGGCACCACGCCGTGCATCGGCCGCAGGTATTGCGGGTGGGCGAAGACCAGCGAGGCGGGCAGCAGGCCCTCGTCGAGCAGGCGGCGGGGGCCGTAGACGTCGGCCAGCGCCGCATTGAGCAGCTTGGCGCGCTGGATCACGCCGGCCTCGATGTGGCGCCACTCCCGCGCGCTGACCAGCATCGGCAGCAGCTCCAGCGGCCAGACGCGCGAGGACTGGCCGCCGCCCTCGTGGGCGTTGTCGTAGACGTTGTAGCTGGCGCCGTCCTCCTGGATGCGGCGCTGCGTGCGCTGGGCGCGCGGCCCCAGGTCCTGCCAGCCGTCGACGCCGGTGGCCTCGAAGAACTCGCGCCACAGCGGCGACAGCGGCGGGTGCCCGCCGCCCGCCTTGTTCAGCTGCCCGTGCAGCTCGCTGTAGTGGCCGTCCCTGCCGCGCAGCGTGGATGCGGCCGCGAGCGCGGCGGCATCCGGTGATTCTTCGTCAGCGAGCAGGCTCGATTGCAGCGGCGCGGGAGGGGTGGTCATGACAGCTTGTGAAAATCAGCGCGTCATCATGCCCGGCCCCAGGCTCGTTTCACCGGCCGACGCGGCGCAAATCCAACGTAAATGGGAATTCAAGGCTCAGTTGGGGGGGCTGCGTGACCATCGTGCCCGGTGTGTGGCCCAGCTTGACGAAGCGGTTCAGGCGCCGCGCCTCGGCCTCGTAGGAGTTGACCGGCAAGGTCGCGTAGTTGCGGCCGCCCGGGTGGGCGACGAAATACTGGCAGCCGCCCAGCGAACGCTGTGTCCAGGTGTCCACCAGGTCGATCGTCAGTGGCACGTGCAGGCCGATCGTCGGGTGCAGCGCCGAGGGCGGGTGCCAGGCGCGGTAGCGCACGCCGGCCACGTACTCGCCGACACGGCCGGTCGGCTGCAGCGGCAAGGTCACGCCGTTGACGGTGACGCGGTGGCGCGGATCGACCAGGCCGCTGACCTGGACCTCGATGCGCTCCAGCGACGAATCCACGTAGCGCACCGTGCCGCCGGCCGTGCCCTCCTCGCCCATCACGTGCCAGGGCTCCAGCGCGTTGCGCAGGGTCAGGTGGACGCCGCGCGCCGTCAGTTCGCCGACCTTGGGGAAGCGGAACTCGAAGTGCGGCGCGAACCAGGCGGCGTCGAAATCGTGGCCGGCGCGCTGCATGTCCTCGATCACGTCGTCGAAGTCCATCTTCACGAAGGTGGGCAGCAGGAAACGGTCGTGCAGCTCCGTGCCCCAGCGCACCAGCGGCGCGCGGTAGGGCTCCTTCCAGAAGCGCGCCACCAGCGCGCGCAGCAGCAGCTGCTGGACGATGCTCATGCGCGCATGCGGCGGCATCTCGAAGGCGCGCAGCTCCAGGAGGCCCAGCCGGCCGGTGGTCGAGTCGGGCGAGTAGAGCTTGTCGATGCAGAACTCGCTGCGGTGCGTGTTGCCAGTGACGTCCACCAGCACGTTGCGCAAGGCGCGATCGACCAGCCAGGGCGGCATGTCGCGGCCATGGACGGCGCGGTTGCGGTAGATCTCCTGCAGCGCGATCTCGAGCTCGCGCAGCTGGTCGTTGCGCGCCTCGTCGACGCGCGGTGCCTGGCTGGTCGGGCCGATGAACATGCCCGAGAACAGGTAGCTGAGGCTCGGATGGTTGTGCCAGTAGGCCAGCAGCGAGGCCAGCAGCTCCGGCCGCCGCAGGAAGGGCGAATCGGCCGGCGTGGCGCCGCCGAGCACGAAATGGTTGCCGCCGCCGGTGCCGGTGTGGCGGCCGTCGATCAGGAACTTCTCGCTGCTCAGGCGCGAGAGCCGCGCGGCCTCGTACAGGAACTCGGTGTTGGCGACCAGCTCGTCGAAGCCGCGCGCCGGGTGGATGTTGACCTCGATGACGCCCGGGTCCGGCGTGACCTGCAGCAGCTTCAACCGCGGGTCGCGCGGCGGCGGATAGCCCTCCAGCACGAGCTTGACGCCCTGCTCCCGCGCCGTGGCCTCGACCGCCTCGAGCAGCAGCAGGTAGTCCTCCAGCTTGGCCAGCGGCGGCATGAAGACGTACATCACGCCGCTGGCCGTGCCCTGGCTTTCCGCCTTCGGGCCGTTGGCGCGGCGCGGGTCGCGCACCTCCACGCACAGGGCCGTGCGAGTGACGCTCGGATCGCTCTTCTGGCGGGCCGGCACCGGTGTATCGGACTCCGGCTCCCGCTTGATTTGCGACTGGCTGCGGACCACCGTCGACAGCGCCTCGCGCGGTGCGAAGGGGTCCTGCTCGATCATGAACGGATAGTCGCCCTCGCGTACCCAGGGCAGCGCGTCGAGCGGCAGGCGGTAGCCCATCGCGGAGTCGCCGGGCAGCAGGTACAGGCGCTCATCGCGCAGGTGCCAGGCACCGCTGACCCAGATCTTGCTGAACATCTCCGCGCCCTCGGCGCGGCGCAGCGGCAGCACGTAGCCGACGACCGAGCCGAGGCCCTGCTCGTAGACGCGGCGCAAGCGCGTGCGTTCCATCTCGTCGTCCAGCCGCGATTCGAAGGGGTCGACGTTGACCGGCAGCCGGCGCTCGCGCCACAGGTAGTAGAAGGTGTCCTCGTAGCCGGGCTTGACGAACTTGTCCTCGATGCCCAGGCGCGCACTCAGCCCGGCGATGAAGCGGTGCGCGTCCTCGCTGGTGTAGCGGTTGCCTTCGCGCTCGTCGGCGAACAGGGTCGGGTCTTGCCAGCAGGGCTGGCCGTCCTCGCGCCAGTAGATCGACAGCGCCCAGCGCGGCAGCTGCTCGCCCGGGTACCACTTGCCCTGGCCGAAGTGCAGGAAGCCGCCGCGGCCGTACTCCTCGCGCAGCCGGTGGACGAGATCCTGCGCGCGCAGCCGCTTGGTCGGGCCCAGCGCCTCGGTGTTCCATTCGGCGCCGTCGCGGTCGTCGATGGAGACGAAGGTGGGCTCGCCGCCCATCGTCAGCCGCACGTCGCCGTTCTGCAGCTCGCGGTCGACGCGTCGGCCCAGTGCCAGCATCTCCGCCCACTGCCCATCGGTATAGGGCTTGGTGACGCGCGGCGATTCGTAGATGCGCGTCACCGTCATCTCGTGGCCGAACTCGACCTCGGCCTTGTCCACCGCGCCGCTGATCGGCGCCGCGCTGGACGGCTGGGGCGTGCAGGCCAGCGGGATGTGGCCCTCGCCGGCCAGGAGGCCCGAGGTCGGGTCCAGGCCGATCCAGCCGGCGCCGGGCAGGTAGACCTCGCACCAGGCGTGCAGGTCGGTGAAGTCCACCTCGGTGCCGCTGGGACCGTCGAGCGCCTTCTCGTCGGGCGCGAGCTGGATCAGGTAGCCGGAGGCGAATCGCGCGGCCAGGCCCAGGTGGCGCATCAGCTGCACAAGCAGCCAGGAGGTGTCGCGGCAGGAGCCCGAGGCATTGGCCAGCGTCTCCTCCGGCGTCTGCACGCCGGGCTCCATGCGGATCAGGTAGGAGATGTCCTGCTGCAGCCGCTGGTTCAGGCCGACCAGGAAGTCCACCGTGGCGACGGGCTTGCTCAGGTCCACGCCTTCGAGGTAAGCGGCGAGCCTGGGCGTCAACTTGTCGGCAACGAGGTAGGGCGCGAGCTCCTCCTTCTGGCTCGCCTCATAGTCGAACGGGAACTGCTGCGCGTGGTCTTCGAGGAAGAAGTCGAAGGGGTTGTAGACGGCCATCTCGGCCACCAGGTCAACGGTGACCTCGAACACCTCGGTCTTCTCGGGGAAGACCAGCCGCGCCAGGTAGTTCGCGAACGGGTCCTGCTGCCAGTTAATGAAGTGCTCCGCCGGCTCCACGCGCAGCGAATAGCTGAGGATGTTGCTGCGGCAGTGCGGCGCCGGACGCAGGCGGACGATCTGCGGCGACAGGCCGACGAGCCGGTCGTAGCGGTAGCGGGTGACGTGCTTCAGCGCAACGTGGATGGACAAGGCTTGCTCCTCAGGACGCGGGCATCAGGAAATCGCTGCTGATCGAGCCGCCCAGCGCGTTGATCCGTTTCAGGAACTGGATCAGGTAGGCGTGCAGACCCTCTTCCAGGATCTCTTCGATGCGGGCGTACTGCAGCTCGGCGCGCAGCCGCCCGCCCTGGCGCATCGTGTGGCCGCCCGGATCGTTGGCCACGCGCTCCAGCGCGTTCATCAGCCGGGCCACGCAGCTGTACAGCGAGCGCGGCATGTTCTTGCGCAGGATCAGCAGCTCGGCCACCTTCTCCGGCTGGATCACGTTGCTGTAGACCTTGCGGTAGACCTCGAAGGCCGAGACCGAGCGCAGCACCGCCGACCAGTGATAGAACTCGCGCGCCGCGTCGCTGGGCCGCTCGGCCTGCTGGTCCTGCAGGGTCTGCCACTGCGAATCGACGACGTTGGCATCCACGCCCTTGGGCACGGCGTGGAACTTCACGTCGAGCAGGCGCGCGGTGTTGTCGGCGCGCTCCAGGAAGGAGCCGATGCGCAGGAAGTCGAAGGCCTCGTCCTGCAGCATCGTTCCGGCCGTCACGCCGCGCAGCAGGTGGGCGCGGAACTTTACCCACTCGAACAGCGCCGACGGGTCGCGCTTGAGCAGGTTGTCCTTCAGCAGGCGCTGGAATTCGAGCCAGGTGGTGTTGGTGGTCTCCCAGACCTCGGTCGTCAGCGTGCCGCGCACGGCCCGCGAGTTCTCGCGCGAGGCCCGCAGGCAGCTGGTGATCGAGGACGGGTTGCTCTCGTCGCGGACGATGTAGTCGTAGACCTGGCGCGCATCCAGCGTGCCGTGGCGCGCCTCGTAGTCGCCAGACAGCTCGGCAATCGACAGCAGGCTGCGCAGGCCCTGCTCGGCCTGCTCGCGGCTCTGCGGCATCAGCGAGGTCTGGTAGTTCACGTCCAGCATGCGCGCGGTGTTCTCGGCCCGCTCCATGTAGCGCGAGAGCCAGAAGAGGTGGTCGGCGGTTCTTGACAGCATGTTCGTGGTCTCCTCTTCTTGTTCAGGCTTCCAGGACCCAGGTGTCCTTGGTGCCGCCGCCCTGGCTGCTGTTGACGACGAGCGAGCCCTCCTTCAGCGCGACGCGGGTCAGGCCGCCCGGCACCGTGCGCACCGTCTCGCCCGACAGCACGAAGGGCCGCAGGTCGATGTGGCGCGGAGCGATGCCGGATTCGACGAAGGTCGGGCAGGTGGACAGGCTCAGCGTCGGTTGCGCAATGTAGTTGTCGGGCCGGGCGATCAGCACCTCGCGGAACTTCTCGATCTCGGCCTTGGTCGCCGCAGGGCCTACCAGCATGCCGTAGCCACCGGCGCCGTGGACCTCCTTGACGACCAGCTCGCCGAGATTCGCGAGCACGTACTTCAGCTGCTCCGGGTCGCGGCACATGTGCGTCGGCACGTTGTTGAGGATCGGCTTCTCGCCGAGGTAGAACTCGATCATCTTCGGCACGAAGGGGTAGATAGACTTGTCGTCCGCAATGCCGGTGCCGATGGCGTTGGACAGGGTCACGTGGCCGGCCTTGTAGGCATCGACCAGGCCCGCGCAGCCCAGCTGCGAGTCCGAACGGAACACGGTGGGGTCGAGGAAGTCGTCGTCCAGGCGCCGGTAGATCACGTCCACGCGCTTCGGGCCGCGCGTCGTGCGCATGTAGACGAAGCCGTTCTCGACGAACAGGTCCTGGCCCTCGACCAGCTCCACGCCCATCTGCTGCGCCAGGAAGGCGTGCTCGAAGTAGGCCGAGTTGTACATGCCGGGCGTCAGCACGACGACGGTCGGGTCGGTCGCCCCGGAAGGCGCGACGCTGCGCAGCGTTTCCAGCAGCAGGTCGGGGTAGTGGGCCACCGGCGCGATGCGGTGGCGCTCGAACAGGTCGGGGAACAGCCGCATCATCATCTTGCGGTCTTCCAGCATGTAGCTGACGCCGCTGGGCACGCGCAGGTTGTCTTCCAGCACGTAGTAGCTGCCCGACCCGTCGGGATTGGCGGCGCGCACGATGTCCACGCCGGCGATGTGCGAGTACAGGTCGCGCGGCACGTTCACGCCCATCATCTCGGGGCGGAACTGCGCGTTCTTCAGGATCTGCTCGGCCGGCATGACGCCGGCCTTGAGGATCTCCTGGCCATGGTAGACGTCGTGGATGAAGCGGTTCAGCGCGTTGACCCGCTGGCACAGGCCCGCCTCCATCTCGCGCCACTCGTGCGCCGGGATCACGCGCGGGATCAGGTCGAAGGGGATCAGGCGCTCGGTGCCTTCGCCATCGTCCTTGTCGCCGTAGACGGCGAAGGTGATGCCGACGCGGCGGAAGATCATCTCCGCCTCTTCGCGCCGGGCCTGCATCGCCTCGAGCGGCTGCTCGGAGAGCCAGCGCTGGTAGTCCAGGTAGTGGTCACGGGTCTTGTCGGCACGCCCATCGGCGCCCGGGGCGTTCATCTCGTCGAAGCTGGGTCTCATGCAAGGCCTCCTGATACCGTCTCTGCAATATACGCACCAGCCTCGGCGCGCCAACCACGCCAGTTGTTTTTGCGGCCCAGGGTCGATCCCGATGGCCCGATCGTGAACTATTGCGCGGTCACGCACCAAGAATGTTGGCACAGGCCGGATCGTGCACCAGCAAGGCGCGCATTCGCCTGATTTCGCCTCGACACTTGGCCATCGAAGAATGGCAAACCGCGCAGGAAGCCCCGCCATCACGGGGCTCCACGCTTGTCACTTCAAACGTGGGGGGAGGTAGGATGCCTTCACAACAGCAGCTCTAGTCATGGATCACCTTCCCGAACCCGGGCGGCCCCCGGCCCGCCGCGTGAGGCCTCGTTGAGCGGCCGCAAGACCCCCAGCAGCTCGCTGTTCATCGCCATCGCCCTGGCCGGCAGCATCGGACTGCTGCTGCCGGCGCTGATGGTCGGTGGCTGGCTGACCGGCCTGCGCGAATCGCAGTCGGCCGCCGCCGAACTGCGCCGCGACCTGGAAGCCAAGCTAGACGTGCTGGCCAGCAGCCTGCCCGAGCTGCTCTGGAACCTGGACAACGTGGCGGCCACCGAGGTCGTGCTGGCGATCATGAAATCGCCGGACGTCGTGCTGGTCAGCGTCAGCGACGCCTCCCAGGGCACGCCCTTCTTCGAGAAGGAACAGCCGGCGCGGCGCCTGGGCCACGCGATCAAGGGCGAGCGCGACATCTACCGCGGCACGACGCGGATCGGCCACATCCGCATCGAGATGGACGACCACCTGAGCACCGCCGCGCTGGCGCGCCAGCGCTGGCTCTATGGCGTGACCGTCGGCGGGCAGCTGCTGGCCTCGCTGGCGCTGATCCTGTGGCTGCTGAATTCGCGGCTGATGCGGCCGCTGCGCGAGCTGGGCCACTTCGCCAACGACCTCGCCGAGGGCCGTTTCGATGCGCAGCTGGACGTCCGCCGCAAGGACGAGATCGGCCTGCTGGGCGGCCACCTGGAGCACATGCGCGACGCGCTGCAGCAGCAGTTCGGCGCGCAGCGCGCGCTGATCGAGCGACTGCGCGGCATGGCGGAAACGGTGCCCGGCGTCGTCTACCAGTTGCGGCTGACGGCCCATGGCAAGTTCTCGTTCGCCTACGTCAGCGAGGCGGTGCGCGACTATTTCCGGCTCAGCGCGAACGCGCTCAGCGACGACGCCGAACCCTGGTTCGAGCAGATCCACGCGGAGGACCGCGCCATGGTGCGCGAATCGCTACTGGCCTCGGCGCGCAGCCTGACACCGTGGCAGCAGGAGTTCCGCGTTGCCAATCCCGACGGCAGCGAACGCTGGCTCTACGGCAACGCGATTGCGCAGAAGGTCGATACCGCGGCCGGCAGTGGCGTGCTGTGGCACGGCTTCCTGACCGACATCTCCCGCCAGCGCCGCGACGCGCTGGAGCTGGGCCGCTACCGGCACCATCTGGAGGAGCTCGTCGAGGCCCGCACCGCGGAGCTGGCCGAGGCGATGAAGGCGGCCGAGGCGGCAAGCCTGGCCAAGAGCGCCTTCCTCGCCAACATGAGCCACGAGATCCGCACGCCGATGAACGCGATCATCGGCCTGACCTACCTGGTGCGCAGCGACACGCACGAGCCCGAGCAGCAGGAGCGCCTGCAGAAGGTCGCCAACGCGGCGGAGCATCTGCTCTCCGTCATCAACAACGTGCTCGACTTCTCCAAGATCGAGGCCGGCAAGCTGCAGCTCTCGCGCACCGAGTTCACCGTGCGCGAGATGCTGGACAACATCGCCGGCATGCTGGCGCACCGCGCGGCCGAAAAGCAGCTGCCGGTGCAGGTGCGCATCGACCCGCGGCTGGAAACGCAGGTGCTGATCGGCGACGCGCAGCGCATCTCGGAGATCCTGCTGAACTTCGCCGGCAACGCCGTCAAGTTCACCGACGAGGGCTTCGTGCGCCTGGGCGTGCGCATCGAAGGCGACGACAGCGGCGCACGGCTGCGCCTGCGCTTCGAGGTCGAGGACAGCGGCATCGGCATCGCCGAGGAAGTGCAGGGCCGGCTGTTCCAGGACTTCGAGCAGGCCGACAGCTCGACGACACGCCGCTACGGCGGCACCGGCCTGGGGCTGGCGATCTGCCGCCGCCTGGCGGACCTGATGCAAGGCCAGGTCGGCCTGCAGAGCGCGCTGGCCCAGGGCAGCACCTTCTGGCTGACCTTGAGCCTGGACAAGGCCGGCCCGACACCGGTGGTGCTGACGCCGCCGCCCGCCAGCATGCCGCTGCCGCGCAGCAATGCCGCGCGCGAGCAGCTCGCGCAGTTCGCCGGTACCCGCATCCTGCTGGCCGAGGACAACGCGGTGAACCAGGAAGTGGCCGTGGCCCTGCTGGGCAGCGCCGGCATCGAGGTGGACGTGGCGAACGACGGCGCGCAGGCTCTCACGATGGCCCGCGAGAACGACTACGCGCTGATCCTGATGGACGTGCAGATGCCGGTGATGGACGGCCTGGATGCCACCCGCGCAATCCGCGGCAGCGCCTGGGGCCGCGACATCCCGATCCTCGCGATGACGGCCAACGCCTTCGCCGAAGAGCGCCAGCGCTGTCTCGACGCGGGCATGAACGACCACGTCGCCAAGCCGGTCGTGGCCGAGCAGTTGTTCGACACCTTGCGGACCTGGCTGGTGCGCAGCGCCGAGCAGCGGGCGCTGAAGGCCGTCTGAACGGCGGTCCAGGACCGCCGGCTCATTCGTCGCCGGGCGGCGACGTGAGGCCCTGGCGCTCGTGCCACTCGGCCAGCGACATCGACGGGTAGTGCGGGAAGCGCGGGTCGCCGCGCCGGCCCTCCACCGCCACCCACGGCGCCTTCGAATCGAGCAGGCCGTGGACGTTGTTCGGCGGCTCCGGCAGCGGCGTGTCGATCGCGCCGGCATGCGGGTGGACCAGCTCCGGCCAGCTTGGGTCCCACAGCCACAGCGCCGTGCCGCAGTGGATGCAGAAATAACGTCGCGCGCTGCTCACGTGCGTACCCTTGCCGCCGTCGTTCGGCAGCCGCGCGCGGTAGATGCGCAGCGCGCGCTTGCCGGTGACCTTCATCGTGCGGGTCTGCGCGCCCAGGTTAATCGCGTAGCCGCCGGTGCCCGCGGTCTTGCGGCAGATCGAGCAGTAGCAGCGCATGAAGGGCACCGGCTCGGCGGATTCGACGCTGAACCGCACCTTGCCGCAGTGGCAGGAACCTTGAAGTTTCATGGCCGCGCTGCGGCACGCAGCGTGCCCACGTGCCCTACTGGGATTCCTTGATCCAGCGCCCCGACGCGGGCTGGATCGGCCGCGCATTCATCGGATGCAGCTTCGCGAAGATCGCGATCTGGTCCTTCGTCAGCAGCACCGGCTGGCGCATCACCATCCACAGCACACCCTCGGTGCAGGGCGGCTCGGTCAGCGAGCCCATGTAGGTGTAGTAGCTGCGGTCCTCGGGCAGCAGCTGGCGCGGATCCAGCGGGGTGCTCGCAGCCAGCGGCTGGTTCTGCTCCAGCGGCAGGTTGTTCCAGACCTGCTGGATCACCGGCTGCGTGTGCTCGTCCAGGTCACGATCCAGCAGCACGGCGACGATGGCGATGTGGCCCTCGGCATCCTTGTGCACCAGGTGCACGACCATGTCGAACTGGCGGCCGCCCAGGCGCTCCTCGGCGGGCCGGTGGAAGTGGAACTGCTGCAGCTCGTAGCGCCGGCCCATCACCGTGATCGCGCTGCCGGCGGCCAGGTCCACGCGCACCGTACGGCCGTCGTCGACCACCGAGAAGGCGCTGGGCTGGTAGTCGAAGCGGATCTTCTCCAGGTCGACCTTCAGCGTGTCCTTGATGTCGATCGGGCTCTGGCGCTTGCCGGTAGCGCACAGCGCGTTGTCCGGGTTCAGCGCGGCCCAGTGCTCGGGGCCGCCCTCGCCCTCGTAGCCCCAGGGCGGCGGCTCGCGGCGCGGCGCGGGCTTGGCCGCCGCCTTCGGCGCCGCATCCTTGCCGCCGCGGCCGACCAGCTTCACCTGCCCGGCCGGCTCTTTGATCAGCTTCTCGGACAGGCGCTGGCGCAGCAGGTCCATCGAGTCGCCGGCCGCCTCCGGTTCGGCGGCATGCAGGTTCGGCGTGAGGGCAGCCAGCAGCAAGCCGGCGCAAAGCAGAGGGCGCATGGATTCCTTCTTCGGCGTTTCCGCGCCTGGCTTTAGCGTCAGTACGCGACCGCCTTCTTGACCCAGACCCAGGCCACCAGCCCGATCAGCATCAGCCCGGCCGAGGTCAGCGCCAGCGCGATCGTCGAGTGCATCACCAGCGGCACCAGCGCGCCGGCCACGAGGCCGTTGGCCAGGCTGCCGACGCAGGCCTGCAGCGACGAGGCCATGCCGCGGCGGTCGGGCGCTTGGTCCAGCACCATCAGCGTGACCACCGGCACCATCAGCGCCCAGCCGAAGGCGAAGCCGAAGATCAGCGGGAAGGCCCACCAGCCGCTGGGCGTCAGCAGCAGGTTCAGCGCGATGTTGACCACCGAGGTCACCGCCATGATCAGGAAGCCATGCCGGATCTGGTGCCGCGGCTTGATCTTGCCGGCGAGGCGCCCGCTCATGAAGGCGCCGCCCATGATCCCGCCGATCGAGAACAGGAAGAAGATGAAGAAGTGCTCCGGCGGCATCTTCAGGTGGTCGCCGAGGAAGACCGGCGCGGCCAGCACATACATGAAGAGGCCGTTGAACGGCACGCCGCTGGCCAGCGCCAGCAGCATGAAGCGCGGGCTGGTGGAGAGCCGCCAGTACTCGCGCATCAACGGGCGGACGTGGAAGGGCTGCTTCTGCGACGAATGCAGGGTCTCCGGCAGCATCCGCCAGTTCAGCACGAACAGCGCGGCGCCGACGAAGACGAGGAACCAGAAGATCGAATGCCAGCCGACGTGCACGAACAGGAAGCCGCCCACCATCGGCGCGATCGCCGGCGCCACGCCGAAGAAGATGGTGATCTGCGACATCACGCGCTGCGCCTCCGAGGGCGCGAACATGTCGCGGATGATCGCCCGCGAGACGACGATGCCAGCGCCGGCCGATATGCCCTGCACCGTGCGCCAGAACACCAGCTGGCCGATCGTCGTGGACACCGCGCAGCCCAGCGAGGCCAGCGTGAACAGCGCCATGCCCCACAGCACGACCGGCCGACGGCCGAAGCTGTCCGACAGCGCACCGTGGAACAAATTCATGATCGCGAAGCCGAACAGGTAGCTCGACAGCGTCTGCTGCATCTGCACCGGCGTGGCGTCCAGCGCCTGCGCAATGCCGGTGAAGGCCGGCAGGAAGGTGTCGATCGAGAACGGCCCGACCATGCCCAGGCAGGCAAGCAGGACGGACAGCGCCCATCGTGGCGCGCGCCACAGGCGGCTGGCATCGGGATTCATGTGCGGGGGACTTTGTCGTTATGTGGCGCGGGCTGGCCGCGACATCGGGCTCAAGCAGTTTAGCGGGCGCTCTACACTCGAAACCTTCCACAAGGCGCAATCCGCACAAGATGGCTGAAACATTGAAGGTCGGCGTCATCGGCCTCGGCGTGGTGGGCCAGCGGATGCTCGGCCGACTCGCCGCGCAGCAGCGGCTCGAAGCCGTGGCGGTCTGGGACACCGATCCCGCGGCCGTCGCCCGCGTGCTGGCCGCCCATCCCGCGTTGCACGCCGCTGCGAGCGCCGAGGCGCTGGTCGCCCACCCGGGCCTGGACAGCGTCTACATCGCCACGCCGCCGGGCCCGCACATGCCGCTGAGCGAGCTCGCCTTCGATGCCGGGCTGGCCGTGTTCTGCGAAAAGCCGCTGACGGTGGACTTCGACGCCGCCCGGCGCTGTATTGCCCGCATCGAGGCCGAGGGCCACCGTGCCGCCGTCAATTTCGCGCTGGCCGCGTCGCCGGGCCTGTCGGTGCTGCAGACCCGCTTCGGCGCGGCTTCGCACCTGCCGCTGGGTGCGCTGCGCGAGGTGCAGATCGAACTGGCCTTCGCCACCTGGCCGCGCCCGGTGCAAGCCGCGGCGGGTCCCTGGCTCAACGAGCGCCGTTCGGGCGGCGGCTTTGCGCGCGAGGTGCTCTCGCACTTCATCTTCGTGCTGCAGCGTGTGCTGGGGCCGGCGACAGTCCAGGCGCATCGCGTCGCCTATCCGGACGACGGCTTCAGCGCCGAGACCGCCCTGCGCGCCGAGCTGCTGGCCGGCGCGGTGCCGGTGCGCATCGATGGCCGCATCGGCAGCGACGAGCGCGCCGACTACAACCGCATGCTGTGGCGCGCCGACGGCGGCGAGATCGAGCTGACCCGCTGGTTCGGCCAGATCGAGCAGCGCCTGCACGAGGGCTCGCGGCTGGAGGACGACCCGGAGGCGGTGCGCACCGCCAGCCAGGCCGACCAGCTCAAGCAATGGGACGCGATGATCGAAAACCGCTCGCACAGCCTGCCCGGCTTCGCCGAGGCGCTGGCGGTGCAGGAAACGATCGAGGGACTGCTGAAGGCCTGAGCCCGCCTCAGACCAGCACGCGCTCGATGCCGCCGGTGTTCGCCTTCTTCACGTACTCCGGCAGCCAATCCTCGCCGAGGATCCGGCGGGCCATCTCGACGACGATGTAGTCGGCCTCCAGCAGGCCGTTCTGCAGGTCGCCGCCGTAGCGCGAGAGGCCTTGCAGGCAGCTCGGGCAGGAGGTGAGGATCTTCAGGTTCTCGCCGGCGGCGACCTTGCCGCTGTCGCGCAGCTCGGTCTCGACCTTGCGCAGCTCTTCTTCCTTGCGGAAGCGGATCTGCGTGGAGATGTCCGGCCGCGTCACGCCCAAGGTGCCGCTCTCGCCGCAGCAGCGATCGCTCTTGACCACGCCGTCGCCGACCAGCGCCTTGACCGTCTTCATCGGCTCCTGCAACTTCATCGGCGTGTGGCAGGGGTCGTGATAGAGATAGCTGGCGCCGGCGCCGGTCGCGGGGCCCAGCGTGATGCCCTTCTCCAGCAGGTACTCGTGGATGTCGATGATCCGGCAGCCCGGGAAGATGTCCTCGAACTTGTAGCCCTGCAGCTGGTCGTAGCAGGTGCCGCAGGAGACGACGACCGTCTTGATGTCCAGGTAGTTCAGCGTGTTGGCGACGCGGTGGAACAGCACCCGGTTGTCGGTGATGATCTTGTCGGCCTTGTCGAACTGGCCCGAGCCGCGCTGCGGATAGCCGCAGCAGAGGTAGCCGGGCGGCAGCACCGTCTGCACGCCGGCATGCCACAGCATCGCCTGCGTGGCCAGGCCCACCTGGCTGAACAGGCGCTCGGAGCCGCAGCCGGGGAAATAGAACACCGCCTCGGTTTCGGCCGTGGTCGCCTGCGGGTTGCGGATGATCGGGACGTAGTCCTTGTCCTCGATGTCCAGCAGCGCGCGCGCGGTCTTCTTCGGCAGGTTGCCCGGCAGCTTCTTGTTGATGAAGTGGATCACCTGCTCCTTGATCGGCGCGGCGCCCACGGTCGCGCGCGGTGCCTCGGTCTGCTTGCGGGCCAGGCCCTTGAACAGGTCGTGCGCCAGGCGCTGGGCCTTGAAGCCGAGGTCCACCATCGCCGTGCGGGCGAGCTTGATCGTCTCGGGGTTCGTCGCGTTGAGCATCAGCATCGCCGCGGCATTGCCCGGGCGGAAGCTCTTCTTACCCATCTTGCGCAGCAGGTTGCGCATGTTCATCGTGACGTCGCCGAAGTCGATCTTCACCGGACAGGGGCTGGCGCACTTGTGGCAGACGGTGCAGTGGTCCGCCACGTCCTCGAATTCCTCCCAGTGCTTGATCGACACGCCGCGGCGCGTCTGCTCCTCGTACAGGAAGGCCTCGACCAGCAGCGAGGTCGCGAGGATCTTGTTGCGCGGCGAATAGAGCAGGTTGGCGCGCGGCACGTGGGTCGCACAGACTGGCTTGCACTTGCCGCAGCGCAGGCAGTCCTTGATCGACTCGCTGATCGCGCCGATGTCGCTCTGCTGCATGATCAGCGACTCGTGGCCCATCAGCCCGAAGCTGGGCGTGTAGGCATTGGTCAGGTCGGCATACGGCGTTTCCGCGCCGACGGTGCCGGGGCGCAGCAGCTTGCCCTTGTTGAAGCGGCCCTCGGGATCGATCCGCGCCTTGTAGTCGGCGAAGCCGGACAGCTCGTCGTCGCTCAGGAACTCCAGCTTCGTGATGCCGATGCCGTGCTCGCCGGAGATCACGCCGTCGAGCGAGCGCGCCAGCTTCATGATGCGCGCCACGGCCTCGTGCGCCGTCTGCAGCATCTCGTAGTTGTCGGAGTTGACCGGGATGTTGGTGTGCACATTGCCGTCGCCGGCATGCATGTGCAGGGCCACCCAGACGCGGCCGCGCAGCACCTCCTTGTGGATGCGGCGGCACTCCTCGATCAGCGGCTTGAAGGCATCGCCGGAGAACAGCTCCTGAAGCGGCTTGAGGATCTGCGTCTTCCACGAGGCGCGCAGCGTGTGGTCCTGCAGCGCGGGGAAGTAGCGCTCGTCCAGGCCGTCCTTCCATTCCAGCCACTGCGCGCGCACCTCGGCCAAGAGCGCGAGCGCCTGCTGCACGCGGTCTTCCAGCAGCTCGGCGCTGGGGATCTCGTTGGCATCGTCGGTCTTGCCCAGCGGAAGCTTGCCGCGCTGGAACAGCTCGCGCAACGCATCGACGAGCGCCAGCTTGTTGCGCAGGCTCAGCTCGATATTGATCCGCTCGATGCCCAGCGTGTACTCGCCCATCCGCGGCAGCGGGATCACGACGTCTTCGTTCACCTTGAACGCGTTGGTGTGCTTGGAGATCGCCGCGGTGCGCTTGCGGTCGAGCCAGAACTTCTTGCGTGCATCGGCGCTGATCGCGACGAAGCCTTCGCCGCTGCGGCCGTTGGCCAAGCGCACGACCTCGCTGGTGGCGCGGGCCACCGCGTCGGCATCGTCGCCGACGATGTCGCCGACCAGCACCATCTTGGGCAGGCCGCCGCGCTTGCTCTTGGTCGAGTAGCCGACCGCCTTCAGGTAGCGGTCGTCCAGATGCTCGAGGCCGGCCAGGATCGCCCCGCCCGGCTTTTTCATCTCCTCGAACATGAAGTCCTTGATGTCGACGATCGAGGGCACGCAGTCCTTCGGGTTGCCGAAGAACTCCAGGCAGACGGTGCGCACGTGCGCCGGCATGCGGTGGACGATCCAGCGGCAGGAGGTGATCAGGCCGTCGCAGCCCTCCTTCTGCACGCCGGGCAGGCCGGCGAGGAACTTGTCGGTGACGTCCTTGCCTAAGCCTTCCTTGCGGAAGATGCGGCCGGGGATGTCCAGGCGCTCGGTACGCTCCAGCGTCTTGCCCGTCGCGTCGAAATACTTCAGCTCGAAGCTGGCGGTCTCGACATCGTGGATCTTGCCAAGGTTGTGGTTCAGCCGCGTGACCTCGAGCCACTTGGCGTCGGGCGTGACCATGCGCCAGGAGGCCAGGTTGTCCAGCGCCGTGCCCCACAGCACGGCCTTCTTGCCGCCGGCGTTCATCGCCACGTTGCCGCCCACGCAGGAGGCCTCGGCCGACGTCGGGTCCACCGCGAAGACATAACCGTGAAGCTCGGCGAGGTCCGCGACGCGTTGCGTGACGACGCCGGCCTCGCTGAAGATCGTCGGCACCGGCGCTTCGACGCCCGGCAGCGCGAGCAGCTCGACGCCCTTCATCGCCTCCAGCTTCTCGGTGTTGATGACGGCACTGTTCCACACCAGCGGCACGGCGCCGCCGGTGTAGCCGGTGCCGCCGCCGCGGGGGATGATCGTCAGGCCCAGCTCGATGCAGTCCTTGACGAGGTAGGCCATCTCGGCCTCGGTGTCGGGCGTCAGCACGACGAAGGGGTATTCGACGCGCCAGTCGGTGGCGTCGGTCACGTGGGAGACGCGCGAGAGGCCATCGAACTTGATGTTGTCCTTGGCCGTGTGGCGGCCCAGGACCTTGGCGCTGCGCTTGCGCAGGTCCCAGACGTCGCCGAAGAACTTGGCGAAGGCGGCCACCGCTGCGCGCGCGGCCGTCAGCAGCTCACCGACCAGTGCGTCGCGCTGTGGGTCGCTCGCCGGGTCGCGGCGGCGCTCGACCTCGGTCAGCCGGTGGTTCAGCGCCTCGATCAGCAGCGCGCGGCGCTTCGGGTTGTCCAGCAGGTCGTCCTGCAGGTAAGGATTGCGCTGCACCACCCAGATGTCGCCCAGCACCTCGTACAGCATCCGCGCCGAGCGGCCGGTGCGCCGCTCCTGGCGCAGCTGGTTGAGCAGTTCCCAGGCATGGGCGCCCAGCAGGCGGATGACGACCTCGCGGTCCGAGAACGAGGTGTAGTTGTAAGGGATCTCGCGCAGGCGGGGAGCGCCCTGGGCGGCGGAGTCGTCGTCGGACGTAACGTCGAGCATCAGCGGATGCGGAGCATTCATGGCGGCCGGGCGCGCGAAGCGCCGGATGAACAACAGGATCGAGGGGCGGCGGCAGGCTTGTGGCCCGGAAATCCGGCAAGGAATACCGTCCCCGGGATCAGGGAAAGGCCTGAGTACATGCCAGCCGGGCATCGTACCGCAGCGCAGCATGAGGGGCCGGGGCCTGCGGTAAGTCCCCACGGCGCACTGCGGGCGGCCTCGTCCACAATCGGCCAAACACAGGAGACACGTCCATGCTGAAGAAGGTCACCCTCGCCGCCCTGCTGCTGAGCCTCGGCGTCGGCACCAGCCATGCCCAGACCGAGATCCAGTGGTGGCACTCGATGGGCGGCGCGCTGGGCGACTGGGTCAACGACCTGGCGAAGGACTTCAACGCCAGCCAGAAGGACTACAAGATCGTGCCGACCTTCAAGGGCAGCTACGACGAATCGATGGCCGCCGCGATCGCGGCCTTCCGCGCCGGCAACGCGCCGCACATCCTGCAGGTGTTCGAGGTCGGCACCGCGACGATGATGGCGAGCAAGGGCGCCGTCGTGCCGGTGACCGAGGTGATGAAGCTGGGTGGCGTCAAGTTCGATCCGGCCGCCTACGTACCCGCCGTGGCCGGCTACTACACGGCAACGGTCGGCCCCTACAGCGGCCAGATGCTGAGCTTCCCCTTCAACAGCTCGACGACCGTCTTCCACTACAACAAGGATGCCTTCAAGGCCGCCGGGCTGGACCCGAGCAAGCCGCCGTCCACCTGGCCCGAGGTGGCGCTGGCCGCGGCCAAGCTGAAGGCCAGCGGCCACAAGTGCCCGTTCACGACCTCCTGGGTCAGCTGGACGCAGCTGGAGAGCTTCTCCGCCTGGCACAACGTCGAGTTCGCGACGAAGAACAACGGCTTCGGCGGCCTGGACACGCGGCTGGCCTTCAACACGCCGCTGCACGTTCGCCACATCGAGAACCTGGCCAACATGGCCAAGCAGGGCCTCTTCGTCTACAAGGGACGCGGCAATGCGGCGGACGCGGCCTTCGTGTCCGGCGAGTGCGCCATGATGACCGGCTCCTCGGGCCTGTACGCCAACGTCAAGAAGAGCGCCAAGTTCGCCTTCGGCATCGCGCCGCTGCCCTACTACCCCGACGTGCCCGGCGCCCCGCAGAACACCGTCATCGGCGGCGCGAGCCTGTGGGTGATGGCCGGCAAGAAGCCGCCCGAATACAAGGGCGTGGCGCAGTTCTTCGCCTACCTCTCGCGGCCCGAGGTGGCCTCCGAGAGCCACAAGCGCACCGGCTACCTGCCGGTCACCAAGGCCGCCTACGAGCTGACCGACAAGAGCGGCTTCTACAAGGACAACCCGGGCACCGACGTCGCGGTGACGCAGATGATCCGCAAGACGACCGACAAGTCCCGCGGCGTGCGCCTGGGCAACTTCGTCCAGGTCCGCACGATCATCGACGAGGAGTTCGAGGGCGTCTGGGCGGGTAAGAGAACGGCCAAGGAAGGCATCGATGCCGCGATCAAGCGCGGCAACGAGCAGCTGGAACGCTTTCAGAAGGCCAACGGCAAGTGAGCACCGAGAAGCGTGTCCAGTTACGCGCCAGGGTGCTGCCCTGGCTGCTGCTGGCGCCGCAAATGGCCGTCATCGGCGTGTTCTTCTTCTGGCCGGCGGGTCAGGCCTTGCTGCAGTCGCTGCAGCAGCAGGATGCCTTCGGCACCTCGACCGAGTGGGTGGGCCTGGCCAACTTCCGCCAGTTGCTCGCCGATCCGTCCTACCTGGAATCGTTCCGGATCACCGCCGTCTTCGCGCTGCTGGTGGCCGGGCTGGGCCTGGCGCTGGCGCTGCTGCTGGCGGTGATGGCGGACCGCGTCGTGCGCGGCGCGGGCGTCTACCAGACGCTGCTGGTCTGGCCCTACGCGGTAGCGCCGGCGATTGCCGGCGTGCTGTGGCTGTTCATGTTCGCGCCGTCCATCGGGGTGCTCTCGTATGCGCTGGAGCGGCTCGGCGTCGCCTGGAATCCGCTGCTGGACAGCGGCGACGCGACGACGCTGATCGTGCTGGCCGCCGTCTGGAAGCAGCTCTCGTACAACTTCCTGTTCTTCCTGGCCGGCCTGCAGGCGATCCCGCGCTCGCTGATCGAGGCGGCGGCGATCGACGGTGCGCGCCCCTGGCGGCGCTTCTGGACCATCGTCTTTCCGCTGCTCTCGCCGACCAGCTTCTTCCTGCTGGTGATCAACATCGTCTACGCCTTCTTCGACACCTTCGGCATCGTCGACGCGGCCACCCGCGGCGGCCCCGGCAAGGACACGGCCGTGCTGGTCTACAAGGTCTACTACGACGGCTTCAAGGCGATGGACCTGGGCGGCTCGGCCGCGCAGTCGGTGGTGCTGATGGGCGTGGTGATCGCGCTGACGGTCGTGCAGTTCCGCTACGTCGAGCGGCGGGTGCAATATGGTTGAACATCATGGTTGAGCGCCGCCCTGCCCTCACGCTGCTCTCGCACCTGGTGCTGATCCTCGGCGTGCTGATCGTCGCCTTCCCGCTCTACATCGCGTTCGTCGCCTCCTCGCACACGGCGCAGGAGGTGGTGCAGGCGCCGATGCCGCTGCTACCGGGCCCGCACCTGCTCGACAACTATCGCGCCGCGCTGTTCGGCAACGACAGCGGCTCCGGCTCGCATGCGCCGGTGGCGCGGATGATGTGGGTGAGCCTGGTCAGCGCGCTGGCGATCGCGCTGGGCAAGATCGCGATCTCGCTGCTGAGCGCCTTCGCGATCGTCTACTTCCGCTTCCCCTTCAAGCGCCTGGTGTTCTGGAGCATCTTCGTCACGCTGATGCTGCCGGTGGAGGTGCGCATCGGGCCGACCTACCAGGTCGTCTCGGACCTCGGCCTCTTGAACAGCTACGCGGGCCTCAGCGTGCCGCTGATCGCCTCGGCCACAGCCACCTTCCTGTTCCGCCAGTTCTTCATGACGGTGCCGGACGAGCTGCTGGAGGCCGCGCGCATCGACGGCGCCTCGCCGATGCGCTTCTTCTTCGACATGCTGCTGCCGCTGTCACGCACCTCGATCGCGGCGCTGTTCGTGATCCAGTTCATCTACGGCTGGAACCAGTACCTGTGGCCGCTGCTGGCGACGACCAGCGAAGACATGTACCCGGTCGTCATCGGCATCAAGCGGATGATCGCGGGCGGCGAGGCCGCCAACGAATGGAACATCATCATGGCCACCGCGCTGCTGGCGATGCTGCCGCCGGCGCTGGTCGTCGTCGGCATGCAGCGGTGGTTCGTCAAGGGCCTGGTCGATTCCGAGAAATAGAACATGGCAAGCGTTTCACTCAGGCAGGTCATCAAGCGTTATCGCGACCAAGAAGTGATCCACGGCATCGAGGCCGAGATCGCCGATGGCGAGTTCGTCGTCATCGTCGGGCCCTCGGGCTGCGGCAAGTCCACGCTACTGCGGATGGTGGCCGGGCTGGAAGAGATCAGCGGCGGCGAGATCGCGATCGGCGCGCGCGTCGTCAACGACGTGGAGCCATCGGACCGCGACATCGCCATGGTGTTCCAGAACTACGCGCTCTATCCGCACATGAGCGTGTTCGAGAACATGGCCTACGGCCTGAAGATCGCGAAGCTGCCGAAGGACGAGATCCGCACGCGCGTGGACAAGGCGGCGGCGATCCTCGAGCTCGGCGGCCTGCTGCAGCGCCGCCCGCGCGAGCTCTCGGGCGGGCAGCGCCAACGCGTCGCGATGGGCCGCGCGATCGTGCGCAGCCCGCAGGTCTTCCTGTTCGACGAGCCGCTGTCCAACCTCGACGCCAAGCTGCGCGGCCAGACCCGGCTGGAGATCCAGAAGCTGCACCGCGAGCTGGGCGTGACCTCGCTGTACGTGACGCACGACCAGGTCGAGGCGATGACCCTGGCGCAGCGGATGATCGTGATGAACGCCGGCCGCATCGAGCAGATCGGCACGCCGGACGAGGTCTACGCCCGCCCGGCCACGACCTTCGTCGCCGGCTTCATCGGCTCGCCGCCGATGAACCTGCTGCGCCACCAGGACGGGAAGAAGATCGTCGGCATCCGGCCCGAGCACCTGTTCATCGCCGCTGACGGCTGGCCGCTGCAGGTCGAGACGGTGGAGATGCTGGGCGCCGAGCGCCTGGTGCACGGCCGGCTTGGCGATGGGCAGGCGCTGACCTTGCGCGTCGATGCGACGCAGGCCGCGCCGCGCCCTGGTGATGCGCTGAAGCTGGCCGTCAGCCCCGATCATCAACACTGGTTCGATGCCGAGACCCAAAGAAGAATGGAGTCAGCATGAAACGTATCGCGGCGGCCCGCATTTGGGCCGAGCGCCGGGCCGCTCCCAAGCAGGCCCACATGGCGATGTGCCTGCCGGTCGATCCGGCAGGCATCGCCGTCCCCTCGGGGGACCGACCAGCGTACTCGCTGGGGGAGGGGCTTGCATGACCTGGCCCCTGCCCTTCTGGGTTGCTCACCGTGGCGCCGGCAAGCTCGCGCCGGAGAATACGCTGGCGGCTTTCCGTGTCGGCGCGCAGCACGGCTACCGTGCCTTCGAATGCGACGTGAAGCTCAGCCGCGACGGCCAGCCCTTCCTGCTGCACGACGACACGCTGAACCGCACGACGCGCGAACGCGGCATCGCCGGTGCGCGCGACTGGGCCGAGCTGTCGCGCATCGATGCCGGCGCCTGGCATAGCCGCGTCTACGCCGGCGAGATGCTGTCGAGCCTGGACGCCGTCGCGCAGTTCTGCATCGCCAACGGCCATTCGCTGAACATCGAGATCAAGCCGACCACCGGCCAGGAACTGGAGACCGGCGAAGTCGTCGGCCGCGAGGTGCTGCGCCTGTGGCAAGGCCAACCGAGCCTGCCGCTGTTCAGCTCCTTCAAACCCGAGGCGCTGATGGGCGCCGCCCGCAGCGCACCCGCGGTGCCGCGCGCGCTGCTGCTCGACGCGCTGAAGCCCGGCTGGCTGGAGCAGGCAAAGAACCTCGGCTGCATCGGCATCGTCGCTAACTACACGCTGATGGACCGGGCGACGATCGACGCGATCCACGCGGAGGGCATGAAGGCCGCCGTGTACACCGTCAACGATCCGGCCGCCGCGCAATGGCTGATCGCCAATGGCATCGACGGGATCATCACGGACGCGGTGGATCGCTTCTCACCAGCTCAGGCGATGCGCGCGTAGATGCAGGTGCTGCGCAGTTCGCCTTGCGGCGACAGACCATCGTTGCGCAGGATGCCTTCCAACTCGAAGCCACAGCGCTCGGCCACCGCGCGACTCCTGGTGTTGTTCGGATCCATGCGGATCTCGACCCGACGCGCACGCAACTGCTCGAAGGCCATCTTCGTCAGCGCAAGCACCGCCTCGGTGACATAACCCTTGCCTTGGGCGGAGCTGCGGATCCAGTAGCCGATCTCGAAGCGCCGCACTTCCCAGTCCATGCGCAGCAGGCCGATGCCGCCGAGCAGGCGTCGGCCCTCGGGCGCGCGGTCGTAGATCTGGTAACGCAGCGCCTCGCGCAGAACGAATTCGGCGATCTGCCGGCGCACGACGGCTTCGGCCTGCTCGAGATCCGGCAGTTGCTGCGCCCAGTGCAGCCAGGTCTGCAGCAGCTCGGCGGACTCGGCTGCGGCGGCACTCAGCGCCGGGCCGACACCGGGCCGCGGCACCGCGATCAGCAGCCTCTCGGTCTCGATCTTCTCCGGCACCTCGACCAGCAGCGGATTCATGGGTTGCCCAGCTCCGTCGCCAGCGCGGCCTTGTCGCCGGTGTCCATCTTCGGCAGTTCCCGCACGCGCCGAATGACCGGGTGGCGCCAGGCCACCGCGCTCAGCAGCAGCGCGCCGATGCCGGCGAACAGCAGCGCCGAGCGCAGGCCGACGTGCTCGCCGAGCCAGCCGCCCAGCAACGCGCCGGGGCCGGCGGGGATCAGGATCAGCCAGCGCATCGTGCTGGTCATGCGGCCCAGCATCGGCGCGGGCGTGACGCTCTGGCGCAGCGACAGGAAGTTGATGAAGATCAGCACCGCGCCGACGCCGAAGCAGAACAGCATGAAGGCGAAAGCAGCCACACCGAAGGCGTTGGCCGGCATCACCGACAGCACCAGCCAGCCCAGGCCGGTGGTGCCCGCGCCGGCCACCAGGCAGGGGCCGGGGCCCAGGCGCCGGCTGATGCGGTGGCCGAAGACGCTGGCCAACACCGTGCCGGCGCCCAGCGCCACGTAGCACAGGCCGACGCTCTGGCCGCTGAGGTGCAGCTCGCGCGTGGCGAACAGGATCTGCACGACCTGGGCCGCGTTGTTGCACATCTGCCAGGCGCCGACGGTGGCGGCCAGGCTCACCAGCAGCCGCCGCTCGCGCACGAACTGCAGGCCGGCCTTCAGGTCGCGCCAGAAGTCGCCGTCGGCCTTCTTCACCAGCTGTTCCTCGATGCGGATGCCGCGCAGGATCATGGCCGAGCCGAGCACCAGCATTGCATCGACGGCCAGCGCCAGCGGCGCGCCGAGGATCTTGATCAACAGGCCGGCGACGCCGGGGCCGGCCACCTCGGCGCCGGAGGAAGCCAGCGCGTTCTTCGCATGGGCTTCGACCAACCGGTCGCGTGTGACGACCTGCGTCAGCACGATCTGTGCCGCGCTGCCCGCGCCGGTGTTGACGCAGCCGAGGATGAAACCGACGAAGTACAGCCAGTTCATCGTCAGCCAACCCATCCAGGCGGCGACCGGCACGGTGCCGACGGCCAGCGCCAGGGTCAGCTCGCCACTGACGTAGACCGGCAGCTTGCGCACGCGGTCAAGCCACACGCCGCAGGGCAGCGAGAACATCACGAAGGGGGCGATCTCCATCGCCGTCAGCAGGCCCATCTGCGTGGGGCTCGCATGCAGCAGCACGGCGGCCGTCAGCGGCAGCGCCAGCAAGGTGATCTGCCCGCCGAGCGAGCTGATCAGGATCGAGGACCAGAGGCGCCGGTAGATGGCATCGCGCAGCAGGTCGCCGGGCGGCAGGCGCACGGCATTCAAGAGCGCATCGAACCAGGTCAGAGGCCGGGTTGTCTGCATGGGGTACTCCGAGGAAAACAGGCGCTGCGGGAGCGAGCGCGGGACCAAGGGCTGCGCGGGAACGCAGCGGATCGATTCATCGTCAACGCGTGACGGACAGCGCGCGGCGTCGGGTGCGATCGAGGAGCTTGGTCATGGTCGGGCGATCTTAGCGTCTCGGCATTCAGAAGCCAACGGCCGCACCATCGCGGCGCGGGTCGCTGGCGGCAACATAGCCCGCGTTTTCCTCGGGCAGCCGCCAGATGAACTGGCCGGCGCCGAAGTCCTGGTAGCTGTCGTGAATGTCACCAATCTGATGGCCCAGCGCCGCGAGGCCGGCGATCGTGGCGGGCGGCATGTGAGGCTCGACGTTGATCGACAGGCCCTCGTTGAAGCGCCAGCGCGGCGCGTCGCAGGCGGCCTGGGGCTGCTGCCGGTAGTCCAGCATGCGCAGCAGCGTCTGCACGTGACCTTGCGGCTGCATATTGCCGCCCATCACGCCGAAGCTCATCTGCGGACGGCCGTCCTTGGTCAGGAAGGCCGGGATGATCGTGTGGAAGGGCTTCTTGCCCGGCGCCACGAGGTTGGCATGACCCGGCTCCAAGGTGAAGCCGTGACCGCGGTTCTGCAGCGAGACGCCGTAGCCCGGCACGACGAGGCCCGAGCCGAAGCCCATGTAATTGCTCTGGATGAAGCTGACCATCATGCCGCTCTCGTCGGCAGCGGTGAGGTAGATCGTGCCGCCCTTGACCGGGTTGCCGGCCTGGAAGTCCTGCGCACGCTTCATGTCGATCAGCACGGCGCGGCGCTTCAGGTAGGCCGGGTCCAGCAGTTCGTCGACGCTGACCTGCATCGCCTCGGGCGCGCTGACGTAGCGGTAGACGTCGGCGAAGGCGAGCTTCATCGCCTCGATCTGCAGGTGCGTGGAGGCGACGCTGTCGACCGGCAGCGCGGCCACGTCGAAATGCTTCAGAAGGCCCAGCGCGATCAGCGCGGCGATGCCCTGGCCGTTCGGCGGTATCTCGTGCAGCTCGTGGCCGGCGTAGGCTTGCGAGATCGGCGTGACCCACTCGGGCCGGTAGGCCGCCAGGTCGGCCTCGCTCATGGCACCGCCGGTGGCGCGCGCGAAAGCGGCGATGGCGGCGGCGATCTCGCCGCGATAGAAGGCCTCGCCTTTGGTCTGCGCGATCAGCCGCAGGCTGCGCGTGGCATCCGGGAAGCGGAACAACTCGCCGACCTGCGGCGCGCGGCCGCGCGGCATGAAGGTGTCGCGGAAGCCGGTCTGCGTCGTCAGTTCGTCCAGCGCCGCGGCGAGCGCCCACTTGCCCTGGACGACGACCGGCACCGCATAGCCCCGCTCGGCGATGTCGATCGCCGGGGCCATCAGGTCCGCGAAGGGCAGCTTGCCGAAGCGTTCGCTCAGGGCCGCCCAGCCGGCCACGGCGCCGGGCACCGTCACCGAGCCCCAGCCGCGCTTGGGTGGCGCCTTCGCGTCGGCGCCGTAGGTCCTGTGCATGAAGCCCGGCGTCCAGGCCTGCGGCGCGGTGCCGGAGGCGTTCAGGCCGTGCAGGCGCTCGCCGTCCCAGACGATGCAGAAGGCGTCGGAGCCGAGGCCGTTGCTGCAGGGCTCGACCAGGGCCATGCAGGCCGCCACAGCGATCGCCGCGTCCACCGCGTTGCCGCCCGCGGCCAGCATCCGCAGGCCCGCCTGCGCGGCGAGCGGGTGCGAGGTGGAGACGATGTTGCGCGCGAAGACGGGGCTGCGGGTGCTGGGGTAGCGGGAGGTCCAGTCGAAGTTCATCGTCATAGGCTCGCTGATCGGGTGCGGACGATTGTGAGCGATCACGAACTCGCTTGTAAGGAAGTGCAAAGGCCGAGAGGGCGGTCAACGCACTCGCGAAACACATCGTTGTGCCAGTACCTTCCACCCCTTGGAGTTCTCCCGATGAAAGCCTTCTTCCTGATGCCCGCCCTGCTGGTCGCCGGTGTTGCCATGGCCGCCGATGCGCCCGAAGACGCCGCCAAGGCCACCGCCGCCCCGGCCGCTGCATCGGCGCCGGCCAAGCACGTCAAGCACACCAAGCACCACGCCAAGAAGGCCAAGGGCGACGCGCCGGAAGACGCCGCCAAGGCCGCTTCGGCCGCCAAGTGATCACCAAGTGACGGCAAGGTCAGGCAAGACCTGACCCTAAACCACTCACCAAGATCCGCAAGGTTCGCGCCTTGCGGATTTTCTTTTTGTGGCACCGACTTTGCTAGGCTGTCGTCATCCGTTCAAACCACAAAGAGACTCCGATGACCACCGCCCTGCATGCCATCCCGAACCGCACGAAGAAACTGCCGCCGCTGCGCGTGGGCGTCGGCGGCCCCGTGGGGTCGGGCAAGACAACGCTGGTGGAAGTGCTGTGCAAGGCCCTGCGCGAGCGCTACGACCTGGTCGTCGTCACGAACGACATCTACACGAAGGAAGACCAGCGCCTGCTGACCGTGGCCGGCGCGCTGGAACCCGAGCGCATCATGGGCGTGGAGACCGGCGGCTGCCCGCACACCGCCATCCGCGAGGATGCGTCGATCAATCTCGAGGCGGTCGACCGGATGCTGAAGCTGTACCCGAACGCGGACATCGTGTTCATCGAGTCCGGCGGCGACAACCTGGCGGCCACCTTCAGCCCCGAGCTGTCGGACCTGACGATCTACGTGATCGACGTCGCCGCTGGCGAAAAAATCCCGCGCAAGGGCGGCCCCGGCATCACGAAGAGCGACCTGTTCGTGATCAACAAGACCGACCTCGCGCCCTACGTCGGCGCGAACCTGGAGGTCATGGAAGCCGACACGAAGCGCATGCGCCCGACGCGGCCCTTCGTGATGAGCAACCTGAAGACCGGCGCGGGTCTGGCCGAGGTCATCGACTTCATCGAGACCAAGGGCATGCTCAAGGCCTGATCAGAGCCCGGTGATGTAGTGCGCGAGGTTCTCGATGTCGGCGTCGCTGAGCGTATTCGCCACCGAGGTCATGCTGCCGGCGTCGTTGGTCCGCGTGCGGGCCTTGAAATCCTTCAGCTGCTTGACGATGTAGCCAAAGTTCTGGGCCTTGACGACCGGGATCTCGTTCTGCCCGGTGAAGCCGCCCAGGTGGCACATCGAACACAGGGTCTCATCGGCCTTGGCCTTGCCCAGCGCGGCCTTCTTCGGGTCGGAGACGAAGGCTTGCGGCAGCGGCGTCTGGGCGGCGAAATAGGCGGCCAGCTCCTGCATTTCATCGCGGCTCAGGCCGGCCACCATCGGCGTCATCAGCGGGTTG
>Ga0247779_1000321_pt1 | contig 33312 bp, 40 predicted proteins | sample UWRJL221509R5_FD_179925 | JGI IMG/M metagenome (GOLD analysis project Ga0247779, IMG submission 179925) | Plant litter microbial communities from Arlington Agricultural Research Station in Wisconsin, United States - UWRJ-L221-509R-5 | ecosystem: Environmental > Terrestrial > Plant litter >...
AACTTCTTCCTCTGCCTCTTCCGCCCCTTGGTCCTCGGGGTGGTCCACGAACAGGTGAGCGGGACCGAGAAGTAGAGCGGATGGGCAAATCCGAGAGCTCAACTTTGAGAACGGCTCCGTCTAGTTGTCCCCCATTCATATGTGAAGCAGCCTTGTGTGCTGAAGCCGAATCTTCGAATTCCAGGGCAGCTTTCCCTCGGTTTTGGCGAGCTGATAGAGAAATGTGAGTTAGGACAAAGTAAAGCATATAAATTTTGGGTGCCTAACATTTTGGGTGCACTGGAAGGTCGATTTTGGCGATATGTCCATAGAAGCCAAAGACAACTTTTAGGTGGGACTCAACGACATTGCGCGTCAAGTTCGTTACTACCACAACTTTCGCGTCTGGCTTGTCGTTGGACGGCAGTGAGTCAATTTCCATGTCGGCATCCTTGTCCAGAGCAGGTGATTTTGACCTTGACCTTCCTCTCGACATTTTGTTTGGTGACAAGTTACTGAGTTGTTCACCACCAACTTTGCGTGATGACTATTCAGAATCGTGACACCTTGTCACACATATTTAACCAATCCTCTCGAGGTTTCTCGAAGTCTATTCCATATTATATCATTCAAAGTAAATTCAAAGGAGATGCCTGTAAAAAAACTCATATTGTAGAAATAAAAATATCAGCAGTCTTGGGGCAATGCCTCACGGTTCAGAAAATTTATGATGCAAATTGAAATAATCTCAGTCAAAATAGAGCCCTGCACAGTATACTAAAACAGTGCAATGATCTAGGAAAGAGTATGAGACGAGGTGTGAGTGGTTTGGTCGCGACTGTACATGGTTTCTCTGCAAAAATCATCCAAAGCGGGTCAGCCAAAACGGTGGAAAGAGACAAACAACTCCAGAGTCCAGAATTCAGGCTACCAATTTTTCACAGGTCAAAATTTAATTTGACAATCAATAGTCGGAACCCAGAGTATTGCAGCGCTGGAGGAGAATAGCAAGGATGCAGGACGATTGAACCATTGTTGTGAGCATTCCGTGTTGACACTCAAAGCAAAGTCGCCGCAAAGTTTTGACAACTTGGACGCAGACAAAAACATCCCAGGAGAACCAAACAGAGAGGGATAGAACAATTCAGAGTGTGTAATGGGCAATTGGCGTGACCAATGTTGGACAGTGCTTCGGTGAGTGGCTATAAGCATCTTCAAGAACGACGCATGTGGGCTGGTTAGAGTCTAGGGATCTTCGATTCTATATGTCCGCATATAACACCCATCTACTGCTCAATGTATTTATCACGGATATCCTTCCATTGTTTCTAAACCAAAGTCAGTGATTGGGTCGCGCAGAAGTGAAGCACATTTGAGTGACGTACTCCCTTGTTCCAAGAGTCGTAGAACTTGGAGACACCAATGTCAAATCCAATACCAAAGGCGAAAGCTCCAGCGAAGATTGTTCCGACGAATACGCCTAGGAAACGAAGTTGAGTTTAGGAGAGCCACGAGTTGTAAATGTCTTACTGTTTCGTCTGAAGAAGGCGTTGTAGACCGAAGTAGAGAGCTGAAAACAGTTAAATCTACATGTTCGCATAGTAAGGATAAAGGCCTATTACTTACCGACATCGCGGTAGTGGAATGCAGTCAGGTAATGGTTTTTGGAAATGTTGAATGCAGTTCTTGTCGTCGTCGCTGTTTCCGGCGCCTTCCGTATGCGGCGATCGGAGTTTGAAGCGAAAAGTCCATGTTACTGCTGAATGTCGTTTCTGCAAAGTCGCGTCAAATCATGTTCGCTCTACGGGCTTCGTGTTCGTCAATTCTTTTCGCAGCCAGACGATGCCCGACATTTGCTCCTCGCTTTCTTCAAACTACGGCGGCTGCTAGGGCCGTCAATGAGGCCAACCTAACCGCGGCGGATTTCCTAGAGGAAACAGAACCAGGTTTCAAAGTCACTGGTTTCGACAACATACCCGAACAGGGACCTCCAATGGGAGACAGTTATGGGTCACCAAGTCCACCACAACCAAGGGTAGAAAACCTTACAAAAAAGTGGCCACTATACCGCCTTCATTGCCACTCTTCGCGAAACAACACCATCGTTACTTTCACCAAACCTGATGGGGGAGCTCTTGCTTGGTATTCTGGTGGAAGTACCAAAAGCAAATTTAAAAAGGGAAACCGAGCGTCATACGAAGCTGGATACCAATGTGCGGTAGGAATATTCCAAAAGATCAAGGAAGTGCAAATGCAAGTGGGAGACTTCAGGTTGGAGTTGCTGTTCAAAGGCTTTGGAGAAGGACGGGAGGCAATGAAGGCAGCTTTACTTGCTGTAGAAGGCACAGAGATTCGCAACTTGGTACTCCGAGTCGTGGACAGAACACCAATAAAGATTGGTGGGACAAGGTCTAAGAAAGCGCGAAGAGGTTAATTCTATTGTGAGTTGAAGTTGCTTCTTACTTCTTTCAGGTTTTATAGAATTTATACATTTAGATGCTATATAATGATATCCTGTTCCATGCGAGGTCCAAAACGATCCAATAATCCTCGTCCATCCTCGTCACCCGCTATATGTCTAAAGTCTATATTAATAAGGCCCGCAAAGTCACATATTCGCCTTGACGTCTGACTCTGAGTGCCGGTCAAAGTGTGCATCCGTCGCGTACTTCTGGTATTCCGGTCGCTGAAGGCAGTTCAGAGCGACTTGTTTGTCAATTTCTATATCTTGAATTAAAGCCTCTGCAATTGGAATCAGACACACGTCGCCGAAGAGGTTGGAGAAAGCCAGCGTACCTCTAGAGACATAGTCAAGCTCTGGACGAATATATCCTAATACTATCGCCCTCATCTCGTATCCATAAAAATCGGTTTGGAAGTCGTGCATAATATGGATTTCCTGCAGGTCATCGTGAATTTTACACCCATTACTGAAAAGCAAAGGTCCATACCGCTGTTAAGCTTTCATTCTTGTAAAACGGATTCCACCCCAAACTCATGACCATGGGTAAAACGTTGAGATCTTCGGGCTTGAAATCTGCTTTCTTATCTTGAGGTGGGATGACTTGAGCATAACCATAGTATACACCAGTCTTTGCAACAGTGCTTATAGGACCGATTGAATCATCCGGTAGATTTGCTGAATAAGATAGATATCAGCGATCTCTGATAGACAATTAGTTTGCTCACCAGTAGGACATCCCAAATCCTTTCCTCCGCGACCAAAGCCTTTCTGTACAGGACCAGCTAGGTGTATTGGATAGGGAGATTCGGGCGAGTCAGGGCCCACAATCCGTGGACGATCTGCACGGCCGGTTGTAGTGCGAACTTGTGCGACAGGTATTTCATGTCGTTCGGCTAGTTCAGCGGCGGTAGGAGACATAATAGAATAGAAAAGAGAAGGAGCGTCTATTTCAATAGGGAGTTAAGAAAGAGATAAGTAAGCGGTGCATGATCGTTGAATAATGTGTGATACTTTACTGGGAGTCTGCACTCCGATCGGCGTGCATCACTCTGTCAATCTCTCCCACCATGTACCAGCCATCAGAAAGCTCTTATGCAAGCCCGTCCTATAGTCATTACCCAAATCACTACCCGACAACGACAACAGCCAATGCACCGTCGCCATTGGCGTATTTGCCGCCCTTTCCAGGCCCAGCACAACCCCAGCCTAAGCAAACACCGATCGAAACGTTCCCAGATCCTGTTGAGCCTTCCGTGACACCGGAGGTTGCATCTAAGGCAATACAAAGACTAGTTTCGTTCGAACTTCAAAACGCTGGCTTCGAGAGAGCAGAGTGTCCTGCGCTGCATCGTTTAGAGGTCGAAGTTGCAACGGGTATGTATGTTCAACTTCAGCGCGTCAACAAGCAATGGTGTTTGATTCAGGATCCTTTGATTTATTTTAGTCGTCCAGCAATTATTCCAACGTGCTCATGAATACGCAAATCTTGCTAATAGAGCAGGCGTCATTGCCTCAGATCTCATGCTTGCATGTGAAGACTTGGACATGCCACCAAAAGAACTCTACCAAGTACAAAAGGCGTCTGAGAGGCGAAAGCGCAGTACGTTCATATCTTCTATATCTTTCATTGCAGTCATAAATATTTCTCTTTCAAAGAAATCGAAGAAAGAGGCGAAAGAGGCCTACTTTTCCCAAGACCAGCAGAATTGATACCACCCCCTTCGCGCTCCCCTTCACCCGAGCTTCTTCCGTCAGACGATGAAGAATCACTCTCTACCGTTCCAGCGACTCTCAGGAATTTGCCTTCTTACTTCCCTGACTTACCACCAAAGCATACTTACTTACAGACTCCGGCAAGTGGATTCCGGATGGATATTTATTTCTAAACTAACTACCCTTTCTAGGCTTCGCCTCCGAAGAAAGCTGCTCTTCCCTCGTTGGAGAAGAAGTTGAAAACTGCGGCTCTTGTTCAAGAATCCTTACAGAACTTGTTACTTGCTACAGAAGACAATATGAATCAAGAGGACGGAGAGCTTCTGGGACATATTGTAAATTGGGAAATGAATACCCAACCACGAAAGAGGTGGAAGATCGGAGCAAAATAAATTGTATTGATTGTATTAAAGCAAGTAAAGCAGTCTGTAGCATAATGATATAATGATAGAGTTTGTTTATAGCACGACAACCGACTACATATGTCTTCTAAAAGGCGATTGTGTAGCCATTAATTATGCTTTGCCCTTACGTCCTCTTCCTCGTTTGGCCATAGGCTGTTCAGCTTCTGGCAGTGATGTTGGAATCTCTACCGGTTCCACAGGAACCATTAATTTCCGGGATCGACCACGTCTTAGCTGTTGTACCGTACCTGCGGGTTCAGATTCGAGATTGCTATCCACATTCACATTTATGCTGGATGCTGTGGGCACTGCATTAGCTGCATGTGATGAGCCTGTGAACTCAGCCTCTTCAACGCCCTTTCTCGCCTTTTTGCTTTTTTTAGGAGTTTGTTTGTCCAGTTCATTGGCCACGTTCTCAGTGGCTTTTCGTTTCCTCCCTCTGCTCGAGGCAGGTGCCTGTATTATCTCCGGTGTCGATAACGATGCCGCCGGTTCAGAAGAATTTTGTGCGGGTGTGGGAACCTGATTGACGTCGTTATCTACTAGGTGTGAGTCATTGGATACTGCTTTCTTTCGCGGCTTTGGTCGAGGTCGAGGTCTTGGCAGAATCTGCGGAACTGCCGACTCTGCAGCGCTGACCGTAGCATTCGGAAACCCATTAGTTGCAGATGCTTGGCCAGCAACATCACCAGTCGAGTTACTTTCCGAAGCAGCATCTGCGGGCGCCAAAACCTTTTCCTTTTCTTTTCCCTTGGCTTTCGAAGTAGGTTTCTCCACAGTGAGAGTTTTCGTACTAGCTGTAGTCGGCGTAGTAGAACCCGAAGGCTGAAAAGTATGGTCTTGTTCCATATTGGAGGTAAATGTGAAGGTCGAGGTGCCACCATTGGGATTTTCATCTTGGACCACTCGACTGGGTCCGGCATGGTTAGTTCTGTTAATATCAATCACGGCCGCCGTATATGATACATCCTGAATAGCGCGTTCATGTTGTATCCTTTGCAGCTTCTCGTAACGCAAACGACACTGACAAAACATGAGAATTGCGTCTTTGTCGCAACAAAGTAACAAAAAAAAAGGGGGAACGTACGTTTTGCGCAGTCTTGCTATTACCGATCTTGATGCGAACTGCTTTCCACTGTTTTCCGAGTTCATCAACTAATTTGAGCAAATTTTTATCTTCCTCTTCAGACCAAGCAACGTCGTTAACAGCTTGATTTATATGTTCAGTCCATCGTTCGCGACATTGATCATTCGTCCTCCCTGGAACGGCGGTTGCTACTTGAATCCAAGATTTTCCATAACCAGCTACAGCTTTGCGTAATCGTTCATCCTCTTCTGCTGTCCACGCCCCCCGTTTTAAGGCCGGGTTGAGTGTCTTCTGCCAACGTCCTTGGCACTGCGCGGCTGTGACCTGCTCAGAGACAGTCCGGGCAACTAAAGATACGTCGGTAGTGTAAATCTAATCGAAGTGTGAGAGATATAAAAAGTGCTCACCGAGTTGCCAGTTATCCATCCCACATGATTCAACGGCTTTAAGGAGCTTCTTATCTGCCTCTGGCGTCCAACTATGACGATGCAAAGAAGGCCCATGCCGCAGGCAATCAATAGGTGTGCGATTCGTCTATGATGAGGCGTAGGTTAATGAAATTCATAGAGAGGGCATACGGCCCGTACCCCAAGTCTTTCAGCCACCTCAACCCAATCTACTGTTTTTTTGTCCTTCACGTATTCCAAGGCAATGGTATTGAGTTCAGTCACTTCCGAAGGAAACCATTCGGCGTGATTTATGCGCGGATGTCTGTCACCTATCCAAGCAATTTTGCAGTCGGTCGGCGTCCTTTTTACGGAGGATGCATCAGAGACCTATGCTCTGTCAAATGCAGAAATGACTATAGAATTGCATTTCTTACTTTTTCTGAAATCCGAGTCCAATCCAAACCATCTACGTTATTTTCGATATCTATGGGAGTTGTTGATGATCCAGGGTTTGAGTTCCTACTTGACGAGATTAATTAGACCCTTTCCCGATTAACTAGACACGCACATTGATTCCGCTTGCCTACAAGCTTCCAGACGCTTGTTTTCCTGGCGAACTGCATTACCCAAAACTTCAAAGTCTTTTGGTTTCACTGTGTCAATGTCTGTCAGCCAAACAGACAAAATAAGGATGATAACTTGCGTACTAGGATGAGGCGCTGTATTGGCAATGAATGAAGACCTCTTCTGCGCTTCATCATAGAAAGGAGAGTTCTAAAAATATTTGTTAAAAAGTGTCTATCAGCGTGATTGATCCTACAAACCGGGCTGAGGAATTCGTTGGATGGGAACAAACCTGAGGCTTTCTTTGCACCAGGTATTACAATTTCGCTCTGTGGATCATCTTCAGCTTCGTTGATATCTGCCGTCCTCTATCAGAAAGATTAAGAAGTTTCTGTATTGAACGCGTTGAAAAGACTTACTAAAAGTTCGTCAACGTGACTTAACTGTGCTTCCAATTGCTCAGCGCGGTTTGATAAAATTTCCTGTAGTTTCTTGTTTGCGTCCAACGCATCTTGGATGGCCTTCAGTGCATTAGGGTTCTGTTGGATCGCTGGGAAGTGCGATTGGACCTCCATGCTAGAGAAAGCTAACGTGAAGATGCCAGATGATCAAGGACGTGAACGTTTGATCGCGAAAGTTATGAGGCGTCGGCAATGTGGAATAAATTACAGACGCACGTGATGGAAAAGTCTGTTTACGATGATTCGACATCGCGTGTAGCCTTCTTTCTCTTCCTCTCAATTGACCATGGCCAACGCAAGTGGCAAGCGGATTGGTGAGCGCTTATCAATATGCATATTAAAAAATTGCCTGAATGTAAGATATGGCAGCCAATCAAAATGAATCCACCGTCAAAATTCTGAAGCTCGGCATGCTACTGCCTACAGTATTCTCACTGTTGCTTCGCTTTCTATTTGGAAGAAGTCCTTTCCCTCCCTCCAAGGGACCGTTGGCTATCTATATCGTTACATTCTTCCCGGCATTCTTCCTCTCCAACTATCTTATCAAGCAAGGTTCCCCTCGACGTGATCCTACTACTGGAACTTTAATATCTTCTGGTGAAGATCTCAGTCAGCCTGGTGTCACGGAATGGTGCTTTGATATCCTCTATATCACTTGTGGGTTTTGTGATGTTATAATTTTATCATTGAATTAAGCCCGATTCCAGGGACTTGTCAAATCGGAAGCGGGGCATTCGGCGAATGGTTTTGGTGGTTGTATATGATTGTGCGTAGTCGCCCATCTTCTCATTTCTCCGTCTCTGATAGACCTGTGCCAGATACCTTTATACGCCGTTTTCAAGCTGTGGACATCTGTAATCTCACCACTTGTTCTAGGAAGAGGATTTTCCGGTCCTTCAGAGAACATCCCCGATAAAGAGCCAACAAGCAGCAAGAGGCAAGAGAAACTCCGTAAGCGACAGGAAAAGGGTGACCCTCGTGTCCGCGTGCAGAGCGGGAAGAAATGATATTATATTCAGTCTGTTTGTGCCTCGCTGTAGACTTTCTGTGCTATTTAGTTATTTGTAAAGATGATATAATCGTTATACGAACACAGGGTTAATGCATTGAATATTTCATGACCCAAACGGAACGCCCATTTGAATCGTTCTCTATCCACCTTTTCAGCACGGTCAATGTCGTTTTGTGCACTGCCCTTCTTTAATCGAGATGCCCTAGTTTGATTAACCTTATCGTTGGGTCTTTTTGACTTGTAAACGCGTGTTCGAAGGCTACTCGAATAAGGTACGGAAGTTACAGGAAGTTACCCCGCAGCTCGTCTGTGGGGTAAATATTCCTGCTATAAATTCCAATCAGAAGAAGGTATCAGAAGATATAGAATACGAGACATGGATGTTTTTAAAATACTTGGACAATCAGCTCGGGGTATTGCAGTACTCGTCAAGGGTGGCATTCGTAGATTTTTTTCTGTCTATTCTTAGGTTTTAAGCAGATATTTTCCGTTCAATTTATTCAATTTCCACGGTTGCGGTCCGCGTACAAGTGTCGCTATTTTCACTATGGGAAGGCATGCGTCCAATAATCAGCAGGACATTTCAAACACATTGCTCTGATCACTGATTTTAGAGTCTAGAGACTTTAGCGCTAGAATCGAGTAAACAAAACTCACGTCGTCTGTGGCGAATGATCCTGTGACATGACTGTGCTGAAATAGAGAAAACAAAAATACAACAACTATTGTTGGCCTGGGACTTTCATTAACATGCTCCGTAGGTAATTTTTGCTCTGAGTCTGTTTTTCTTCGAGATCCATTCCCATGAACATTAAAATTTTGCGTGACTTTCGAACCTGGAAAAAGCGCGGTATCTATGAATGGGTTAAACGACCGTAACCATACATCACTAAGATTAAGTATATATAATAGCCATCCAGTAATTGCAATATTTACGGTCACATTGAACGGTTTCCAGAGTTCAAATGACATTTCCGATTCAAATGGTTATCTTTCTCTCAAAGAGTAGTATTTCGACCGTTTTTTTGATGGCAGAAGCTGTCCCTTTCCACGTTGGTTCCACGTGTAGTGGACCACTTTGGCACACGTATCCTATAATAGGCGACCAAGAAACGCAATATTGTCCTTAATTGAGCAGTGCCTTTACCAGCCTATTTTCTGTCACGGTTAATACAACCATTTTTAATGGCCATGGATGTCAAGTATATGAAAGATATTGACGATCCTTGGAGCATTTACTTTACATTTCGGCAGTTTGAACGAAAAAGACAACTTTCATATGTTGATCGCTTTGTTCCGCGTTACTCCAGCCTGTGTGATAACTTTTGCTTTCTCGAAGAGCAATTATATCCTGACGCACGGGGGCTTTTCACTTTATAACGAGTAATAATGCCAGCCAATGAACGCGTCTGTTTAAAAATAGATCGATCGCGCGAACATAACGCATCACGTGTAGACTCACATTCCTGTGACTTTCTTGCCAAACGCGCCAAGGCCATCTTGCTCTCTTTCCCTTTTTCAACACCTGTGTCCTCACATATTCTCGCAAGCCCTTACTCAGCTCTGTAGACCTTCTACTGCGGCAATTATTAAGCTAAAATACGAGGTACAGTCATTTGAAAGCTCGGAATCAAGAGCCAAAACAAGGTTATCTGGTCATTCTCAAGCTCTTCTTAGACGTCACCTGGCTTCAGGATTTTCTGATGGTTTCTCAAGTGATGAGTGGCTTGCTTTTTGGACCTTGCTTTGGAGATTCGACACCCTCTGAAGTAATTCCTTGAATTGAGTATATGCGCACAGCGATCTCACGTAGCACCGCCCATGCGCATATATTCAGTCTTCTACGAGTCCTGTTATGCATATGGGAAAGGATATTCCTACCTCTAGTCCGCTGATCCTGGGACCATCTCCAATCGATATGGAAGACCCAGATCCTAAAACTAGCCCCAATAGTGCTCTGGATAAGGTATGTTCCAGTTATTCTTCTCCGACTTAAATTCTCCTCAAGGAGATTTCCATCTAGATTCAAGACGATAAAAATGTTGATTCACAAGGTCTATCTTAGTGAAGAAACTGTAAATGACCGGACAATCCTCATGATAAAACTTGCTTCTTCTTTCTAGAGAGAGATCCTACGGGTGATAACAAGGAGAACCGTCTTAATGCGTCACCCTTGACCACCTTGCAACGGATCCCAGTTCCCGGATCGAGCCCCATGTTAATTACAAACAAAGGTCGCCCTCAAATCTCCGATACACGAGGTGCCGAGGGTGCCAATCAACTCAATCAGGCATGATCCATATCTTCGTTCCATACCGTAACGCCACTTACAACAAGGCATGTCGGGAATTACTGAATAGCAGCGTTCGATGTCCTGCGAGGAAAATATGGGTTCTAAACTTGACTCCCTCACAGGCGGAGAAACTGGGGCAAATTGCTCATCTTCTCGTGTCGAACTATCTATTGTGCCTACAGTTGAGAAACAATTCGTTCAAGAAAGAGCATCTGACGAATACATTTGTTTTACTGGAACAGGCCGACCGTCAAAACACCCTTTCGGATGCATTAACTAACATCACTGCGAACATGTCTCAATCTGGTTCGGGGCCACAACCTACTGCGCTGTCGACTTTGCTAGCTTGTCCTAGAATTTCTCATCATAACGAAGTCGACGTTCAATCCCGTGAACATTCCCCTCACTCTTTGGCAAAGAGCTTTAAATCCACCGTCGGTCCCTCTGACGACATTCTCCCACGACAAATCCTTAGTGGAGAGCATACTAACAAAGCAGAAACAACTGCGAACGCTAACTTCCCCGTAACTCCTGAAAATTCCTCGGAAACGTCCCCATCACACATGATTCAAATTACTACGCCTCCAGGAAACTTCACGCTAATTCAATCGCACAGCGCGTCTGATTTATCAATTCACGATCAGGAAACCCCGATTATTGTGTCTTCGCTTGCGCTGTCCGGACAAATCGTCCCCTCCTTGGAAGAAACGGGCACAGGCAGTATAGCCGATCATTATGGCATTCCCTCGTCCTCTCCCCCTCTAGAAACTGAATCAAACTCTTATTTTATACCAGCGACAATTTTCCGAGCGCATAATCCGGTGTGTCAGTACGCGTTCCCGAGAAGAGAGATTTTCTCACTTCTTTGATGTCTAGGATTTTAGAACGGATGTCGTGGGTATACAAGAGCTCGTCAATTCCTCGCTCCCGTCATCCCCGTCAATGACATCGAATTACTTTCCAAGTTCGAGTCCCGTCCCTCCAAGTTCAAGCCCGATGGACAGAATCAATCAAACACCCCCTACTTCACCTACCGCGCCGCTGGAGGGGTATGTGCATGTCGAGGCACCAGAAGTACGTGATTATTCCATGGAAACTTTTGCAGAGTTTCTTACCCTTAATTAAAAAGAACTATTATGGGGTTGAATCTTTTCCCGCATTTCCTCATTATGGCACTGTCGACCATACACAATACCAACCTCTAGAGCCGGTACGCGAAATTTAAATATCATTTCTCATTTCTCATTTACGTTCATTAGCAGGGTTCAGCTAATTTCTATTCTATGACGGCATCCCACCAGCATCTTGAGTCCGGTGGCTCTGCACCGGTGCACCACTCACCCTATGAACAAAGTTTTTATAACCAAGCTATGGATGCTCCAAACATTCATGACCCATATCCTCAAGAAACTATCACTTTAGCTGCACCGATTCCCCAGCAACCGGCTCATCCTGCTAGGGAACTTACAATTGAACCTGGGCCTAGTGATTCTGACCCTGGCGGTAGCACATTGAAGCCTCGTCAAACTTCACAAAAAAATGTTGTTCCAAACCCTAAACGACCTACATTGGCAGGCGTAAAACTTCAGCAAAAGAAACTGTCGAGGCCATTTCGCTCACCTGTCGTTCACCCTCCTGTTCGTCTGGCACCAAAGCCACCGACAACTTCTTCGGAGCCTCTTGTCTCTTCGGCTAACTCTGTCCATCTTAAAGAGATTTCGGGAATTGCCATTAAGCCTGCCGCAACTGTCGCGGCGTCATCTTCACAACCCGTGGACACGAAGATCAAACATCGAACCGCGAGAGCTAGTGCTCAATTTAAATCTCCTCTTTCCTCGGCAGCTTCTGTGAACTCCGATGAAGCTGCGTTGGTCAGACTGACACCTACTATCCAGTCATTGGAGAGGAAGCTACAACTCTTGAGGCGTGCTTTGAAAGTCAGAGAAGATGTCGAGGAAGAAGCCCTTGAAGGACTTGCTTCGAAGTGGACCGAGGCGGGGAGGGAAGCAGCTTTGGAGGTCTGGGATGCCGTGAAAGACAACGCGTCAGGAGAAGGTAGCAGTGGGATGAGTGACAAGAAAGGCAAGAAACGGGCAATCGAGGAAAACTGGGGTTGGGATGACTCGGGTGACACGAAAAAAACAAAGACAGGCGAGGAGAAACAAGGAAACTGGGGCTGGGACGTTGTTCCCGTTTCGGAACACGGCAGAGATGAGGACCACGCGGAAGCAGATGAAGAAGTGACATCGGATGGTCAGCAGGAAGATGACGGGAGCGAAGACACGGCTCAACCGACAATTGGGACGATGTTGTTGCAGTTGGGGATTGCGCCCGAGACGCTCGGCTGGAATGAAGAAGAAGGAACTTTTGTGGACAAACTGCAATGATTTTCTGTTGTAATTGGCAGATGTATACTCTCTTATAATTATCATTATTCAAAATATGGAAAGAAAAGCGAACTGAGGCGCCCACAGTTCCATCTTGGCGTAAGGAACGGCCCCTATGAACAATGTGTGAGAAAATCACGCATTATGTAATCTTCCCAGTATCAGGCAACGCGCACGCTGCCCTGGTTTTATCTTTCCAAGCGCCCTCAACCACCCCGCGTCTGTTGAGAGCGTTCCACCACCATCCTTTCTTCCTTCCACCCCAGTATGTGCCCACATTTCCCCCCTTTCTTCGCCGCCGCTGATCTGCAGTGTATAGCCCATTATGTCCAGAGAAAGCAGCGCAAGCTTAGAGATTGTCCCACCAACAAGCAGTTCGCGTAACAAATCACTCGCGGCAACCATGGACGCTGCGTTCAGACAAAACCACAAGGCAAATGAGGACGAAAACAAGGACTACGATGATGCAGATGCAGACGCAGAAGTCGACGAAATCGATGAGCCACCTTCAGCCCCTCCTGCACAAAGGCATTACCCCAGTGCACACAGTGCCACTCAGCCGGCAGCTGCTGTGAGTGATACCCTTTTTTGGCTAATGCGTGTGGCATCGATTCTCATCTTTCTCCCATCTAGTCTTCTAGTCCGGACGCACCAACACCCTGCGAACGTTGTCAGCGCACGGGCAAGGTCTGCAAAGGACTAGCGAACTCTCGGTGTGATTACTGCAAGCGCTTGAAGCAGAAATGCTCCAACAGCACGGGTCCCGCAAGGGGAAAACATGCAAGTTCGTCTGCATTCTCCTGTTCATCATGCTGCGCCCATTCATCTGACCTATTGGGCGTGTGTAGCGAAGAAGACCGCGGATTCTTCTGGGGCTCCGAAGGGTGCCGCTAACAAAAATGCTGCAGGTCCTTCGGCTATTCCACAGTCGAGTAATAACCTAAAGCGCAAGTCACCTGCAAAAGATGCTATCCCAAATGGCGATGTGGATGGCTATAGCATGGACGGCGAAGGCAGTATTGTCGACGACGAGAATAATTTGGACGCCTCTGGACGTCCGGTCAACAAGAAACGCCGCGTTTCAAAGGGACCAACACGATCACAACTCGTGAAAGCTGCAAGCGACATGGACGCAGCCGTGAAGCGGATTCAGTCTTCTGTGGCGAAAGAGGTGGAGAGGATGACTTCTATTATCAGCACTTTGAACGCAAAGATCCGCGAAATGGACGAAGAATGAAGATGCGCAGATGAACACCACCACCACGATGATGCTCGACGGACAAGGCGAAGCATGGAGAACGCCTGTATTTAATGGATCTGATCAATAGTTTGGGTTTCTTTTTTTTTCTTTCTTCTTTCTTATCTTGTGATGTATGTGGATTTGTACTTACTATACACTAGCTTATTCTGATGCATGTAATATTCATACCACCGCCTTGCTATCAAACTGCTGTCGCTTCACAAAGTCAGCCGTAACGGAGTGAGGATGGATGACATACAGCCTTTCATGCTAGACCGCCCAAGCACCAAGAATAGCTCAGATGGTCTCAACAGAGGCGCTGTCTGTAAACCCATCTTGCCTTTTTCTTCTTAAACCTTTCCTCTTTCATCCACGATGCCTCCTAATCCTTTCATTCTGATTACTCCAGGCGCTACTCGTGGGTTGGGTCTCGCTCTGACACGCCAGTTCTTGAACACGACCAATATTCCTGTCTATGCTAGCCACCGCACAGGTGCGACTGACAGCGAGATCAAAAAACACATCATGGGGCCTCTCAACGATGTTGACCCGGGGCGCCTCAATCTTCTCAAATTGGATCTTACCTCCGAGTCGAGCATCGCCGCTGCGGCACAGTGCCTCTCTGAGTCACTCAAGAGGAGAAATATGGAGAACGCGTACATTTCAACAGCGTTCGTAACGGGAGGTATGCTTGTCCCCGAAAAGAAACCTGCCGACTTGGACTGGGACGCCATAAGAGAGACATTCCAAATTAACGTCATTTCGCACATGCTCATTATCAAACATTTTTCGCGATTCCTGCCCAACGCCATACAAGCCCCCGAGCTGCAGCACCCAGCTAAATGGGCGCATATCTCGGCAAAAGTGGGGTCCATTGAGGACAACAAAAAGGGCGGGTGGTATTCATATCGATCTTCTAAAGCGGCGCTTAATCAGGTCGTCAAAACTTTTGATTTGTACCTCGAGCAACATAACACCCAGGCCATGGCCGTTGCTATTCATCCCGGAACAGTAAAAACAGACTTGAGTAAAGGATACTGGGATTCGTCCCCTGGCGAATCATTTGACCCTGACGATGCCGCTGCTAATCTCGTAAATGTGGTCAAAAATCTCTCTACTCGACAGCGAGGTAAATTCTGGGACTGGGCCGGAGAGGAACTTCCATGGTGAAAATCCTTACCGAGAGAACGCCACACTTGAAGCCTGAGGTAAAGTTACTGAAAATTATTGAAATATCCTTCTTCACTAACTCCCAAAAGATAAACTGTATTTTCTAATACAAATTTTGCACATTCTTGCCTTTCCCTTTGCTGTAGCACAGATTTCATGAATAAAATTTTGAAAATAGGGGCTCGCGGAGTTGTAAATACGTCATCGACAAGCATGGCTAACGATTTTTTACAACTTTTTGGACGAATAACAGCTGCCACTTGGCTCTATTACCCCCAAGCACAACTAGGTGAATCTCATAACAATTTTTGACTAGCGATAGTTTTTTTCAAATTTCGCACTTGAAGGGGCGGGCCTGTCCGGCTCGTCTCTTCTATAAGTAAACTTCTCCTGGCAAAGGGCTACAAGGCAACATAGTGGAATAATAAACATTCAAGGTCTCGGGGGAAATTGCCACATGGCACTCGCATGGCATTTAAGATCGGGGGGAGACTCGTGGCTTGAATGTTTGAAAGACTGCGTAGGAAGTTCATCTCGATAAGTTCTCATGCAGTAAACTATCTATGTATCCACTTATTCTCGTACGTTCATACACATAGATCAAGTTTTCTTCCGCAATTAATTCCTGCCCCTTGATTGGTATACACAGTGAACTTTCCTCGGGGTCTGTCTAGTTGGTGGATGGACCCTGGTATACCCGTGTCAATGTACGTCGACTATTCATAGAGTTCCATCGTTACCAGTTGGAGAACACGGACTTCCGACCTCGTACACACCTCAGTTCAAAGTGAATCACAAACTTCGGTCTCGTGGGCGAACGGTACCCGAGCCCATCTGTTGGCGCAACGAATTCATAGCGACCAACTGACACCAGTCATCACCCTAGGAGACACCTCGGTAAAAGACTAACCGTAGCAGGTACACAAGTCGACGTGCAGTCAACATAGTCCCACTCTGTCGGTATGCATCTGACAGTAATTCAACAGTGGCTCATAATGGGAGCGTATTCATTCATTTCCGTAACTCCAATGGCGAAAATTGACCGTTAGGCGACACTGAATGACGGATGTATCGTCGCCCTCAGCTCCAGGTTAGCAGCGATATTTGAGCGAACAGGCCACTTCAATTAGGACTTAATAAACAAGAGCTTCATAGAGTCAAATTAATGGCACACATGCACAAAATGAGTGATTGATATATTTCAAAACAATGTCTTCCTATCATTCTCTGAATATAGAATGTAATTTCCACGTAAAGAAAGACGATAGAGTGACTGGTCAGTAATCGATAAAACACGCAGACAAGGTATAGCTATACAACAGACGAGAGCAAAATATAACGCGCAGGAGTATCATCTCAAGCAGAAGCAGAGACGGAAGGGGGAGGAACAGGAATGTCACCATCGAGCGGGACGTTCTTGGCCTTCAGTGGTTGCTGTCTCGACATGGTGCTGCTTGAAACGACATAGTCGTCGAGCTGTACTGGCCTTGTTGCCTGCAGAGTTCCGTTGATGGGACCCAAGAGCGGGTTGAAGACTTCGCGAGCCTTGGTCACAGCGTTCGCATCAACAATGGCCTTCTCGCCGTTCCTTAGTGTAGTTGGTGTGGTGCCGTCCAAAAGACCGAGTTGTTTGTCATTCCAGATGGGTTCGACATGATCTGGTGCATCTGCATGGCCAACACCTGCGCGTCCACCAGCTAGCTTCCAGTCACGGACCCGGTTGATGTTGAGCTCAGTGAAGATTTGGTCGACTGCACGAACGAGACCGTCCATTTGTTCAGCAGTGTGACGGGGGGTTACGGTAATCCTAAGGCGTTCTTCACCTCGGGCAACAGTGGGGTAGTTGATTGCCTGGACGTAGATGTTATGTTCTGCCAAAAGTTTGTCCGATGCTGCTCTAGCTAGGGCGGCATCACCAACAAGAACTGGGACGATGTGGGAAGGACCGGGGCTACAAGCAAATATAAACATCTGTTTTCAGCTAAGCCAACAAAATAACTTACACAACAGGGATATCAAGTTCAGCAAAGCGACGCTTAACTTCACGAACATTCACTTGTTTCAATTGACGATCGCCGACATAGTTTCTCTGGTAGACAACACTGGCACGAGCACCAGCGACGGTTGCAGGGGGGAGAGAGGTGGTGAAAATGAAACCGGGTGCATACGAGCGAATCATGTCAACAAAGTCCAGTGAGCCTGCAATGTAGCCGCCGACAGCGCCATAAGCCTTGCCAAGAGTACCTGTAAATGTCTCGATGTCAGTGGCAGTCCAAAAATAAAATTTGAATTAAAGAAGCGTACCTGTAATGATGTCGACGCGATCCATGACGGAGCCCTTAATAGGATGAGGGCTATTACCGGCGGCAGCTTGAGCTTCGTAATCCAGATGTTCAGCAACACCAGCGCCGTGAGGTCCGTACAAGCCAACGGCATGTACCTGTCCCCGACTATTATTGAAGAGATCTTTATCTGTAAGTAAAATGCACGAACCTCATCCAAGAAAGTAAGAGCGCCGTAACGTTCTGCGAGATCACAAATTTCCTTGATAGGTCCGATACTGCCGCACATAGAGTATACCGATTCAAAAGCGATGATCTTAGGGGTCTCCTTGGGATATTGTTTCAGCTTGGATTCAAGATCTTCGAGGTCGTTATGCTTGAAGAGAACTCGCTTTGCACCAGAGTGACGCATGCCTTGGATCATAGAGGCGTGGTTCATTGTGTCAGAGAAGTATACGCAACCGGGGAGTTTAGAACCGAGTGTGGACAAAGTAGCATCGTTGGCAACATAGCAGGAAGAAAAGACGAGGGCGGCTTCTTTACGGTGGAGGGTAGCGAGTTCCTGTTCGAGGGATAGATGCATAGCACCGTTGCCGGCGATGTTGCGGGTACCACCAGCACCGTGGCCGTATTTATCCAAAGTACGACTGTGGAGAAGGGTCAGTACACAGAACACTCCAATATCTAAATGACACGTACTGCATGGTTTCGAGGACTACGGGATTATTACCCATGCCAAGATAATCGTTGGCGCACCAAACTTCAACTTCGTCTGTTACTCTGGCGGTGTGAGCAATTGGGAACTTGGCCGCAAGTCGATTGATGTTGTTAAAGTAACGGTAGGATTGATCCTGGTGCTTCTTGTCGAGCTCATTCACGTAGAAGCTCTCATAGTCAAAGCCGGAGTGGACCTTCTTTGCCTTAGGTGCAGGAGTAGCAGAGGTCGTCTGAGCGGCTTCAGCTGCAGCTTTGGCGTGGAAGGGGCAGCCAGCAATAGTAGCTTCAGAGGCAACGTCCTTAGAGGTCTTGGGTTTTGCAGCTACTTTCTTGGCGGCAGCGGCGAGCTCATCGGCCGTGCGGGCAGCGGCTCTAGCGGCTGAAGCGTGAGGGCACATTTCAATCGTTGCGCCAGGAGGAGGGAAGACCCCCTTGTCCTTGTGGATCTTCTCAAAGTCGCCGTTGGCAGCGACGCTTGCGTATCCGGCGACAATTTCCTTGGAACGCACGTTCAGAGCGGGACCCATGACGGGGCATTTGGTAGCGCGCTCGGTGAGTGCAGACAACGATGGAAAGCGGGGAGAAGTGGAGGTGGACAAGGACCTCAACGTTGAGGTCTTTGTCTTGCCCAAGAAGGGACAGGAATTCTTGAAACGGCTGAGGGACGACAACTTGTCCATGGTTGGGGAAAGAGAGAAAGATGGAAACAACTAAAAGTTGAGTCACGACTTTTTGAAGGTGCTCCGACGTACGGACGCTGGCCAATCACAAATCGCTAATTATGAGATCACCTGATCCGACCCTCCGGTTCGGCTATCTACTTGGACACTACAGACAGACAACTCTCCAATACATCTACCGCGAGATCTACTTCGGTTTTGCCTACATTCAAACTTGGGACAAGTCGCACAGCGTCTTTCCCAGCAGTCAAAACAAATACTCCTCGTTCCCGCGCAAGCTCGACGATCCTCCCAGGTACATTGGTATCCTTGAAACCGAGCCCACGGATGAGTCCCCTTCCTCGCACACGGTCATGGAGAACTTCCGGGTACCATTTCGGCAGCGCGTCCAGCCGCTCACCAAGGTATTTGTTCGTCTCTCCCATTTCTGCGGCAAATTCTTTCGAGGATAGCCGTGATAGAACATGATGCCCGATAGCGCAGGCAAGAGGGGATCCACCAAATGTAGTCCCATGCGTGCCTATTTAAGAATTGTGTTTCATGGTCTGGCATATCCGCACATAAGAATGGTTGTAAATGTACATACCTGGAGTCATAGTAGCTGCCACAGAATCCCTGAGCAACACAGCACCGATCGGGTATCCGTTCGCAAGGGGTTTGGCCATCGTCACGATATCAGGATGGCATTCGGCTGGAAGGCCCGAGTGAGCCCAGAGCGTACCTGTCCTGTAGAGGCCGCACTGCGTATCAAGCGTTAGCATATAAAACCCACATAATTTACAGTCAGAAGATCAGAAATACCTGAATTTCATCAAAGATTAGTACCGCGCCAACCTCATCGCAACGTTCCCGTAATGCGCGCAGCCACTCTACTTTAGCGTCATTGATTCCGCCTTCACCTTGAATTGGCTCAACGATGACAGCGCAAGTGTCATCGTTAACCAAGGTATGTAGGCTAGCTAAGTCATTGAGCTTTCCAACGTCCACATTGGGAAGGAGCGGCGCAAATGGCTTCTGGTATTTTGGATTGCTGGTGACACTAAGCGCACCCATGCTTCGGCCATGGAATGAATTTTCGAAGCATACAATTCGGCTCTTGGTGCAAGCCTCGTCGTCCCAGCTCTTTCCATTCTTCTCTGCCCAGCGTTCTTTTCCAACTTTGCGTGCAATCTTCAAAGCACCCTCGTTCGCTTCCGTGCCCGAATTAGCGAAAAATACTTTCGCACCCTGGCCCGATTGATTGGCATCTCCTGTTGCATAACCAAGGCCTCCTTCAGCCTGTGTGAGTGTCACCAGTAACTCGGCAAGCTTTCCTGCCCATTCGTTGTGATATACATTACTCGTATGAAGCAGTTTCCCAGCTTGCTCGGTTAAGATCTAAACGTTATCAAAGTCCACGTCAGTACACACGTGTAATGATGACCGGAAGGTAGAAAACAGGGGAGAAAAGAAGATAGCGGCAGTATTCGCGCAAATGCGTGTCCCGCTGAGCGTGTGGGCTTGTTCGGAAGCGGAAATGTGTACTCATGGACAAGAACAAAACAAGAAAAAATAGCCCTCAAGAAAGAGGCAACAAATAAGCATCGCTCCAAAATCCGACGATACCTCTCTCCGGGAACAGCAAAAGCAAATAATAGAACCCCTTACTAGGGAGCAAAATCCAACCAAGCAATCAAGCTCCCACGACGAGGCAAGATCCCAAGCATAATTGTTCAGGGACATCTCCAATCACCTCTCTTCCATTGCAAGGAAAGAGAAAGCAAGGAAAGAAGAAGTACACACCTTTATAACCCCCTCATCTGCGTGACCCAAGGCATTGACGGCAATACCGGCCGTAAAATCGAGGTACTTATTACCGTCGACATCCCAGACATACGCGCCTTTGCCATGGGAGAGCACGAAGTCGGGCCGCGCATAAACGGGAAGCAAATATTGCTTTCCTAAGGCAATTGTGCTAGCAGTGACAGCGGAGGGCGTGCTGCTGGGTTTGTGTGTTGGGTTTAAGTGTGCTTGAGAGGGCTACGTGAAACAAGAGAGTATTTATAGTCAGACTATGCCGCAAATAATTGTGAAGTATGACGCACAGCAGTAGCAACTCCTCGTACTCCCCCGCGAAAGAGAACGGAGGTGTTTCCTGACCTACGCGCAAGGGCTTGCAAAGGGATTGTTTGAGTGCGCTTCATGATTTTGAATAGTTTCTAGGCTGTATATATAATTATAAGATGTCCGAGTAGATTCTTCAATCCCGCACGAGGCCCTGTAGGTAGAGAGAAAAGTAAAGATCAGCTATCTGATAAGATGAAAATATGTGATCGGCAGTCCCCGGTAGAGCACACTGAATCCGAATCGCCAAGTAGAGGGCTGAGTCGGACCACGTACAATGTATATCAATTTCCTACTTCCTTTCTCCTACAAAGATCCAAGAAGACAGTGAAGATGCAAGAGAAAAAATGAGTAGACAAGTGAATATGCCAGAAAGGAGCAAGAGGAGAGGATGCAAAAAAATTGCCGATCGGTGGAGGTCACGGAAATCAACCAACTTTTCGAGGTATTACAATGTCGCACTCCTTTTATCCTAAAAGATGGATATATGAGTCACGGCCTGGCGAGAGTAGGATGTGAGTCACTGACGAGGTTGAGGTTAAGGAAAGGAAGAAGCTCAGCAGTCGCCCCTGGAGCTAAGCTTTATATTTACGCAAAGCATGCTCAAATTTGGAAGGGGTCCGGTTGGCATTCGGCATTTTCGGATGAGGCGGTTCACCTGACGAGCGCTTGATTTCGAGGGTGCTCTGCATGTCCGTGTACGCCAGCTGTTTTGCTGGTTTTCATTTCCATCCGTAGTTGTGCATACGTTCGTACCAGTTGCAGGACAAGCAAGGAAAAAATTCGTTGCCAGTAAAATGACTTTCATGCCAACTCATCGCTGTATTGCCAAACCGCAAAAATTCCGCAAAAATATGCACAGAACCCAATGATCGTAAATTAGAACTGCATGCCAGGCAGTGGACCCGGCATTTTCCCGCTCAAAATGAGGATAGATTACGAATAGAATCATAAAAGTAAGTACAGTATTTCAGGGTTATGAATGTCAAAGCGGAATGGGCATTGGTATACTTGACAAGGCATGGCTGTGGTGAGTGGATATGCATATCACCTGTTCGTTTTCTGTTTTTTTTTTGTAACACGACCTAGTCACGACTCCTGCTTCGACTCCTTGAGCTTCCGCTCCTCGTGCTTACACTCATAGACGATCCGGTCGAAGTTGACCTAGCTCTACCTTTCCTAACAGGCTCATCCCTATCACGTCCTCTAGGTCCTTCACCTTGGGGCGTAGGCAGTGTAGGAGGAGGAGGGTGACGCCTAGCTGGTGGGGGAGGCGTCGCAGAGCGGGATGGCGCACGACCTTTATATCTCCTTGGTGGAGAGCGAGACCTAGACCTCGATGGAGATCGTGAATCACGCCTACGAGGAGACCTTGATGGTGAACGTGAAGGAGAGCGTCCCCTTTGTCGTTGTCCTCGTGCAGGGGGGGTTCCGTGTGATCTGGGGGCATTGTTTCCTGAAGGTGATGATGAGCGCGACCGAGCACGACGAGTCGATCGACGAACAGGAGAGCGGGAGCGAGAACGAGGAGACCTCGAACGAGAAACGGAACGAGAGGGGGAACGAGAATCCATGCGTCTCTTGTTTCTCGGTGGAGGGGAAGGTGAGCGCGAAGGTGAATCTCTGTCTCGTTTCGACCTCGGAGGAGGGGCGTCTCTACCACCGCGAGGATGATCATCACGAGGTGGTGGACGACGCGGTGGGCTAGCACGACGGTTGTCTCGCTCATCTGGCCTGTCCCGGTCCCGGTATCCTCCCCTAGGTCCAGAAGGCAGAGGTGGCGGGGGCATATCATCCTTCTTTCGCTCATCAATTTTCTTATCTTGCCTGTCTCTTTCTCTTCTTTCTTTCTCCCACCTTGCCTTCTGCTCAGCCATCTTTGAACGATTTTCTATTTTGGCCCTTTCACGTTCTTCCCTTTCCTGAATACGCTTCAATTTATTTTCTTCTTGTTTTTCGCGGTCGAATGCATCGCCTTCCTGATAGTCGGCACGAGTACCAAGGGCGCGTGCCATTTTAGACAGTTCCGTTTTCTTCGCAGCAGCCATGCCGTGTGTATCAGATGGTTTGAGCCCACGAGTTGGGGGAGCCATAGCAGATAGATTTGCAAGAAGTTTTTGTCGCAACTCGTCAACCTGTTTTTCAATTACATCTTCGGGAATTCTGAACACTGATGAGTCTGAGGGGATGATGAAAAATGAATGGAACATACCCTTTCTCTTCCAAAGCATCTTGCAGCTCAAGACACTTGACCTCCACCTTTCTCTTGCGTTCGTGCTCGAGAATGGCTTCGTCAGGCTCCCTGTGTTTTGGTGGAGCGGAGTCCCATGCAGACTTGTCATTATTCCTCTCGTGAACGCGAAGGGAGGAAAGATTGCGAACAACGTAGCCACTCGTTCCGCTATAAAGAAATATTAGTAAGGAGAAATAAGATAAAACACGGAATCGAGAAACCTTCCGCGGGGAGTTGTAAGACCGATACCGTTGTACATGATGGTTGAGAGAAAGGCAGCGTGAGAAATCACTACGCACGTGCCGGAAGTATTCATAAGTGACGAAGTGGCCGGCAAAAGAAATAATAAAAAGGGATGATGGCGTCTGCCGTCCAACAACCCACTTGCATAAGTACAGTGCTTCGCTTCCACCACGACGTCCTTTCAGTCCTTCTATCGTCTTGCCAGAATGGCTGAGACTACCTCTCCACTGCCTCCTGCCCGCGAAATTCCTGCTGCATTCACTGCGAGTCTCCGTAGCTGGTAAGTGCCACTATCTTGTACTTGGAGTTATCTCATCGTTATCTTTAGGTGGCGTGTGGGCGAGAAGGAAAGTGCCATCAGCGAGGAACGTCTGCTACGCCGACTACCTTTCTTCAGGTCCTCATCTCAGTCACAAAACAACACACCAGAGCCAGTAATTGCATCTTCGTCCAAGGTCCACCTTACCAATCCATCTCACTACATAAACACGCTTTCTATTCAATCGACATCTCCCTCACCAAATGCCCCACCACCAGCTGTGGTGCTACATGGCTATGGCGCTGGCCTTGGTTTCTTCTTTCACAATTTCCCGCCTCTAGCAGACTGGGCAGCCCGTCGTCATACTTCGGTCTTTGCTCTTGATTGGTTAGGCATGGGGCGCTCAGCTCGAGTGCCATTCACGATCAAAGCTAAAAGACAGGACGTTCGTGCTCGTGTAACTGAAGCAGAATCTTTCTTTATCGACTCTCTTGAAGACTGGAGGAATAAGATGCAACTTAACAAAATGACCCTTATCGGCCACTCCCTCGGCGCCTATTTCAGCATAGCATACGCGCTTAAATACCCTGATAGAGTACACAAACTCATCCTTTTATCACCCGCTGGCATTCCTCGTGGTCCCAACTACTCCGAACCTTCTAGAGAACTCACAGATGACGCCAGTTCCGTTGCGTCTTCCGTACCTCCGCTTTCACCCAAAGAAGCTAGAGAGAAATCCACGTTCCATAGAGCTAGCGAAGGCCGCGTGCAGAACGTGCGGGAGGAGCAAAAAGAAAAGAAAGAAAAAGAAAGTCGGACACGTCGTCTCTTCACCTACCTCTGGGAAGAGGGCTGGAGTCCATTTCAACTTGTCCGTTCTACTGTCTTTTGGGGTCCTATGCTTATCGGAAAGGTGTGTTGACTGACAAGTCTCTCTATTTTAATCCATCATGTACTAATCTGTCAATTATGCAGTACTCGACACGTCGCTTCTCCACGCTAACACCTGAAGAAACTCGCGACATGCACGACTACATCATGAACATAACACTGGCAAAGGGATCCGGCGAATATTGCATTTCCCATATCCTTGAGCCTGGTGCGCATGCTCGCCTACCTATGGTGGATCGTATTGCCGCCTTGCCAACAGACATGCAAATTACCTTCGTCTACGGCGACCATGACTGGATGGACCCTGTCGGCGGACAAGAAAGCGTAAGACGGCTAAAGAAGGCAGGAAACTCGAATGCCAAAATGTATATTGTTAGCGAAGCCGGGCACCATGGTTCGTATACATTCGTATCGTTTCATCCCGAACTATCACTAATGCAGACCTACAGTATACTTAGATAACAAGGACGCAGTCAACGAAATGATGGTGGCCGAGCTCGATCGATGACAGATTGCTTGCTTCTACAAACCAAATACTATCCTTTTGTTCACCTACCAACCTCTACACTATCTTCTTTTATTTTTGGGAATTTGTGATTATAAACGCGAACATCGCATTTGTAGTATAGATATTTTATTAGATTTGTACTCATAATGAAGTCCAGACACCAATTGGTATACAGAATAATATATAATACCATGTTGCTATGTTAAAAAGATGTGGATTGTATGTACATCGATGGTGAAGGGTATAAAACAGAGTACGACTTGGAGAGGATATATATAGTTGAATTTGTCAATTCAAAAGGACGGAAAAGATGCAGTTACGAAGCTGACGATCTTAAAATGCTGGTGTCTTGGGCAGAGACGGATGTCGTTGCTGCGTCGAGCCTTTGATAGGTCTGTCTGGGTATCTGACAATAATTTCAGTATAAGGAGGTTTATCGTATCTATCTCATAATGTAGATTCGTACTTCGCTTTAATCCTCGCAGCAAGGTCCTCTTCGAATATTTGATCCTGGCCCAATTGGTTTCCCAGAGTTAGCCACCTATAGTTGTCAAATTTATGTCAGATGAAGTACTAATGAGGAACAGAAGAAGACTCATTTACCCAGGTCGAGCGTTATGCTTTCTTCCAAAAATTTCAACCTTCCTTCCGCCAGGACACATTCTTTCAATGAGTCCGTATACTTCTTCTGGCTTTCGACTCGTTTCTCGCACTTCAGAGACAATTACATCAGTGTCTAAAGCACGGTTGGCCCACGTGGGGAACTTCAGTTGACCATTCGCATCAAGGTTGGTTTTGACACCAACAAGCATATGTTCTTTGGTGTGGTTCAGCCAATGACCGGTGCGTCCTGTTCGGATGACGCGTTGCAACTGAATAAACATGATATTGAATAGAAAGCAATCGAAAGCGACAGGATCACGAACTTGATTTGTCTTAACCCATACCACTTCATCTATACGGATGTATCCCCATACCCGCATACACTCGCGACCTACTTCCATTGCTCGGCCAGTCACCCACAAAAACAAGAACCCTTCATCTTGTAGCATGGGTATAGGCATCTTTCGCATCTCGTCATCGTTCATGGTCCCGTATGGTAACTGGTAGGAGAGACCAGAGCATGAGCACGGGCACATTGAGAGTATGATGGAAGTACGAACACTCATATGGATATCCCAAGGAGGATCGGCCATGATGACATGAAATTTACCCAAAGTCGAATAATCAAATGTGCGTAAATCACAGTTGATCCACTGAGGAGGCAACTGCAATTTTTGATTGATGAAATGTGTTATGAGCACCAAGTAGATTCCTTACCGGTTTAGAGATTTTACCCGTGGGTCCCAACCCAATATTTAATCTACGTATCTTCTTCTTTGGTAGCTTTTCCTTGGTCCATTCGCCGTCCCCTCCATCCCAGTCTATTTCATAGTGCAAATATCTACATGGAGCCTTTTCTTTTCCCCTGCCACCTGCCCCCAATCCAGAAGGCAGTGAAACAGGACCTCTGGTATTTACTGGCACTCCATGGTTGGTTGTTGATCCTGAGAACGGCGGAAGTGAAGGCGATTGAGCATATGTTGGCTCTGAATAGCATGTGTTTAGATATGAACAATGTCCAAGTGTTACATCTGTATGTTGTCGAATAAGAGGACGGAAATGAACTCGATCGCATATCCCAGCGTTGGCTTTTGAGTCAGGGGACCAATCCATCTTGGAAGAATCCCCTCGGCGAGCTTTAGCACATTCGTCCTTGGTGACATGACTACAGATTGGGTTGAACCGTTCTTCCCTCGAACGAAACTGAAAGGTGGTATATGTATACTGAAATGCTATAGAAGCCAAATAGAATACGTACCTGTTCGGCTAGCAGCCGTCCCTTTGCAGTACTCTTCTGTAAGATCATATAGACCTCCCTCATCTCCACGTTCAAGCTCGAAAGTGTTGAAGCGGAGGAACCAACTACATCTTCGTCGTCAAAGGTAGCTTCGTCATCTCCTGCAGCAGAGTCCGCATCCTCATCTATAACTCTCTTCCTCTTCCTAGATGTGAGGCCAGAAAGGTCGTCTGCAGACGCAAAGAGAGGTCGAGCTAACCCAGATGAGTGCAAACCTAGCTCCCACACCATCATCCTCTTAGTAGCTTCATCTCGAGAGAAAGATATATAGCCATCAGGCCAGGTATTAGATAACTCTTCAATAATACGTTCAAAGCGACTTAAATCTGTGAGTCGAAATTTGGGGGTTGGCTGTGAATCAGGGAGGAGTGCGGACGGCAGCTTCGTGCTCATAACGCTAGTGAGGAGATCCAGAGATGTGACAGGTATGTTGAGTCGACGAGACGATATAAGAGTATGAAGAGCCGTAGTGGCGACGACCTTCAGTGCATCTTCCGACATTGTCTAGATGGTGGTAGTAGCAGTACAAGTTCGGCGTGCATAGACAGCTTAAGGTCTGACCTATATTTGGTCATTGAAATGATGATGCTATTTTCGGCGACCAATATTTTCGACATTTCAAATGACAATATAAGTAGTAGGTATAACATAGACATAGAAAGCATAGTTTTCTGGTAGCAGACGTATAATCATTACTATGACTCTCCTTCCGCGCTTAGTGCATCCAGTAAGGCCTGGGCGCGCGTACGTCTGATGTCAGCAAGTTTGCTAGCCTCCAATGTTTTAACAGGTGCGATGAGACTGCCCGCCGAGTCTTCTGATGCACCTTCAGCTTGGGTGGTTTTTGGGATATCAATTAGAGGACCAGCTATCAGAGGACCCGGGGTTGGTTTTAAGATGGATTTAAGGGGAGTGGTGGGTATCGAGACTTGTTCATTCGTCGATGAATCCTTTGTCGCGGTTTCTTTTTGTGCTGCCGATTCTTCTGGTTCGGATTTCAAGTAAAATTGACATTTTTCGATAAGTTTCTAGATTTCAAAAAATATTTTGAGACACAGGAGTAGGGTGTGAATTATAGGTTGACGCACTTCTCGCGAACCTCCCTGTACATTGCAAAGATATTTAACTGCAAGAGGAAAATATAAATCGGAAAGCTATAAAACTTTTTAGATATAAGGTATGAAATATAATGATCAGTGTGCGTACTGCTTCAGGCTGCCAGACATTGCGGATAAGCCAGTTCTGCCTCGCTTTATTGAACTTCCACTTCTTGGGCTTGTTAAATTGGGTGAATATATATTCCAAGGCTAAGAACGTACAGTATTAGCTGCATAGACTCCAACTGATATATATAAATATAAGTGGCGCACCTTTACGAGCTTGACTATTCAATGCTGCATCCCCTCTTGGATCAGCAAACTCTGTCCTATTCTTGTGTTTCTTTTTCGGGGGTTCTGTAGCACCAGCAGAATTCTCGGGAGTGGTGATATCTTCGGCCTCAACACTATGTTTTCGTTTCTTTCCTTTCTGTGGTGACCCTGCGGGGACGGTACTATCAGGTTGAGATGGCTGTTTTCGTCTTGCTTCTCGCAAAGCCCTTTTGCGAGCTTTCCTGTCTGCGGCAGATTCTTTAGCGTCTTCTATCGAGAATTCAGGTTCCGTGATCTCCGTTTCAGGTGAAACATCGTCCGATATGACTACCTGAGGCTGAGAGGTGTCCGCCTTTTTTTTCCCCTTCGCCTTTTCACGTATCTTTTTCTTCGAATTCTGAGGGTCCTTTTTTGGAGATGTTGATATTTCAGTCATGTTGTATTGAGGTCGATTCAAATACAGTAGAGATCAGTGCAAGTCGGTGGACACTGGAGAACTCAGAACAATATAAAGTGAGAAAACGCCGGAATCAATTTGATTGTACGGATCGCGTATAAACTCACGTGGTAAAGTTATACCGAGCACTGCCAGTGCCCCTTCAGGCTCCGTTTCTTTCACACTTCCACTTTCTGTGCACGGCACTCTGTAATGGGGCTCTCGATATCCACTCTTTTCTCGTCCTTGACCTCGCTGGTTCGATGGAGTAAGGACCAAGATGTCCGGATTCTCATGTTGGGACTTGACTCAGCCGGCAAGGTGAGTGCTACGTCGCCAGATGTTTCTTGTGGCTCACAGCACTTTCTTTAGACGACAATTCTTTACCGGTTACAGGTACGCTTTTCCTTTCTTCTCTTAACATGCTGCTAATATGCTTTATTAGATCGGAGAAGTCGTATCTACCATACCCAGTACGTCCCAATTGACGGTCATGACATAGACGTATTCCCACTGACGCGCCTCAAGCAATTGGCTTCAATGTTGAAACAGTACAGGTAAATCCGACCAAAAAACAATCTTATCATACTACATCGCTGACCTTCCCTAGTACAAGAACATCAAATTCCAAGTTTGGGACCTGGGCGGGCAGTCAAGTATAAGGTGAACGCCACAGCTCATAGAGTGTATCACTCTGACTAATCAACGCGGAATCGCAAAAGACCGTACTGGCGATGCTATTTTCCAAACACTTCCGCTATCATCTATGTCATAGATTCATCCGACCATTCACGCTTAACAACATCACGAACTGAACTTCTAACGATGCTTTCGGAAGAGGAGCTGAAGGGGGCGCCTTTGCTGGTATTCTGCAATAAGCAAGACGTTGAAGGGGCGCTCAAACCAGAGGAGATCAGCGAGCAACTTGGTCTGGCCGGAGGCGAGAAGACCAGACCATGGAGTGTGAGGGGAAGCTGCGCCACTAAGGGAGAAGGTTTAGAAGAAGGTTTAGACTGGTACGTTCACCGTTACTCGGGAAGATTACGACCTTGAATTCTTACATTTTTTATAGGCTTGTAAACGCAATACAGCAGAAGTGAATACTCCACATGTCCATACTTCTCTTGTCGCAAATTCCTTTCGACTTGCATAATCGTGCTCTGGATACCTTAATTGTATAATATGCTTTGCTCGCACTATCATCACGTTGGAATGGTCTATAATGCAAATTTTGATAATGGTACAAATGTTATGTTAAAAAATCTCCTTTCACTCAAACTCTAGATCGACCATTTCCAATCCCATTGACTCTCTTCTGGTTGGCTCCGACACTTGGTGTATATCTCAAGATCCGGCCTCCAAGTCCTGACAGTCCCGTCATCTGTGCATGTTGCAAGCATATCTTGTGCCCAGTCCACGGCGCCAACCTCCCCAACCTGACCCTTTAGTTCAATAGCTGAAGGCAGCGAAGAACCTGGGCGGCAGGCATTCTCAACGTCAAACAGGAAACTATTTCCAATACTCCCACTTCCGCCACTCGCAAGCCATCGTCCACAAGATGAAACTGATAATCCGACGTAAAATGAGTTTGTTTGTAGGTTTTGATGCGAGAAGGAATTTATATGTGGCGACAAGGTTGGCAAATCGAATGTATGCACCCTTGAATCTGCTCCAAGAGCGAAGATAAGGCCAGCAGAAGGGCCCGTGCCACCTGCTAGGCTTATGATTCCTCTGGGACGCCGCGACCCTTGAAGTGAGGTGGGGTCAATAAAGGACGAGTTCAATTCTGGGGGCACGATGGACTTGGAGGTTTTCTTTTTGTGGGTGGGATTTCGAAGATCCCAGGACCGAAGGACACTTGAAGAAATAAAGTAAGTAACCCCTTTATCCCTTATCAAGACAGAACTTACCCATCAAACGAACTACTGCTGATCAGCGAGAAAGGCAGGGTATCGGGATATAAAACGTTGGTAATTGTTCTTGGAGTGGCACTTTGTTTCCCTTTACGGGGTTTTGGTTTACTCTTGACGATGGTATCTTCGTGAGCACCATGTATTATTGTTACAGGCGAAGCAGCCATGATGTTGTCGTCTTGCATGCGTTCTGCTAGCCTTAGATCCCACAAGCATATAGCCCCGTCTCGCCCCCCTGTAGCCAGTAAGGAGGTGTTGCTTGGATTCCACGCGATGCATTTGACCGTGCTTGTGTGACCACGAAGGACATGCGTAATCGTTCCTGTCTCTACACATGAAATTCTCGTCGACTGATCCCCCGAACAAGTTGCTATTGACCTATCATCAGCACTCCATCTGACGTCGAATACGCCATTATGATGCGGCTGCATGGTCGTCCGAGGAGGTTCTAGCAGAGCGTTAAACGACGTTGATAAGAGAAAATTTATGCTACACTTACCACAATCCCAGTCATTCCGTTTCGTTGTATTGAGAATATGGACAGTGCCCTGTTCCGTCGCAACTGCCAATTTGGGGCTACCGCCACGTTTAGAACCTGAAATTCATATACTCTGTACAAGCAATTTTAATGAAATAAGAATGACATACCGTTAGAATAACTGCAAGCATATGGCGGAGTCAAATAGGCGTCCCCTCCGACTGACTCGCATCTGAAGACGTCCGACTTATTCGAGGATACAAAAGTTTGGAGGATGGGCAAAGTTGACGCTACGAAGAATGTTGAGAATAAAACTTCCCTTATATTGCTCGAGGTACTTACGCATTTGTCTTCTACACCCAGACAGTTGGCCAGTAAGAAAACGTGAGTGCAACCGAAAAGCGGTTGCGTCGCGCAATTTGCCCTGCGTCACTCGTAGGTCCTCCATTGGTATATCTTCATCACTGTCGTCCTCGCTTTCATTTTCTGAGGAAGACTGCCCGATATCCAACTTCAACCTTTTGATAGGTTTCTTGGGCGGTTCCGCGACATGGTGTCGCTTGAACCTATTTTCTGTACGTGGGGTAGGTAGGTAGGAGGGGGGCCTTGTTGGCGGCGAATGGAGGGTATTGGTACATGGTGCCAAAACAGCTCGTGGAAAAGAAGTACCAGGGTGCATGGTAGAAGAAAGGGGAAAAGAGGAGGACAAAGTCGTGGAAGCTGAGTGCGTCGTCAGCGATATTTCGTTTATTACAGAACGCGTCCGCGACGCGCCTACAACAAACAATAACAGTCCAACGCGCTAGCACGTGATAGTCGGCCGAAGCGGATGTTCATTGAACCATGTGGCCGATCGGGTAGAAACAGTAAAGTCAGTAAAGGTAATATCGACGAGGAGGCCTTTCACCAAATTTTAAACTCTCTTCCGTCCCACTTCTTCCAGTTCCAACCAAACGGCACCCATGTTCAGGACACCCATCCGGTCTTTTTCTGCTGCGGCCAAGCAGTCCCTTAAGATCGGTCTCATCCCTGCAGATGGTATTGGCAAAGAAGTCATTCCAGTATGTTCGCTCAGTAACGCAACATCGTTGTCTAGCCATGTTCAAGGTGCTTTCTAGGCAGCGAAAGCAGCTATTATTGCTTTAGGCTCCGATATCCCGAAGCCAGAGTTTGTTGACCTAGTTGCCGGATGGGAATGCTTTACTCGCACTGGTGTTGCTCTTCCTGAAGAAACCGTCGAGTAAGAATATCTGTCGGGATAATCGAGGACTTTTGAAGCTTATATCTCACAGGATCCTCCGTAACGAGTGTGACTGTGCTCTCTTTGGCTCAGTCAGGTGAGTTATCGTATGCACCGTCCTCTCAGATGTATAACTTACAAAAATTCAAACAGCTCACCATCGAGAAAGATCACCGGTTACTCCTCACCCATTGTTGCCCTTCGCAAGAAGCTCGACCTGTACGCGAATATCCGACCAGTCGTCTCCGTTCGTATTGATGCATGAATTGTTTGAATGCTCAATCATCTTGAATATCTTCACTCCTTCCAGGTTGCCCCTGAGGCTGGCCAAAAGCCTTCTGTCGACTTGGTTGTCGTCCGTGAAAACACGGAATGCTTGGTGGATATGTTTTATCATCTCCTAGAATTTTTATCTAACAATTTTGGAGTAGTATGTCAAAGAAGAAACCTTAACCAATGGACCAAATGGCAAAGAAGCACGAGCTAGCCGCCTGATCACCGAGCGAGCATCGCGAAGGATTGGCCAAATGGCTTTCGAAATTGCTAAATTGAGATCTCGCCAGGTTCGTCGTTTTTACCTCCCAATTTTACCTGTTGTTCGATATAAGGTTTGTTTCCTGTAGCACCTCACCATCATCCACAAATCAAATGTCCTGTCCGTTACTGATGGTCTCTTCCGCGAGACCGTTCGCAGCGTGCCGACGCTCCCTGGAGTAGATGGAAAGTATGACGAAGTAACCATTGCAGAGCAACTAGTTGATAGCGCTGTTTACCGGTAAGCAACCTCTTTATTTGATACTGGTGTCATCTTGATTGACCATTTTTGATCAGTCTGTTCCGTGAACCAGAGTAAGCTGTCTCTATGATGACCGATATTGTTAGAGAGAGAAGCTGAA
>Ga0247779_1000322_pt1 | contig 33170 bp, 40 predicted proteins | sample UWRJL221509R5_FD_179925 | JGI IMG/M metagenome (GOLD analysis project Ga0247779, IMG submission 179925) | Plant litter microbial communities from Arlington Agricultural Research Station in Wisconsin, United States - UWRJ-L221-509R-5 | ecosystem: Environmental > Terrestrial > Plant litter >...
GCTGCTGCTGCTGAGGATAGTAATTGGAGGAGGAGGGGTATGGATCTGGCTGCTGTTGCCACATAGTGGTTAAAGTATTGGAGACACGTTGACCACGTGCTCTCTCCCCCTTAATCCGTCTATTAGTTTGTTGTCCTTTGTTTGGTCACAACTCCTTCGCTCCTTCAACCATGGTAAGCTAATAATTTACTCATTTTTGATGCTACAGCAAGCTGACTTTCTTTATCACAAAGCCCCAGGTGGATTTATTGTCAATGAGCCGTCTAATAGAGATTATTAATTAGCTTTACTTGTAGAACGAATACATTGAGGAGTCAATCAGACGACATGGTCGTCGTCTGGACCATTTCGAACGCAAGTATGTCCATCATAGCTTAATTATTTTTTCCATATCAGCCTCATAAATTTCTCTTGTTCCTCTCTTTCAGGCGCAAGAAGGAGGCTCGTGAAGTGCACAAAGCATCTGCTTATGCGCAGAAGGCATTTGGTATCAAGGGCAAGCTTCTTCACGCTAAGCGACATGCGGAGAAGATTCAGATGAAGAAGACGCTCAAGGCCCATGACGAGCGCAACGTGAAACAACCTGACTCAGGGACGGTACCAGACGGTGCTTTGCCCACATATTTGCTTGATCGTGAAGGCCAGAAAGATGCCAAAGCCATGTCCAGTGCCATCAAGCAAAAGCGCAAGGATAAAGCTGCTAAATTTGCCGTTCCTTTGCCCAAAGTTCGAGGCATCGCTGAAGACGAGATGTTCAAGGTGCTGAAGACAGGGAAGAGCAAGAGCAAGGCTTGGAAACGTATGGTAACGAAGGCGACATTTGTTGGGGAGGGATTCACTAGGAAGCCGGTTAAGATGGAGAGGTTCATCCGGCCAATGGCTTTACGGTACAAGAAAGCTAACGTTACGCACCGTGAGTTTTTTCAACCTCCTTATGTTACAATTGCTTACATACATTCGACCTACGTAGCTGACCTTAAGGCGACATTCCAGCTCCAGATTTTGGGTGTAAAAAAGAATCCTCAATCGCCAATGTATACGCAACTTGGAGTTATGACAAAAGGTACCGTTATCGAAGTCAACGTTTCCGAACTTGGTCTTGTTACTGCGGGTGGAAAAGTTGTGTTCGGAAAATACGCTCAAATCACCAATAACCCCGAAAATGACGGCTGTATCAATGCTGTTTTGCGTAGGTTTTTTGTGACTCTTATCCATGTTATCAACTGAATATCTTTGTAGTGGTTTGATTGCAAGGACGACTTTTGGATCTGTTGCAATCTTTGTATTTTTAGTCTTTCTTCGTAGCAATCCACAGTAGAAAAGCCTGGATTATGTGTAGATGATCAGCGTGTTTTTTTTTCTATCTCAATCTCTCTCGCGCATCCTTCACTGAAAAGTAAATCTTCCGTTAGCGATATTTTGTATACATAAACGGTTAAATAATTCTGACATTCATAGTCTCTTACTTCTAATCACTAGTCCCTAATTCACTAGGCGCAATAGTTCTATTATTTGTTTATTGTACTAATGATACAAGTTACAGAGTAAGGCGACAACAAAAAATTGAACAATATAATTATATTACAAAAAAAAAGTGATCCATCCACGAAAGCAAAAGAACAATAGAAAGCAGGAGAAAAGGAGAAAGCAACTTTGATCGATTGAAGGTTATATACACGGACACCTAGCCAACTTGCTAGGTGATTGACCGATATTCTCCTGTATCGTACAGTCCTCGCGCATAGTCTTGAACCACGTACATGGGTGGTAATGGAGGTCGTACAAGGTCATGCTGAGTATAATGAGGATTTGATGCATACAATTCATGTTCGAGGCGCATGTTGACATCTTCAAATCTAACTTCAGTAGAAGATTGCACTACAATTGACGGTGGAGCATGAGTGTAAAACCTTGGCTGAGTCATGTTCTCCTCGTTGGAATACTGTGAATTCATTTTGAAAAGATTAGGGAATGAGGTCCGCCGCATGCTTGAGTTGATAAAAGGTAAAGGGCGCTCGCGCCATTGCGTATCATTGCTGTTCATTGAAATTGCGCGGGCACGTCCAGGGGATATCAGTGAAGACCGAATTCCTTCCAAGGGGGTATTATTATTTTGGTTATAATGTGTTTGAACGTGCGGACCACGAAGATCATGCCCGGATATCACTTTGGCACGGTCTTCTACGAAGGAACGCCCGAAGGAGTCCATTAACATCGGAACGTTATTTGAATGGTGACCCTTGGATATTGATGAAGGTATGTGATGGCGGAAATGTTTTTGTTGTTGCTCCTTGGTATCTACGAGTCGTACCGATGACCGGTGATCGATATCTTGGGAATCCGGGATATCTGATTTTATAGTGACCGGAGCAGGATTTTCAGACGATAGTCCATCAAGGACTCGTCTGCATTATCCACATTAATCACGCTATAGCAATTAAAGAAAAGAGACTTACAATAAAGGAGTTACAATGTCCCAGCGGACCTTTACCTCTTCCAAAGCCCGCATAAAGATCTTGATGGCGGTGTTGTTTTCCTCAATACTGTGAGCAAGAGGTGGCTTGATATCTATGTTAACATTACGAGCATCGCGTTCTCGTAACTTCAAATGCCAGATATTTCCGGACAGAAAAGCAGCGCAAAGAAAGGCTATATTGATAACGCCGGGTATGAAAAAGTGATTTATCCCTTGTTGTATTTGAAGATTGATGATCGCCGCACACGATTTAGCAGCGTCTGTGCAAATATGTGAAGCCTGCTGTATATCAGTCGTAGTTAATGGCATAGATTTAGACGCATGTAGAGTATGCGATCCATTCTGGAGTTTGGAAAGAGAAATCGGTATTAATGAGCGATATATGAGCATTCGAGTCAAATGATATGTGCTTTGAAGAATTGTGGTTTGGTTTGAAAAGGCAGAAACGTCGAAGTTTTGCCGCATTTGCACTACATAAGTTACAGTTTAGTAAATGACGTGAAGTACACGAAAATTTCTTACAATGATCTGGCAATCTTTCCTTCCATCTATCTAAGGTAATAGAAAGTTGGTTGATAAGACTCCCTTTGTCCACTGGAACAATAGCACGATAAAATTTAGATTTATCAATGGCATACTATTGATTTTTAAGATTATACTCTCAGGGACACAAAATATCAACACGTACTAGAGTCCTCATGGCAAAGGCCATGATCTGCGTAACTTTGATCAGTTCGTTGAAGGCAGTTATGAGAGAAGGTACCCCAGAAGGCTGTTTGAAGCTTTCTTCGGCGTCCCGTTCTATTTCCCAATATTCGTCATCGACCTCAAGCGGCATGTCGAGGTCAAAACTTAAACACATATTAGTTGAGAAAGGTTCATCTCAAAAACGAGAGTGCGCACTCTTCTTCAGCGAGGCCACATGCACGCCCTAGGTGCGCACCTCCCATCCGATCGAGAACAACAAGATGCCAAAAGGCACGTTTCCAAAGCTCGTCGTCGAAATTAGTTTCCGGGCGATACACCCTCTTTCGATGTGCTCCCACGTCCTGAGCCCTGCGGATACCAACACTGATCATTATCCAACCAGTAGGGTAGGCATGTGTTCCTGCTAAATACAATGCCATGAGCTTTGTCGAACGCTCAGCTCAGCAATTTACTTGACAAACGGGAAGCTTACCGTGAAAGTTTGAACCTCAAACAAACTGGCGGGATGGAATAAGCTTTTCCGAGCTTGATGTATATCTAATAGCTCATTAGAACTGCTCAAACAAGAAGTGTGAAGATATGGCATACCAATAGCGACGTCAAAGTAATGATGTCCTGCCTTCGTCCAATCAGGATTGCCGTCCGTCCCAAATGCATCATCGGGGAGTACACGCTGGTCCGAACACCATCTGCTTGCTATGGCGAACATGGAGACACAAACGCAGGAAAACCATATATTTCTGCGGAATAATTCATCTTTCCATTGGCGATCGAACGTAGGTTTGTGCAATAATGGAAAGACGCAGTTACAATGTTGGAAGTACAGTTCGATGAGGGTTGGTGCCAAATCTTCAGGGGGAAACCGACGAAGGAAACTTTCAGGTGTCTCCATCCCAGTACTGTCGGTTCTCACTTCCCACTGTAGAGCGTATTAGTCTTACATTCTGACATTTTGTTGCTATTTAAGCTATTTGCACGCACAGGAGGTGTTTTCCAGAATTGAGGCCTCCTTGTTTGAGCCACAGATATATTATCTGGAATAGAAGGAGGGCTTGAGCTGTCTTGCATATGCATATGTTTAAATTGTCTGGTTGCTTCTACCAAGCCAGCGGTACTACTTCTGCCGTGAAAACGAATGTTATTGTCTCCCGCTGAATCTTCATCATCAGAAGCACGTAGTGTGATTCTGGTTCTTCCAATGAGCGACGTGATGACGATCTCTTCGGTATCCGATGGAGAGGAGGCAGTATCTGTAGTGGAGTCGTCGTCAGATATATCATGAGAGTCACGATACGACATGGCCGCATTGGAATTGATTTCAGTCCGCTTAGCGCGCGTATGCGAATGAAACTTGAGATGACTAGAATGGGGAGATCGAAAGACAAAGGAATGGGACGCGGATTCATTATCGTGGCTTCCAAAAGGCAGCAATATAGGCGCGAGTCCATTAGAAGGCGTAGGTGGCCCTCGGGCGCTTGTATGGGAAGATGGCGAACCAAACGTGTCATTTTTCCAAGAATCCCTAATGACGCGGGGTCCAAGCTCGTCTGAAAAATCAGCACCTGGCCTAACCTGTGCAATTAAGCAGTGAGAAGGAGCATTGACCGCCAGAGACGCACAAACCTGTTCGAGTAAGGCTTCTAATGCCTCTACTTTGTCTTCAAGCGCCGTTATATAACTAGTATGATGTTACAAGAAGTAAAGAGGATAGATACACATATTGATACGTACGCCTTTGGCGGTCCACGAGGCTTAGAAGCCTCTCTGTGGGTAGAATAGATAGTATACTTTATTCAGGAGGTAAAGGGACAAAGGGAAACTCACACGTATGTACAAGGCTTGCGCGTTTGCATACAGTTTGTGCATAGGCCATTGGGCATTAGCGGGCCATCACATTTCGTCTTTCTGCGCCTGCAAGCATCGCAGGCTCTTTCCTTTTTCCGCTTCTTAACTGGAGGGCCTGAATCTGTCATTGGCAGCATCGAGAGAAACGCTAGATTGAGTTGCTTGGCCCGTTTCACCGTACCGTGATTCTTGTCACGTGATGCTGGCGGGATCTCTAAATATTTGATCCGATAATTAACATTAACAGCCGCATTAGCGAGCGGGTCAGTACTTTTCTTGTCCCTATCCACCATGTTCAAACTCAGAGCTGGCATAGTAACTCGAGTCTTTGCAAGAAGGGTGTCTATGAATCGTCCAGCACCTCTTCCTCTGCCTCGTGAAGATCAAAGAGAATTCGAAGAGCTTTTACGAAAGGCTCAGACACCACTCGCCCCATCCCCAATTCCGGACCCAGAAGTCGACCTCGCTGTTCATCCAGATGCGCGCAAACCAGTCACCCCCGAATTTGAAGGTGACGTCAACCCAGATACGGGCGAAATGGGCGGCCCAAAGCGAGAGCCTGTGAAGCGTTGGGCGGCTGACCCAGGAGGCGATTGGAGTTTCAAAGGCAGGGTTTCTGATTTCTGAAAAGTTTTCGAGAGTATGATTGAATTGCTCAAATTCTGGTACATGATTCTCCACGATTCTTTTTTCTTATTGACGCTTTCTTTTGGGAAACACAGAAGTCATTTCGCTATATGTTCGCATGTTTTACCCTTAAAACGGGCAACATGTCCACGCGAAGTTGCGGTTATCGTTATGCTTCCCTCCGCGGGCAGACATTTATATCACTTTAAGATCTGTAATGACTCGGGGCTAATCTCCATCTCTACAATAGAGATATTTGGGCGTGATCATTTGTCCGCGTATACCATTGTTTCCCTTTGTCTCCATCCAGTCTCTTGGCTTGTATTGACCGCCGAATACCAGTTCGCCTATGCACCTATGAGGTTCTTCGTTTATATCGGTGCGTAATCCGTCTTGACGTGTAATCTTGCACAGCCCACCGTCCCATAGACCGGTCCATCGTAACTCTATCCATAACACCGGCGATCCATGTCAACTAAATTTCGATTAGCCTCGCATTCTTTCTTGGCGAGTTTGACGTCGCGAAGACTAAATCGTCGGATGATTAACGTCAGAGTATTCCCTTTTAACTTACCACTTCGTCTGGGAAAACCATGGCGCTACTCCAAAACAGAAGTTAAGACAAACATGTACAATTGCAAAATGAATACTGGATATCGTGAAATTTGACTGTAGTACATCTAAAAGAACGACCGGACCCTCTGTATAGCCTTTTTGAATCTTTCATCCTCAAGAGTTTCGTTTGTGTGGCCAGACTCCGTGCTAAGTGTGCGATTTTGGCTTGCCATATCATCGCCTGATTCCTCTTGCTGGGGGAGCAACTCCACGTCCTCGTCGGGCTAAAAGTGAAATGAAATGTCGACGTCAACGGTATTCTGATGGAAACAAAAGATGCTGAAACTTACCATTCGCTAATTATCATGCAGGAGCAAGCGCAAAAAGAAGTTAGCTTGGGCCCTTGTTTTGTAACAAAGTCAAGAATAAACTACGCACCACGCATAATGGTCGCACGTCCCCTTGCTGTACCAATGCCACGTCCTCTCATTGCATTGGGACCGACTCGCTTGAACCTACGACAAAAGAAGAACGTGAGCATTTGATCAACATTGACACTGCCGGGAAGAAAGGAAGACTTACATGGGAGCATTTTGTAACATGTCGGGCACTATGAAGAAACGAATCATGCTCCCTCGAATGTACACTTGATCTAACTGGGAAACACGTCCATCGCGACCAGTAACAGTTATATCTTTCAGGGATATGTTGAGATTGTCTTCAGCTATGTACCCATGAGATAGCAGGAAGCGGCACGATCAAAGATATCATGTTAGTCTGTGTCTTTCCGTCATATGGAGTAATCGACCGCACCTTCAGCAAGTTTTCCTCGATAGAGCTGCCCTGTTTTGAGTTCCACGGTAATGATGTGTCCTAGAGATTCGTGCAACAATTTGATAGGGACACCTAGTCCTGCGTTGGCCATGGTGTTGAATGTTTGAAATATGGGCACGTCGCACCCATTGGCCGCGACACTTTTGCGAGGTGTTTGGCAATGGGGTATCAACATAAATAATCATAATAATTACATAATATAAAGCAGATAACAATAAGCGCTTAAAATTGGCAGCTTCTGGCCAGATCCAAAAAATAGCGAACCCAGCAAAAGTTACAGAAGCAATGACTATAAATACAGACTATGATAAATGTACATCGAGCCTTTACCTACACTTGTAACAATTATGGGAATGCAATGTCCAGGCATGAATAAGCAGTAAAAAAGGTAAAGTATTTAGTCAATGTTTAGTAAAAGTTCATGATTGAAAGTTTTAGCGATTCACGAAGACCTTCCTTGCCCATGCGAAAACTCCTCTTTAAGAACCATGCACAGCCTCGTCAGTGGAAGGAACTTGAGAAATCCATGTTCGGTATAAGTTGGAGGACAAAAATAGATGCCAAGTGCTCGCTACTAAGAGCTTTAAGACTTCTCTTCTAAATCACTCAAGAACGCAAGCCAGGTCTTCTTGTCAATTACTCCTTCGTCTGTAAGTGTAACGATTAATCGAGTCCCAGAGTAAATGCTCAGCAACTTCAGAAAAAGGCTTACACAGTCCATCCGTGTCTGTTATAATAACATATCTTGCACCAAGTTTCACGAATATTTGATGAACCAGCTCCATAGGAGAGTTGTTTACTAGCGTAAGGGGAGCCTAGATGTTGTGAGACTCGTACGCGAATACTCTTAAGTCAGATGGTTACTCACCTGATCCATATACGGAGTGAAGTCCAATGGATCCAGCGCTACATTCGATGGTTGGCTGGAGTCCTGTAGAGAAGAGATGGAAGAAGAAGCCGCTGGATGCGAATAAGTCGTGTGGAAATGGACCTCATCCTCCGAATCCTCCGTCACCAAGGCTGTGTCAAATAATCAAGGGTGGGAATAGAAAGGTGTTAAGTTCAGACAAACCTAAAGCATGCTCAAGTTCATTGAAACCAATGTAACCAACCAAACGAAAGCCATCGTCGTTGGCATCGCTGCGCACAATCGGAAAACCGCTGTCATCAGCACCGGAAGACGTCATGCTCGATAGCTGAGCTTTCAAAGTAGCTGGGGTGTTCTTCTTGTCTAATCTAATGACTTCAACATCTCGGGAAATCTAAAGCCAGAATAAAGAAGTATTCTTGGCGCGTAGTTAATCAAAACTCACGACTTCGTTTATCTGAAGACTACCCCATAGGTATTCGTGCTTCGAATCAAGATACGGAAGTTGATTAAGTTCGATGACAAGGTCGTAGATTCCTTTTGGCTCCAAAGCATCCGCCACAGTTTTCGCGACGAGAACGGATAACATAACGGGAACTGCATATGTGAGTGTATCTGTAAGTTCAAACATGATGACCGCCAATGAAACAGTCGTCCGCTAGAATGAAAGCTTGAGAAACCTCTCGAAGCAAATGAATAAAAAGTAATCACCGTAACACCAGAAAGTGCTGCTGCGGCTCCGACCATAGCATATAAACCGGGCACTATACCTTTTAAAGTGTAAAATAGTCAGTCAATCATGCAGTGGAACAATACAAAATAAAATAAAAATACAATCAGCATCCCCACCACAAGCACGAAACAATGAGGCATTGGCATAGTTCGCCTGCAGGTATTGAACAGCTATTCCCATTACACGGCCAGCACACGCTCCAACGCCCAAGGTAGGGATGAAGATTCCGGCAGGTAATTTAATACCAAATGTAATAATGGTCAAGCCACTTTTCACCAACAGCGCAACCAAAATTGACCTCACTACAGGCCATACGTGTTGATATGACCCAGTATCAACGACGCACAATCCCGAATGAGAATTCCCAGAACCGGTTCTACATTCTGAGAAGAGATTATAAATGAGTTCGGTTCCACCCATCCTTGTGTATGGATTTAGGAAGCACAGGATTGAAGTCAGAAATGTTATCTGTGGGGTGGTTAATAAAAATATCGATAGGGATAATTAAGCTGCCTACAAGTAAGACTTCGATGACCGGATGCGCCGCTAAGAACGTCTTATTACGAATGCTTTTGCTCCAGTGATAGTTTAACCTCGAGAAATAAGCTCCGTAAATTCCCTGGGTCGAGAGCCTTAATTTTGGGACACCATAACAAAGTATTGGAACGCATACCCCGAGGACCCCCAAAATTATGAAAGGCAGAAGTTCCCAAGCATGCCAATCCTTCACAGGTGATTAGGTTATTGTATACTAGCAGAATACTAATAGAAAGCCAAAGGACTAACTTTATCGTAAGTCACTTGAAATAGAACCAATTTGCCCGTCCCAAATGGATCGAGGATTTTCAAAGTAATGGCGGCTACCATTGCACAGAAAAAGCTAGTGGACTGATATTAGAACTGATGACGATGTGCACACAAGATCACATTAGAATACAAACCTCCTCCACATAACCTACCGCCATACGAATTAGACCTGGACATATCACAGCGTTGTATATCGTACCTTGGGAGGGAAGAAGTAAGACACTTCTTCAAGGCTAAACAATGTGCCTCCAATAGGAGCACCAAATGCAACTGCGACTCCAGCCGCGCAGGCAGCGCTCAAGATTTCACGACGTTTAGCTGGGCCGCGGATTAACATTTCGTATATGCTTCGGAAGAGGAATCATACCTTCGTTGTTTTCATACTTCGTTGTAATTCGACTAACGATATTCCCAACACAGCTTGCAATGTGCACAAATGGCCCCTCTTTCCCCAAAGACAACCCTGATGCTACGGACAAAGCCAGACCAACGGATTTGGTGAAGAGGGTTCTTCCACCGAGATATCCATGGATTACGAAGCCTGAGATTGATCAGTTGGAATGGAATAGAAACGATCATGAGAAAATCACCGACCTGAAAGAATTGTTTTGATCTCCGGAATCCCACTTCCAGCAGCCTGACAGGGGCTTCCTTTAGAATGGAGGTGAAAGGAGAGATACAAAAACGCGCACATAATACATAATCTTCCGTTTAGGTCCCGAGAAGTCACTTCTGTATTTGGGATCTAGAGTAGATCCAGATAGCGCAGATGGTATATTTCCTTCTTTGCGAGTAACGAAAGTCGTGGAATTAGTCAAATAAATGGTAAGCAAACAAGAGATCAATGCGAGCAAGAGCTGATTTCAATTATTAACTGGTAATTTACGTAGTGTTGCCGTGAAATCAAACTTACTGCGATGAAAGTGTACGAAACGTATTCAATGGCATTGGCTTCGGGATCACTGTCGGAGGGGGACAAAATATCGGACCACGTCTTCCAGGCAGGGCAAAGCTGCGCTCCGTGAATAGCATGAACAGAAAGGTCGTCATCGAGCTGGGGACAACAAAATCGTTTAGCCTTCCACCAACCATGTATGCAGTGGCCTTCCTTGAGGTCAAAGAGCCATTGCTCGCTGCGAACGACTAAAAATGCCACGATTGCCGACAGAAATCCAACTATCGTCACTATTATCCAACCAAGGCTTTTATCGAATACTAAGCGAAGCCGCGAGCGTATTGATTTCCTTTTCCTAAGTCTTGAAAACCGTGCAGAATCCTTAATGGCATCGTGCAACCAATCGATTGAAGTATAGGAAGAGTACCACACTCGAATTCCGTTTACCTGTGCATCGGCATCAGGAGTTTCCCCGGCCTTTGATTGAATGGGGTCGTCATATGTTGATTTTGGTCGTGAACTGAGTCGAGAAAATGAGAAGTCACGGAAAGAAGCTGGGGTAAAGGGTGCTGACTGAGTGAAAGAATGTGAACGAGCTCTACTTAAGCTATGTAGCAGAGGTAGCTGTTTGCGAATAGCTGACTTGTTGAAAACGCGACGACGCGTCGGGAGAGTCCCATAAGACTGATTAATGCTTGCTGTTTCCAGTCTACTGTTCTCTGTAGGTGAAGCAGGTTCTTGGTGATGTTCACTAGTGAGGGGCATAGTTGCACTGCTACCATGCCGAATAGGCACCTGTCGAGGCGTGGCACTAGTCTCCAATTGTCCCAAACCAGACATAAGGGAGGAACAATGTACTAAAGTACCTAAACTCGTAGGTCGTAAGTAAAGGGACAGTGGACTTGACGGAACGGAAAAGAGCTTGTTTCCTAGCATCTCGTGGCCGCATCAGGCATCAAATATCAAGGCGACGATGCCAGATCATTTACAATGGCCCAAATGGGCAATTATTTCAGGCATTTAATTACCCCCCGACTTCAACATTTATAAATAAAGTACAGTAAAACATTCAAACAACTAGAAAGATATAAGCTAGCTCGTAGACGATACTTGATTAGTTGGGATTCCGGAATTCGGGGAGGTGCTCGTCACATTCGTCGTTGAGCCCGCAGTGGAATTATTTCGAGCCACCAAAGAATTTAATATCATCGCCAACCCACTCATTTGAGTGCTTTGTAACAAGGAAACATTGATTTCCAAGCTTAGGATGGTACCATTTGCTGTAGACCCCCGCAGAACAGCTGGTGGTTGTGGTTGACCCTCAGGCGGTAATGCAGTAGCAGGCACCGGCGTAATCCCCAGAGCATGGAGTGCTGGTAAAGATGCAACGGGTAATTGGACAGGTATGGCACCAGTTGATTGATACGGAGTGTAATTTGCACCCGAGACAGCAGGAGTTGTAGATGGAGTTGTAGAAATTGAAAAACTGGACACAGTCGGAGCAGGCGAGGGTGCAATAGTCCCATAAGCTTGAGTATAGGCGTAAGGATATCCACGATAATACTGAGTTTGAGGGGCTGTAGGCATGACGGGTTGCGGAGCCACACTGAAATGGGACATCCGAGCCATGTTTGCGGTATTGCTTGCTGCCCGCTTTTCCCGTTCGATCCGTTCAACCTCTGCGCGCGCAGTCCGTAGCTCATTACTCAACCAAGCATTTTCCGATCGGTCTGCGTCTAGAACAACTTGCGCCAAGTAATAAGCTTGACCATCAGGAGCCGGGCGCTGAGAATGCCGTATATCATTAATATTATGCAATGCGATAGAACTTATGAGGTTTTTACCTGACCGCGCCGAATTTTCAACTTTCTCCAACGTTCTCGTATAGCTTCTCTTCTTTTTAAGCACTCCAAAGACAACTTGGATACTGGGTTATAGTCAGATAAATTCAAGAAAAGTTGAGCTTAAGTCAAAACCTGCTATCTCGTCATCCCAATCAATAGCTGCCGCTTTCTCTTTTCCTTTCCCCGAAACGACAGCAGATAAATCTTCTTTGGGTTGTTGGAAGACGTGGTAAGGTAAGAGCCGATTAATTACATCAATTTCGTCGACGAAAGGAGAGTCTACATCAGGATGTAGGACAAGATCCTGGTCTTCCTTAAGTTTTGCAGACACCCTTGCCCACAAAATGTCAGTCAAACTTGCAATATAGACATAAAGAACGAAGCTACCTTCTTCCTGTTTGCTCCATACAATCAACCTCTTCTGGTGTTCTCTTCAAATTAACTGGTTTTTTCAAGCTCGCATTTGGTTCCACATTGATTTGTGAGTCTGAAAGAAGCCCTGTTTGCCGATTTGAGGCAGATGTTCCAGCAGAGGAGGAAGCATATTGGCCACTAGGGGCAAAAGACACCGGTGACAGAGTCTGATAGCTTTGGTTAACTGGATTAAGATGAGAATTGTATGCACTGGTGAAGGCCGTCGACATAATCCCTTCCTGGAGGCATGGGCGTGACTAAGCCCGTGACCACACATTACTTCTTCAGGGTAGGTTTGTTTTCATAACAATGACATCAATGATCAGCAATTGGCTGGCCAGTTGTAGATATAAAGCTTCTGTTTGAATCGGAATGCCCGAATTCACTAGACAAAAACCAATTGTGTACATTCTAATAATCAGTCATTGTTACGGACCAGTAAATAATAGGCAATGGTTTGTTTTCTTTCTTTCTCAAATCAACAACGATAAGAACATACACATAACTAAAAAATAGATAGATGAAGCAGACTATACTATACTTAAGTCTACTGGATTAACACCTGGATTTTGACCGAACCTATTGTTAATCATAGAATTCACAACCTTGAGCATATCTGCGGCTCTGACTACGTCTTCAGCATTGCTTGCAGCAACCTGCTCGAGGTAATCCCTGGCGAGAGTCAAGTCGCCATTAGGGATGCGCATTTCGTACTCTGCGACTTCGAGGCTGGACTTGGCATAGTCTTGGACAGGCCGCACTAATCCGACAATCGGTGGGAATGCCAAGGATTAACCAAGATAAGATCATGTCAACAGCGAATACTTACGATCAGCTTGGCAAACTTCTACAACCCTCCGATGATATGCCACTGCTTCAGAATACTCCTCAAGTGTACGATGGATTCTCGCAAGTTTGAGATTTATAGTGATTTCATGAGGGTCTGCTGGTATCAAAGCGCGCTTATAACATTCCACAGCTTCTCGAAGTCTTTAGCGGGGGTGCGATCAGCTCGAACTTCCCGCCGTAATGCACATGGAAACTAACCTGCCAATCTCTTCATAACACATCCCTTGTGCTTGCCACAAACGAACATCGTAGGGTCTAAAACAGGCCGTAAGTTTTAAAAAACTTAGCAGATAGTAATTAATCTTACCGGAGGGCTGTTGCACGTTGATAGTAGTGTAGAGCGTAGTGATGCATACTTAACAGTTCGTACGCCTGTCCGAGGCCGTACCATGCTCTGTAGTCCTTGCGATTAACATCTAAGGTCACAAATCAGTATCGAACATTCGGAAAAACAAAGATTACCCGTACCCACGGCTCGTCGATAAGCTTCAATAGCAGCATGTGAGTTTTTCATCTCTACATACTCGTGCCCCATCAAGGTCCAAGCAGAAAGGTACGTCCGGTCAAGTTGAGTGGCTCTCCTGAAGTATTTGACAGCTTTCTCATGCTCAGCTCGTAGTGAGTAGTGATTTCCTGAAAAAATACATCACTTTAAGGTCTCAATAAGTACATGCAGATCGGACATACCAATCAGACAGCAAACTTCCGGCCGATCTTTATCCAAGGCCAAAAATTCATGAGCTAGCTTCGATAACTTCAGGCGATTATCCGTAACATAAAGAATATTAGAGTAAATGTCGATATCATCTATGTGGTTGGGATCAATCGAAAGAATTTTTTCAAATTGAATAACAGCTTGTGAGAAATCTGTAGTAGGAATTCGCTCTTAGAAAAAAAAAATGGACCGGAGATGGAATGACAGCTGACCGTGGATATGATACAGAACACATGCTTTTAAACTCATTATCCAAATGCTGTTCGGGAAAAAATCCGAGCTGAGCAACCGATCGCAGAGTTGTAGTTCATGCTCGGAAGGGTTGTGGAGTTCGTTCAATGTCTTGATCTGGAAAAGTTGCACCAGGGGGTGATCTGAAGGTAATGGGAGCAGATGCAAGATAGACGATAACTGTGGGAGTGATCAGCATACAATGCGACAAGCACGGTGAATTTAACAAGCTACCTCCTCTCCATCCCCTATGCAGCTACCGAGAAGCGTCCACGTCGACCAATTCCACTTGAAACCGGTTATAGAAAGAATGGCATTTTCAATTGCTTCTTCCCGCCGTGACAGTCTGGAAAGGAATAACGCCTTCCTAGGTAGTTTGAGTCAACCGAAATCACTCGAGGTAGTCGTCGCTTGCGGAAACTAACAGGAACAGAAGCCAAGGATCTTTATCATCCTTCACAAGGTCGTAAAGCTCGCCTATGGATTGATTGATTGGGGTGGGGGGCTGGTGACGATTATCTAAATTATTTTATTAGAGTTTTCCAGAGGATCAATTGGTGGAAACGCACTATCGAGTTTATGCCAATCTCTCTGGGCTTTCTTTTCTGATGCCTTCGCATGATGAATCCAAATTGAACAACATGAGCCAATATCGCATGAATGATATTACTCACAATAAACTGACAGTATAATCTTAGAAATTTTGCTTTGGCACTCTTGCATTCCTTTAACAGATGACTGGCACGGTAAAAATCCCGAGCCTCATAACATGAGCGAGCTGCTTGAAGGAAGTCTTCATCCTCGTTCTGCAAGTTAGCTTCATATGATCTGTCTTCCTGTAGAGCTTCAGTATTGCAGTTATTATCATGAAGTCATGATTCACCGAAAGCGAGCCCTGAGTTAAGATTTGTGTTGACATGGGTGACCGATCTACAAACGAAGGGAGAATGTGGGATGATTGCGACCTCGCCGGGGTGGACGTGGAAAAGGTAGACAAAGGGGTTGTATCGACCTTCCTTTTAGTGGGCGATGTGGAAAGCACAAGTTCCGACAACCTGTTTCGATTATGGTTGAATGAACTGATGGCTGGTGTGAAGACCTGATTTTTCGCACCATTTGGCAGAGATCAGCAATCCTCTGTCAAGACATTCTTTGGAAGCGAGTCTAATTTCTGAGAAGGTACTTGGGTCGAGCAGTGAGACGGGAGCCATCTTGAAAGTCGTGCGTAAAGAATTTGCTGGGCCACGTCCTCATAAACGCGTTCAAAATGGTTGCCTCATTTGGAAGTATCATTGATGTGTCCACACCTGTGTCAAGCGCGTCCTTCTTCCTCGTTACACACTTATTGTGTGAATGCTCTTTGGAACATTTTGCCTCCTTGTCATTCTTAGATTCTATGTGATTCTTCCCAGTTCTCGAAGGACAACAAAGCGCCAAGTCAAGCGGACATCTGGCTGCACTGTCGCTGTTTTCTTAGGATCAGGTAATGCTCATTTATGTTCTCATTTACGTGTAGCACTTGTTCAAGGGGCATGTAGGAGGCCACACAACCGAAGCATTGGCTCTTCTTTCTGCGCTGGATCCCGAGAGGTACAATCGAAGAATGTACATAGTCAGCGAGGGAGACAATTTGAGCATTCAAAAAGCCATGGAAATCGAATCTCGTTTTTCCAAAGCCGGGAAATCCAACGTAAATAAAGCAAAAATATCCTGAATGTACAATACTAAACTTCATCTTTACAGTACAGCGTTTTATCAGTTCCACGAGCAAGACGCGTACATCAACCATTAACCACTGCACCTATAACTGCAGCCTTTTCGTTATTATTTTGTTTCTTTCACTTCACAATAAGGCCATTGTATAATAAGCAGACAGTCAAATTCGCCGATGCTTTGGTTTTAAACGGCCCCGGGACTTGTTTCATAGTATGTTTGGCTATTTACATTAACAGGGTATGTAACATTCCTTCTTTGAATATACTTATACCCATCCTAAGCCCGAAATATCCCAGTTCCTGGGGTTACCTACCCCATCCATTATTTATGTCGAAACATTCGCCCGAATTCACAAATTGTCCCTCTCGGGTAAATTGATGCGCCCATTAGCGGACAGGTGAGTCCTTCACCACTTCAGACACATTGGTTTAACTTGTCTGCAGGTTTGTCACTCAATGGCCAGATCCAGAGAGGCAGTTACTAAATAATGACAAATGGCTTGTCTGATAGCTTAACTTGTATGCTCGAGTACATCAATCTTAATTAGGTGATGTCAACATGAGAATAGTGCAGACCAATTTTTGGAGCAACGCGTGCGTTTACTTCCTTGTCCAACGGTCTTCACCTGGATTTCCACCACGCCTTGGGGGACTTGCACTTCGCCCTCTTCCACCCTCTCGTTTACTGGGTTCCCAACCGCCTCCGCCATTCTCGTTCTTCGGAGGATTGAGCCTACGTTCAAGTCTCTGCCCCGCACGCAACGACGAAACCAAGTCTTTGGAGGCCAGGCGCAGATGCATGAAGTTGCAGAATCCACCTCTGTTGCATTCACCATTTTCATTCTGACGGCAGCAAGCCTCACGGAAGTCTGTTACTGGTGAGAGTTCCGCGTACAGTGGTCGCCCTAGTTAGGACACGATTAGTTTCCCAAAAGGATCATTGAAGCAAACAATTATTGCGCACCTGCATACCAGCGTTCGTTACAGCTATCCACTGCAGCTTGAGCTTCTGTTTCCCATTCATATCTAGCATAAACGTTGCCGATGAGATGATCACCGACATTGTCACAGACCTGATATCCATGTCAGTTCAAAACACGTTCGAGGTAAATAATAATAAGGTGGAGGAATCACGTACATGAAGTTCAAGAAGATGTCCAAACTTCGCCAGTTCGCAATACAAATCTTCGTAAACTGCATCAAACCCTTCTTGCAGCTCTTTTTCCGTGAGTTTGCAGACTGGGTCATGAGCGGGATTGTGGTATACGTTCGGCAGCAGGATAGTCTGAGAAAATGGTGGCTTGATATGCTTCCTAGAGCATCTGTCGCCATGACGGCATGCTCCTATCTAGACATCCCGTTGGGTAAAGGAAACCAAACGAGAAATCAAACAGAACGTACTTTGTAATAGAAAGAGCAATTGACTCTGTCTTGCTCTGTTCCAAAAATGTTGGCCTGTAGAATAGGTCAATATCAGTCAGTATCTAAAGCATTTATATGTCACATTTTACTCACTAAATGAGACGCCATTTCGTGGATCAGAAGAATAGGAAAAGTGGGGTATGTTGTATAAGTAATGGCTTCAAGTCAACGACGCGATTGATGTTGAGCATGGCTGACAAATCTATTTTGAAGACAAACAATGGCATCACTGTCGGCAAATGCCGGCTCAATGAAGAGGTTCAACTTTCCAAGTTTCTTCAAATATCAGGACAAAATGACCTTTACCATTATCTGGTTGCATTATTATTATTATTATTGACAGTTATATTTGTTGACTACCCACAGAAAGTCACTGCAACCTTTTTTTTGGAATAGCTATTACCTTTCTATCTTGCCCACGCGCTTATTTCTATTCTCCTCATTGTTATCATGGGTCTCCCTTTTCATTGGGCATAGAAAGCTTGGAATATTAAAATTGGGTTTTTTCGATTGGATGGAGATGTTTTGGCCGTCGAATCAATTTATAAATCACTAGCCATGCCAGCACATGGTCCTTTTTTGTATCATCAGTGATGTTCCCTTCTGCAACGTCCGATGTGCGTAAGCAATAATTGCCCTGTTCCCATCTTACTAGCAAATATGCCATCCAGGATCATTATACTCATAAATTTTTGCTCACACTGTTTTACCAATAAAGCGACGTACATGGAGACAACGGCGTCGAGTTACTGAATTCGAAGGCCGAAAATTAAAATTTTGAGCTTGTACTGTTCCAGACGAGGGACCTGATCAGCATAAATAGAGGAATTCACTAAACGCGAGTGTCTGATATGCACGACCAACTAATGTGACGCTTATGCGGATTTTCTGCAAAGGCCCCGAGGAAGCCCGTAGTCCCTATCTAGGTCTTGTTGATGTCGCCCTGATCAGTAATTAGGCCGGGTTTTTCTTGGCATATTGCCCTCGTGTAGCTTTCAAAAACAAGCCAATAGAAGAATGTCCGGCTCCCCAGGACTCGCTAAGTTATCTGTTGTTCTCATTCACTGCATACTAGTTACTATAAGCATGATTTCAGGGCTCCACCCTGTTGCTTTGCTTAGAGCCGGTGGAATGCTTTCAACTCTTCCATGCTAGTTGGACATGGTCAAGGATTTTATCTCAGGGTTAGCGACAAAACTTGCCACGGCCTACGCTCAAGACGATCCTGGGACGCTTGCACTAAAGCTTGCAGGAATTTGATGTGAAATTGAAGGAATTTTGACAAGATTTTGTCTGATTCTAATGCCTCGGAGACTTGAAGCAGGGGGCCGATGATTACGCCAAGATTTATAAGTGACTTTTTATGAGTCTTTCTGATTTGTTTTTCTGTCGGTATTGCAGAGCTGATTTTGGCTTAAAATAGCACATTCGAGACTCGAATGTGCATCCTCCATTATTTCCATATGCCAAGCATTTCGTATTAAATATAAATTGGTTTGTTATGTATAAATATAGTAATAAGATTTCCCGCACACTCCGGTTACCAAATCTCTAATCTTGATCTATTTTTATGTACAGATATCTTTATTTTACCGATTTCCATAATTAGACTACAGATAGCCTTTTTGGGCCGTCTGCCTTAACCACAAAAAGGGACCAATTAAATGTCGAGTTTCTAATATTCTATTGTCCTATCTAGTAAAAATACAAAAAAATACATGCTAATAGTTTTGTACACTATCATGACCTCCGTGGAGGTTCCCATGACATGAAAGAATCGTCCAGAGCAGCAGGAGAATTGGCGCTTGAAGGAGTCATATCCCATGGTCTAGCATTCACTATAGGCCCTCTCTGAGAAGGCGATACTCTGTGTGAGTACATTTGAGGCGAGAGAAAGTTCCCAGCAGTGTCTGTCATTCCCCTCTGACCAGAGGAAATGTCACTAAGTAGATTTCTGACGGAACCAATTAGAATCGGCTCCAAGAAAGCAATGGACATAACTTACATTGTTAACGAGTCCAACTCCGAGATGCGTTGAGACAGATGACAGAATCCCCCGATCTGATGGCTGGGCGACTGATTGAGTACCTCAGACGCCTTTCGCAACCTCAATGACAACTCGAGCATCGTGTTATAAGTCGATGGCTCATGTAAACAATTGCAATTTAGATGAGCATGCTTATTCGTTCTGCTTTCCATGACAGGGGAGAAGGTTCCGTCGCCGAATCCCATAAGTCCTGGATAGTTTAAGAACATGGAAGAAAGGTCGTAGTCTTGGAACGCGTTCTGGCCCGCGATGCCGACGTTGGAAAGTGGGAACTCGTCTGTTGGCGTCATGAGTCCCGGAGATGGTGTATTCAGCGGGGAACCGGGACCATACGCGGACTTGCGTCTCGAGTCACCAGCACCCGCCTGAGGATGAATAGAAATGGAGTTCATGGGATGTGTGGAGTTACCGTGACGTGGAGATGTATCTCCTCGCTCGGACGATGACGAAGACATAGGAGGGGGTGAAGATGAGCTGGAAGAAGAGGCGGCATCACTTGTGGTTTGTGGACGCGGGCCCCATTTCTCAAAATCTTCTCCATTGGTGTTATTTGCTTGCACCCAGCGAGGGTGAGGCTTATTCTTTAACTATATGCCATAATTAGAAAGAATGGTGCAAAATAAAAACGTGGGCCTTACCTCTCGAATAACACCTTCTAATTCTGCCACTCGCTTGAGCAGACGAGAACTCTCGTCTTGTGTTTCTGTTCGTTGACTCGGGTCATCCACTTCGTACACACACAACCCAGTCTAAGAAAAATTAGCGGAAATATTATGGCCGTTTGGAGAAGGTACATACCAATCCAAGTTGGGTACAACGTGCGCATGCAGGGCGCTTCCTGTCACACTGACAAGTAATCAGCTTTTATGCAGCGAAAAAGAGACCAAGCTATCATTACCATTCTCTTTGATGTGTGACAGTTGAGGCATGATTGGGTGGTCCTGTTGCGGCGTCTAACAGGATAAGTAAGGTTGAGTTCATCCATTGCAGCATATTAAATTACCTCTTGCGGTGGTCACCTTCGGGGGCGGGAGTCGGGTCCGATACGCTACTCCTTTTCTTGCGGGTGGAAGTTTCTGACGACATGATGCGAGGTAGAGGCTAGTAGCACAGTTAGCGTGGTTGCTTGGGCGAAAGTCCAAATTGAAAGGTACCTAGTATTTGTAGTCTTAGCAAGTCTTGGCATCCCCCGATGTGTGACATAAACGGCAATAGTTCCATCTTGCTGTCAGATTGAATTGTCCAACTTTCCCAAAGGCTAGGGAACGGAGCCTTCTGAAGAAAGAAGTCTCGTCGCCAACTTTCCATGATATCGGGAACTTGAATATCAGAAGTGACAGAAGCGTGAGAAATGGAGAAACGCACAGCATTGAACATATTTTCACACCACTACGATATAACTAGTCGAACATCAGACATGGGAACTGAGATGGATCGGAGGAGAAAAGAATTAAGTCAGACCGAAGTATGATCCTGACCAAGGCAATAACATCATATAATTGCGAGTTGTGAGTTATCTATCCGAAGTAGCAGCAAGGCAGCCGGTGTAAACAGAGTTCCGCGGATTGTGGTCAACTCTTCGACAATCGTTTACGGTCAAATTACGGATATTTATTTGTTCTGCGCTCAGCATATTGTGATGCGCCTGGTTAGGTATCCACTTGGTTCGCCTGGATTATGTACGAATCAAATGATAAGTATCTAGTTGTGAGGGGATAGATTTCAGACTATGTACATACCTCGGTACCCATAGGTAGGACGACCCTTGTTGAATACAATCAGGCGAACTAAACCCAGCGTACAGCAAGTTGATGGACTGACTGGTCGTCCGGCCACCGTGGACCAGGTATCAATGGACTTTTTCCGTGTTAAAGTAGACTGTCATGAAAACGTTTGCTCGAAGGTGTCATTGGTTGGCATTTTCTACCATCTCAGCTTGGCGATCTCATGGGCCTTTCATAAAGAGAAAAATAGCCTGTAAAGTGTGTGATAACGTAGGTGGCGTTTTGTTTTTGCCTTCCACCTTGGCAGCATCCTCTGTTTCGATAAGACCGAGGATTGCTGCTCCCAAAAAAGATACCTGTGAGCCAAGACTTTCCAATTGCGCTTCTGTCCGATTGGTGGATTGGGCCAACGATTGAAACGCCTGAGGGAAGTTGGAAGACGAGCAAGTTGAACTAGAAGAGTATAGTGTGAAGCTTATCGGGTAACAGTGAGTTGCTCCATCCTTCTTTTTCCATCATATCAATGCCCCTGGTCCAAAAGAAACCGCAAGTGGGAAAGTTGCATCCTCCAGACACCGTCTGCGGAACAAAAACACATACATAATGCCCATGGTTCATGGAAGAAGTCAAGAAGTATTCGGTTCAATCAATTTTTGGTTAGCATCGTCGCCCAACGTGCGCCTGATTGACACAGTGGTTCGCCCCGAGGCCGTGATTGGATGGCTGGATGCTTGGTTATTGCCCTGGCCTTGGCAGCATTTATGGATAACCATCAAACTCAGCCCTGGTGTTGCCATTAGACTAGACCACGATTTCAACCTGTTCTTTGACCGTCTCGCTCGGTGATGATCCTCCTCTTCATCACTGCAGAGTATCTGCGTTGTCTGGCGGAAAGAAAAGGTGGATACTAACGGCATACCTTGTCATTCTGGTCAGCACTTTGTGCAGGTAGATGCTTCTAGTCAAAAAAAAAAAAGCATTATAACAGAACCGAATGTCAGAACCATAGACAATGCTCTATGGATACACAGCCTTGGTGGGAGACATGTTGGATCGATTAAAGTAAAAAGGTGATTGACTAGTCCTTACTCGAGTACCCCATGCGGTTAGCTAATTATATTGAAACTCTAGTTAATTATACTTTTGGGTATTTCCTCGAACCGGAAACATGTTTCTGACAGTTTTTAACCTGCATATGTTTGACGGCTGCGCAATGAGCTTTTTGTGAAGAAAAATACCGTTTTCAGGTGGTGCGTAGATATGTACACAGTGTTGAATCCACGAGCTTAATTAATTGGCTCAACCATTGGTCACAATAGAATGCGCCATGAGAGCGTATTCTGCAACGTACGCACCGGTGCGCAGTTCATTGATTCCGAATCTTTCACCTACAGGATGCGCACCCCAACACCATACAAACCAACTTCATCGACTGCGTCCAAAACTCGCAACAATCGAAACATATTTTGTGGCGTGGCATAGTGCAGAATAAATATAAGCGCAGTAATATAGAGAAACTGGTTCAAGCAAAAGAACTTCCCAAACCACCTAATAATGTTATCCACCAAGCGCGATAGAGCGTCATAATTCCCTCCTCATTGATTATCCTTTGGGCGCAATCAACTAAACCGTGGTAAGGATCACCTTCGTGTCTCAGTCTGTGAAGAACCATCAGCCAAAGTTAAATAACTTGTGGATATAATTTGCGGACTAACCCGATAACTTCTTCTTCTCCAGTGCCATAGACTGGTGCCTCTTCTGAATCACCGTCAACTTCTTGGGAAACTGAATTAAACTCGGGAGAAGCATGATTTCTCTGAATAGCCAGTCTCGTAGCAATAACTTCCAAAGGTGCTAATGCGAGGACCGATAGGAATAGGATGACAAAGTAGACGATCAATTTGAACATCGATACTTCACCCGGTGAAAGGCCGGGCTCTGACAAACCGGGGAGAAGAACGCGTCGAAGGGGTCCAAGGAACAAAATGACAATAATTATGTGAAGTACTTCAGCAGCCATGAGACCAGGCGTCATATATACGATCCATGGGCGGCGCATCTCCGTAGGAGTCAAAAGAATACGGAGAGATGCCATAGCGTTGAAATACGACAGCTTGTAGGGCGTAGTGATCGATCTGATATACCAAGCCAAGTATGAGGACCTGAAATGACAGGAGTTTTCAAAAGACAGACAAACCTGTAAGTCAAGATGGCCGTTGGCAAGGACATCATCATCATCATCATGCTGTAAACCAAAGTCCCCTGTATAAAGAGATAGGTAACTTGGAGGGTACGAGTAGTATATTCATTACCAAGATTCCGACTTCGGGTGCTCTGTACTTTCCATGCCGGGGTTGATCTGTGTCCATGGCGAAGAGAACTAGAAGACTGACAAAAAGGGAGCTAATAGCGGTGGGCACTAATAGGAGCCGTCGGTTAGATTAAGAGAATAAGGGTGATTCCCCCCCAAAAAAAACATACTCAATCCTTTATAAAGACCAGGCCATCCCTAGTACATGCATGCGTGTTAGCCTTTAATCAGCATTCGTGACTATTGGTGCCCTAGCTGAAGACTCACCTCGAGACGATACACCCTTTGTAACATTCCGAAGTAGGATTTCACCACAGGTCCAGTATATGGGTCTGTTCCTCCTTCGGAATCAAGCTGAAGACCCTTTGGGTTATAATTCGCTCTGAATCTAACAAGAACCCCAGTTAAGGGGACGAACACGCCCAGACTGAGGGCCATAACCAGCACGAGAGCAGCTGGTGGGTTCAACATTATGTGGGGAATCGAATGTGTTGGGAGGAATTAAGATAGTAAAGGACTGCGGAATAAGGGTGATGCAAGACTGGACAGGCGCTCTGGTCACTGCTGGTGACGTTCACCTATTTACTCAAGTCGGTCGCCCTGCCGTCCTTGCCGAGACCAAGCCGGTATCTTACATAATCTAACGACTACGAAATAGAAAATCATCTGGATTTTGCAGCTCTAAACCACTTGAAGCTTTTGAAAAAAGAAATCGCGCGTATGGGTATTGCATTTTGATTTCTTGGTACATTTTTTGTGGATTTAATTTAACTTACGAAGAGAATGGGATACCAAAGGCTTTGATTTAAGACTCGAGTTCCTTTCAGTGCTCAAGGCCACTTCATGAGAGGAAATAAGGACATGCCTCTTATAAATTATGCATCAATATGAGTGGTACCGGTAGGGCATAATAAAGTAACAAGAAGGGACTTTTGAAATATGGATGTAATTGCGTTGCGTACAACCATGAATTATAAAATAAAATAAAATACATACCTGATTTGACTCTCCGCCGAGAACCACGCTGCATTGATTGTTGGCCATAGTCGGTTGGCTCCCTCATCGACACCTTCATTCTGGCTTTGTTCCAAATTCCCCTTTCAACACTATTATAACGAGATTTATCTTATACATGATCTCGACTCCAGAATCTACGAACAATAATAAGGTGAATCTCATATTGTCGTGATGATATTATTCATTTTGACCACGAGCATTTCGTCAGGGAAAAGTACTTGAACAGTTAAAGTCCAGCCGGGAAAGAATCAATCGTACACAGGGTGCATTATCCTCGACTTCAAATATCTCCGAACCTTCAAGTCAGCCACCTTTTGCCATGCCTCCTGCACAGTCTCGAGATGCCACCTTGTCTTCTCGCTTTTTCCCCAATACTCCTCCGCTCGGCAATGTTCTTGTGCCTAATTCAAGTCCAATCGCTCCAGAAGATGTTGAACCAAAGCCTTATCGGCCTTATAGTGCTCCTCCAGCACGAGACGTGTCATCCTCGTCATCATCCACGTACACAAACGGTTGGGCACAGAGCGCACCAAGTTTCCCTTTCGACCCGTTAAGTGCATCGAGTGGATTTGTATCTCGTGGCGGGTCATCTCACGCGACTTTGCGCCGTCAATACAGCAAGGAAGATCTAGGGAATCACGAGGAAGGTCCTCCACGTAAAAGGATAAATAGAGGTTCATCAAGAGACGCGTTTGTCGTTCCAGAGTCTCCACCTTCTTCTGATATCCATCGGGTTGGACAGAAACGACACGCAACGTCCATGAGCATGGATACTACCTCTCAATCGTCAGATGACTCTCTACCTTCCCCTTCGCAAATTCTAGCAGGCCCATCGAAGCCTCGCCTCACTAAGAGTCGACCAAGCCCTGCACGCGACTTGCCATCAACATCTGACCTTTCTTTGGATAAAGCATTCCAAGTTTTTCAGTTTGAAAATCCTGAACATGATTATCAAAGAAAAAAGGCCGCCTGGACTCGAGCAAACGGAGACAAGAACATAGCCACATCCTTCTTAAGTGATTCAAGCTGGCAGCCAGTCCCTTCATCATCTCCTGCCTCCGGCGCTAAAGATAGTATTGGACGAGTGAAGGAACTAGAAGATGCTTCCAAAGCACAGCGTGCTTCTGTCAAGGAGAAGGGAAAGAAATCATTGATCTATGCAAATCGAACAGCTTTGGAAGCGAAATCACCATCTACTCCCCCGCCTGCAAAGCCAATGCTTGATCTTACGTCACCTACCCCCGCTCCTGCATCTCCTTCAACCCCCCTTATAAGACAACCTCCACGGAAGCGAATCAAGAAATTAGTCATCGATTCTGATTCTGATTCTGCATTTAACGGTGAAAGTGAAGATGAGGAAAATAAAAGCGAGCCTTTGCCATCTACATTCGAAAGTCGTGCTTTAGACTACATAAATTCTTCAAACGCGGATGCACTGCAAGAATTAACTGGTATGCTAATGTACTCTTTTTTTGTCATGCACTAATCTCCGTGTCAAGGTTGTACCTCCGAACAAGCGCAAGCAATAATTGATCTTCGTCCATTCATGTCTCCTGAAGATGTTAGAAGTAGACTTGGTACAGGAAAGAAGAAATCAGGCTCGAGTGGGATTAGTTCTCGAATGTTCGATGACTGCGTAGACATGTTGAAGGAGTACGGATTGGTGGACAATGTGCTAGAAAGCTGCGAAAGGATCGGTGCTAGACTTCGCTTCTCCATCGCATCATGGGCGCCCAGAAAACAGGATATCGTCGAAGATAATGTGGAAGAGGGCGCACTCAGTCTTACTTCAGTCACCGCGAAGAACTCAAAGCCGAAGAATTACCTTACCAGCCAACCTAAACTGTTGGCTAATAACGTCACGTTGAAAGAATACCAACTCCTCGGCGTGAATTGGCTCAATTTGTTGTATAGTAGTCATTTGAGCTGTATCCTTGCGGATGAGATGGGTATGTATCTCCGTCAACTTTAGCACCGTCGCTAACGGACATCAAGGCCTTGGAAAAACTATCCAGGTTATTAGCTTTTTATCTTATCTAAAAGAGCAAGGGAAGAAGGGGCCTCATCTCATTGTGGTTCCGTACGTTGCTTCTTTGCCATTTCTTGTGGATTTCCTCTCAGTTTACTTTTCTGATTCAGTTCATCCACTTTGGAAAACTGGTGTCGTGAATTCTCAAAATTTGCTCCTTCCATTGCAGTTCAGACCTATTATGCGGACAAGAACGAGAGGCCACTTCTCAGAGAAACTCTGCTTAATACACAAAGATGTAAAAGTAATGGATCTGACGGCTGGGAGGTTCTAATCACCACTTATAATCTGGCCCAAGGGGATGATCGTGACCGCAAGTTTTTCCGCAAAATCGATTGGGATGTACGTGGATATAATATTCATTTATCTTTTACTGAGTTATGTTTTACAGTGTTGCGTTTACGATGAAGGTCATGTTCTGAAGAATTTCCAATCTCAACGGTATCAATCACTACTGAAATTTGGAGCTAATTGGCGGTTATTATTAACTGGGACTCCGCTCCAGAATAATTTACAGGAGCTTGTCGTAAGTAACGATAATTCCACTTTCTTCTACTTCTGACCGTGTTACTTTTTCAAAGTCCCTGCTTAATTTTATCTTGCCCGAGCAATTCGCTGGATCAATCGAGTCCCTGCGTGCGATCTTCAAAGTCAGAGGAGACACTAAGATCAGTTTATTGTCTCAGGAGCGAATTTCACGGGCGAAAACTATGATGACTCCGTTTGTCCTACGTCGAAGAAAGGATCAGGTATGTAAGTCAGTTAACCTAGTTCGTCCCGTTACTGATATTTTGATTCCTACAAGGTGCTGAAAGATCTTCCCAAGAAAACAGAACGTATAGAATGGTGTGATATGACTGAACTTCAGCGGACTATATATCACGATACGCTCAACCGTTCGCGCAAGACAATCGTAGAGGCCTCTCTGGATGATGATAATGCCGTCGCGAACTCTACAAAACCTTCCAAAAGGAAAGTTGCTGCACGTCCAAAGGATAAAATGTATGCGGAAAACAGCTCGAATGTACTCATGGATCTCAGAAAAGCGGCTTCACATCCCATGCTTTTCCGAACGCTTTTTACTGATGAGACCTTGACTGGCATCACCAAGCAACTCCTCAAGGAACCTGACTTCAAAAGACGTGGCGCATTGTTTGAACTTGTCAAGGAAGATATGTCAGTCATGACGGACTCCGAATTGCAAGTCTTCTGTGCGACATATAAAGTTGGCCCAATTAATTGCAACCTATATATCAGATACTGACGACAACGATTCATAGTCCACACGGAAATATCTTCAGAATCAAGAGTGTTACATAGATGCTGGAAAGGTCCAAGTGCTGCTAAAGCTCGTTGAGGACTATCGCAACCAAAGCCGCAAAATCCTGATATTTTCTCAGGTTTGTGCGCTGTCTGCTCCTATTTCAATTTCTCATATCAATCGAATATTCCAGTTTACACAAATATTAGACATCTTACAAGCTGTCTTGAAGAATCGCGACATAAAATTTCTGGTTCTAACTGGCAGCACCCCTGTAGACGTTCGACAGACTTTAGTGGATGAATTCACTGAAGATGATTCCATTCCTGTTTTTCTGTTGTCGACGAAGGCTGGAGGTATGCTTGCCTTGTGTTACTCGTTTTGATTGTCCTATGTATTGATTGGCTATAGGAATGGGAATCAATCTTACCGCCGCATCTGTCGTCATCATGTACGTTCTATTGGCTTCTTTCTTGTCCTTACTGAGCTGCTTCCAAAGGTTTGACCAAGACTTCAATCCTCATAATGACCGTCAAGCTCAGGACCGAGCATACCGAATCGGTCAGAAACGAGACGTGGACGTGGTCAAACTGATATCGAAAGGTACCATAGAGGAAGATATGCTCCGTCTCGGGGAGACCAAGCTAGCACTAGACGAGGCTGTGGCTGGAGATACAGACGACAAAGACGGTAGTGCACCAGAACGTGCACTAAAGACCTCACTATTGAAAACTCTCAGGCAACAGTTCATTCAGAGTGAACAACGACCAGAATGTACACCAAATTCGGGTTAGAGTTATCACTCAGCGCTATTTCGGTCTCTTATGGGTGATTTTATCTACCGTTTGAAGTGATGGTGTTGAAGATGTCTTCACTCTACGAGAATACAGAGAGCCCTCTAATTAATCTATCCACGCTTGCACGGAAGTATTCATTATCTATACCCTGCTCCCTTGAATCCATTTTGACCAGGGGGTTCCTTACTACGTATTCCAAGAATGGACCAACGTATATTTGGCGTAATACAAAGCGTAGTGAATCGGTTTTTGGATCGCTAAGCATTACAAGTTTGTAACCGGTTACAGTCTCGAATAGATGCAACTTGTATGCAGACGTGCGATAATTTGTAAATTGCTCGTCTCTGGAACATAATTTCAGTGGCTATATTATGTCGGGAAATTGATTATACTTACTTTGTTGATAACTTCTTAACCATATTTTTCAGTGAAATGACAACACCATAGACCAACTTGGCCTCTTCGTCGAAGGGTAGTCCTGTGCTAGTAGTAGCAGTACCCGTAGGTGTTTGGGACTGTGGCGTTGAAGGAAATTGGCTAGTTCCCTCATTCATGGCAACGACTATGCCTGTACTTGAAGAGAGCGTGTTCCGCGGGCTGCTAAATCCAGATGTTGACCCTGTGTTACTTTCCGCGCTCGCAACTCCATTGTAGGAGACAGCTTGAGATACGGCGGGAAGAATACCACCTTCCACTGCGGGTTTCGGGCGCTTGGTACGATGCCAATCTTGATAGTAGACACAAATACAATGCCTATATTATCAATGAAGATTCTTCTCAAAAGAAACAAGCAGACTGCATCGGTAATCATACCTGTCATAGATATAGAGACTATGGATCGTCATCTTGAAGTCGATTTATCAAACTCCCCGTGGGTTAAAGAAAGGAGGGTGGTGCTGCGGAGAGATTAGATGAGAGCGGCAACGCAGTGTTAAATTATTTGAGGATAGTTGAAGTATAGCGTGTTTGTAAACGCAGCAAACTGTAATGATGATGCGGTCCCAAGCTGAGTTTCTGCGTCGGGTGCTTATAGGTCATTCAGGGTCAGTCCTTTCCAAATATAGTCATTAAGCGATTCTGGTGAATTATTCCTAGAATGCGCAAAAACATGAGTATGTGGTGTAAACTATAGGTATTTGTACAGAGATATTTAAACGGTCTTCATTGTTCCGATTGGCAGTCTGTAAATAGGCAAAGAGAAGTATTCACGACTTTTGCCCCATCTCTCCCCACTTTCATCTAAACCGGCATCTACATCACTCCAAACAAGATCCAAACCGATAGACGAAAGATGAAGTTCAGAAATACGAGTATACACGTCATAAAAAAGCGGATCTATCGGATTGCAAATTATAAGTAAAGCTCCGTTTATACTTGAAATGTTATGCCTTACTTGTCGCTCCAAGACCATTGAAAAAACTGAAGCGCGATTGACCGTCTGCAAGGAGATCAGGCAGATGCTCGAAAAACTGCCGCAAATCGCCATAGTCTTCGGAGAATGTATCTGTATAAATTGCATTGAACCCTCCAGAACTCAAGAGAGCGGGGGTATCAATGAAGTCCTGCCAGCGGCCTTCGAGTATTTTGACGCCTTTCTTGTCGTACCATCCTTGTTTGCGCATGAAAGCAAGGACATCAGGATGAGCTTCAATGATAACATGCTCAACTGGAGAATAGTTTTGGAATAAACTATCGATCTTTCTCAAAAAAAAAATCAGTATGACTTCCGCGCTGATACAGTAGACTTACGATGCCTAATCCAAAGCCAACGTTCAATATTTTGAGTTGCCCTGCGTTAGAATAGTTGTCACATAATTTATGCACTGTTTCGCGCATGATGGGCTCTTCCCAGCCCATCATGACTCCAACTTCTTCTCCTTCAACCTCCAGCATACAAATATTCTGCCCGTGTTCGTCGACAACATACTTCAGTTTCGACGACAAAAAGGCCTCAGAGGACCCTGTGGCGGTTTCATCTTCTCCACGAAGAATTAACGTTGATGCATCGGACAAAGGTCGTTTCTCAAGCAGTCCCAGGAGAAGTTCTATGGCAATCTAAGCATTCGAAAGTAGAATATATATTATTAGTTCTCCATGCACCTGAGCGAATTCCAGCATCTCGTATGGCATTATACGCAGCCCCATTATTAAACGATAAACAGATGTCTCCTGGAGTGTTTTTTAAATAGTCAACTATCAACGAGTGATGTATGAGCAAAAGTAAAAAGCAAATAATGGAGTAAAATAAATTTACTCACCAGTATTCCACACAGCTCCTCTATCGATCAGTAATTTAATGAGGTCCAGATTCTGCGTGTAAGCCGCTGCATGCAACGGTGAAGTTCCTTCTGTTAGATTTTGATACCAAATGGGAGCTCCCCTTTCCAGACAAGATATAATAACGTCTATTGACTCGCCATCGAGAATTTTGTCAATAAGTTCTTCGCCCAACTGGGTAGCCACTGCATCTATGTCATCGTCCATCGTGAAGGCGAAGGTGAAGGGTACTACATAAAGTAGAGTGGAAAATGATTTTCATTAACCTCTGGCAAGCAACGGGCCGGTACGGACACCGTGACCAATTGCTTGAATTGCGCGTCTTGTCTACTACTTCTTACCTCCAGACTCCAGAGGCTTTAGTGAAGTTGTTACCCATACATATCTCTTTGGACACCTCAAAACAACCCTGTACTATAAAATGTCTAATTCTGCATCTACGAGCTCAAATTCTCCAGCCAATCGACATGCACTTACTGCGGTGGAAAAGCAACGCTCACAGCTAGAGAGGCTACTAAAGGATCCCGCAAAACCTGCGTTTATACCAGCGCCACCTAAGGAAAAGACACTACGCCCTGCCAGAGAAATGATGAAGAATGTCCAAGGGTCAAGCGCAGGTGCAGGAAGTGGAGAGTTCCATGTTTATAAAGCTAGCCGCAGAAGGGAGTATGAACGGTTGAAGCTTTTGGAAGAGGAGTCAAAGAAGGTATGCATACATATATGTTCCAATATATCAAGCCTTTTGAAATGGTATACACAGGAAATTGAACTAGCAGAATTTGAGAAACGTAGACGGGAAGTAGAAGATGCAGCCAACGCGAAAACAGCCAAAAATCGAGCAAAGAGGCAGAAGAAGAAGGAACTCGCGAAAAAGAAAGGCGGGGCGAAAGACGATAAAGAGTCTGGTCACCAACAAGGGAGTGGTAACTCTGCAGGGGACATGCCCATCAAGAAACGACGTCTTGTTAACGGGGAAGAGTTGGTCTTCAAAAAGCCAACAGGAAATGACTCTGAGGACGAAGACTCGGAAAAAGAAGAAACTTCAAATAATTCCGAACGAGATGCTTATGACCCTGTTTCTAATAATGAAGTACAAGCCGTTCCCGTTGTGGAGACTGCGCGAATAACAATTTTGGAGGATGATTGATTTGTCCGTATAATATGCACTGTTAAGATTGTATCGATGGTGTGTGCTTTAATGTCATTTCTTTAATAACAACCATATGTTATTCAGCTTAGTGCAGAATTCTAATTGGACGTATGTGCGACTTATCCATCCTTTTGTTGATGGCTCTACCGGTGAGTAAGGGGTGTTTTCTTATGCCCGAACGCTCACGAAGTTTCCTGACAAGTGGGCTTATCTAAATTATATTGGCAAGCTTTCCAACTCCTCAAGCGTTATATATTTTTTAAGATTTTCTCCTCGAAGATCCGCAACCTATATATCTCACAATCGTGAATCAGCAACGTTAAGTACATGGCGAAAGTTCGCAGCAGAAACGCACTTCTTGGTCCAAGTGTTGGAACAACACTTCCCGGAAACTATCCAGGCACGCTCGCATCTCCGTCGGCGAATATGTTGAAAGAGACACTTTCCATTTCGTAATAAGTTGCTGCAATCGATCCAGACCTTCGCACAGGGTTACGCGGATTAGCACCTTTAATCAAAGAGATTATGAGAACCGGAACCTTCATGAATTCCATGATGAGAAGCGAGATGCTCCCCGTCCTCTTTGGCAAATTGTGGCATGTTTCTTGCTAATATTGGGAAGAGATGCCGTTCTTCAATGGTGTGATGCATGGTTAAATCTGCCGTATGCAAAAAAAAGGGTTGTATACAAGGAGGATTGGGGAGCACTTGACAAGGCTGGTTTGCTCACGGTGGATCAAAGCTCTCGCTTTATCGAGGTATCGAGGCAGTGATAGGCCTATTGTATTGAAGGAACCATCCGCGAGCTATGTTGAGACAAGTCAAACACTGAAAATATGCGACACGCTTGATTTGCTTTGCGTACATCGTAAAGTGTGTTGACTGCCCATGGGTATCATGAATTTTTCTCTCTCGATAAGTGCAACTTACATTCTTCCTTGAACCAGTCGTGAAATGAGTTCATCTTTTCGCTCAGCTAAGCGCACGGAGGAGAGTTGGTCGGTGACGTAACAAACGGT
>Ga0247779_1000323_pt1 | contig 33148 bp, 39 predicted proteins | sample UWRJL221509R5_FD_179925 | JGI IMG/M metagenome (GOLD analysis project Ga0247779, IMG submission 179925) | Plant litter microbial communities from Arlington Agricultural Research Station in Wisconsin, United States - UWRJ-L221-509R-5 | ecosystem: Environmental > Terrestrial > Plant litter >...
AGAAACCAGATATAGTTAGTATGTAGTTAACATCAAGGAGAAGGGAGACTTCGGAGTCCTAAATATAGCGTAGAGCAGGCAGACAAACAGGCCATAATAAAATCTCAAATTTCTGCCGACGCTTTCAGTTGCGTGAACAAGTCGCGTTATTTCTTTAGACATGGCAGTGAGTTACCAGTTGTGAACCCTTTTATTCACTCTAAACCAATCTTTATCCTCTCAGAGTCGTTGTTCTTCTGTCCTTCGCGCGGTCTCCAGACCATCCTCATCCATCCGGTATGGTGACCCCCGCAGTGTACGCGAACCGTGTTTTGACGAACATGTTTTCACTTCAGTTATTCAGGAGCTTTCAGTTCCTCGAGATGGTTGGCAACCGGCGCTGAAGCCAAGGCATCCAGCTCTTCAACACCCCCTCCCGTGCAAGCTTCCGCCAACCCCACCATTACACGTATCGTCGATGACATTTCACGGTTGACGTTGTTGGAGGCCTCGGACCTTGTGACACAACTAAAGGTACGGGCACGGAAAGGCTTTCTGGAAAGGGACTGGTGTTTTAACCGAATTTAGGCTCGACTGAACATCCAAGAAATCGCCATGCCAGCAGCTTCCGCTGCCCCCGCTGCTGCTCCTGCTGCTCCTGCAAGCGACGAACCTGCTGCTGTAAGTGCTTTGGACAAGTCGTCACTCCTTTAATACTGATGTTTTATGTAGGAGAAACCAAAGGAGAAGACCGTATTCAACTTAAAGTTAGAGTCCTTCGATGCGGGTGCGAAACCCAAGGTCATTCGCGAGGTTAAGGCTCTTGTGCCCAACTTGACCCTGATGGATGTGCGTATTGTCCTCCGTTCTTTCCCGGGAAACTCAACTCATTTGGCCATTCCATCTTACAGGCAAAGAAGTTCGTCGAGTCGGTACCAAAAGTATTAAAGGAGAATATTACCAAGGACGAGGCCGAGAAATTGCAAAAGGCCTTCGAGGCCATCGGCGCGGTTGTCAAACTAGAGTAATAGGTAATTTAACCAAGATAATATATCCATGATCATTTAATGCGTTGACATGGTTTGTCGCGAAAACAATAATATCGAAAGACAATTCTCAACTGAGAAGCAAGTTATGGATACAAATGAGCAAAAAAGGAATGCAGCGGGACGTCACATAGTGCGTGAAAAATAATAACAGAATAGAGGATAACAATGTTCTTAACCCTCGAGAAAGTTGTTCAATCTTCAGATAAATAACGATATTCGAAGCGGAAGTCGCTCTTCTTCCGTTGGCACCATGAACCCTCCCAGTCGAAGTATACATATACCCCTTGTTCGTATTCCTCTGTGATGGCCTGAGGTTCGGAATGGCGCTGGAACCAAGTTAAGTACTTTACATGGAATCTCCATGATTGACGTTTCAATTCCTTAGCAGCAAGGTATCTAAAATTCGTAAGTATATAATGTAGTCGAACTTCTGCTGCGAGCAATAACTCACTGTTGATATGTTCCAGGGAGATAATAAAATACCCAGAACAGGGTTTCTACGTCCAGCTGTGCGAATATTGCGGGCGTCTGGAGCAGAGCGTGAGGTGCTTGAGGATAGTATGGCGCTGTCTGGTAAGGATTACGAGGAACGTAGTACTTAGGCCTGTTGAAAAGTCGCATATACATCAGTAAGGTCAATGTAATTTTATTAGAGAAGCGCACTTCTCGGTGTCCTGCGGTTGAGGGGCATTCGAATAACCACTTTCGAGCATCTTGTGCACTTGGTCCAAGTTGTTCGCCCGTAGCGCTAGGTGCAATATTAGCCCATCTGTGTTGTGTCTATGGAGAGAAACCTGAAGGTAATACCTTTCTGCTTCACACTCTCGAAGGACACTACCAAGTCAGACAATGAACCAGGGAATGCTGCAGGTCCGCGGTGTTGTGGCACTGACTGAGTGGTGGACGTAGGTCGTTGAGATCCGATGTTCTGCGGCGCTTGTCCAGTTGTTGATGATTGTTCCGTCTGGGGAATTTTGACGCCAGGTGGGAACATAGGCTGTTGAGGTGCGACGGGTTGAGGAGATTTCGAACGCTGCGCGCTTTGTTGAAGTTGCTGAGGCAAAGGCGATGGTCCCGATGTAGGTGGCGCTTGAGGCTGCAAAGTCTGAGATGATGCTTGAGTGTGTAAAGCCTCTGTTGCCTATCGTGAATGGTAATCAATGTCTCTCTGAAATATACGGATTAGAAACAAACTTACTGGAACGTTAGGCGAACTAGAAGCTAGCGCAGGTGAAGAAAGAGTGCCTGACATAAGATTAATAAAACTAAGTCAATAATAAACCTCGTTACTCACTTTTGCGAAGCCCTGATTCGCGTGGAGACTGAGGAACCGCTTTATCATTTGATACAGCTTCAGATAAGGCAGGGGATTCTTGGCCAGAATAGAATGAGCCATCTAGCTGCTGGGATGCCGAGGCAGCTGATGAAAGCATTGGACTCGTCATCGAAAGTTGTGTCAGACTTGGTGACGAAGCTGCAATGTTCTGTTGTTCTTGATGAACAGCCGAAGGTGTCTGAGGTATTGACGGCGCAACTGGTGGAACCGGCGGCGGATGTGAAGTTGTTGATGCAGGCGTACCTGGTACCAGTTGTTGAGCCAAAGATGATGATGATGCCGATGGCGGAGGTGCAACTGCTGCGGCTGCGGCTGCAGCGTATCGAATTGGAGGTAAAACAGCAGGTGCGGAAGGCCGTGGTGCTGGTTGTTGTAGACTTGCTTTAAGAATAGTGGACATGGGTTGTTGGGTAAAGCTGATATTTGGTGGCGGGGGCTTAGCTATAAGAAAAGGCGTGTCAAATATAAGCACCCAATTCCATGATTGGACCAGACATACAGTCCACTACTGATTGCTCTAAAAGGCATGCTTAGTAAATCGATGAAGATAAGGAATTGAACACCAACGCACTCCGTAGATTTAGAGATACAGAGGCCTTCTTCAGTATTGGACTATCATCACGTTTACTACTTGATACACTTTCTTCGTCATGTTTCTTCGTGGGCCGCGAAGGGACATCTAATGGTATAATGTCAGGTATATGTTGTTCCCCACCCTGAAAAAAAAGTATACCTTCACTTTCTTCGTCTGAACTTCCACTGTCATCTTCCGGAAGGAGACCGAATTTCTCTTCTTCTTCGTCAAGGTTAAGTTCGTCGTATATACCTTCATCTTCCTCGAAGTTTTCCTCCTGCAATAAATCGTTTGATTATGACACATATAGAAAAGGACAAGAATATAACTGACTGTGTTACTTTCCACAAAGTACACCACGTCGTCCTTTAGGCCATTGACTTTCTCAAGGGGTAACGATCCATTATTCAACATCCGTAGAACGATTTCTAGTCGACTGATATGCCACTTTCGTCGTTCGTTGAGATTCTCCAATTCTTCCTGTCGTCCTGCATTGCTTTGCCCCCCTTTGTTTCTTTTCTTTCCCGTACCCTGCAGAGCCTCAATCTCTGCTTCGGTTTGTTCTACTTGCATTTGCAGTTCTTCCACTTGATGGTTCACCCATTGAATGGCTTCCTCCTTCTCTTGTTCTTTAGGATCTAGTTTGGTGGCTTGTATTAGCCCTTCTTTCGAAAAGGCTTTTGTTTTCATCTCCTTTTCACAGGCCTTGAACTTCTCCATTTGCTGTTCATTCCGAGGATACACATTAGAACCAATCCACGCAAAGGAATCAATAAGAATTTTCGGTACACGCAGCATCGAGTGGAACGCAAGCATAGTGAACCGAAAAGGAGGTATATTTGCAAGCCAGAATACGCGTGTCCGCCAGAACAACGACACGAGGATGCCACTACCACACATCGTGCGCTAGGATAGCAAGCGGACACGTATGATATATAAATGCATAGAACACAACTCACCGTCTCAATCAACCTTCTGTTTTCCATTAGTATTGACTTGTCCTTGATATCATTGCTCGCTACCCAAGTCTTGATTTGGTCTCGTAGTCGTTGCAGCTTCTTAATTTGTGACTTAAGATCCAATTCCGACTTTTCTTTCTGTGTCTGATTCGTAGAAGACTGCATCTTGTCGTATATACTCTCAAAGAGTTCTACTCCTTCTGCAACCTTCTTCAGCGTCCGGTCAATTTCGGCTAATGATATGGGCGTTTCAGTTCAGCCGTATGTGGGGTGTATCCATGAACTGACTTTGTAGCTTTCTTGCAGCCATGACGAATGGTAGTGCAAGGACGGACTATATGTTATGTTTGTTGTTGTGCAGTGGTCAATGGAGAAGTTGGATCAAGGACTGGCAGCGAAGGCTTCTGCTTACTAAAGCCGCTTCTTACATAATGCAGTCACCGCCACGACCGCTAGTCCTGCTTCTCCAGACATTTTCTACTTATGTGGCATGGAAATGTGTGTTTCTATTTCAAAGTTGGTTCACAACAACTATAAAAAGGTATTCTAGGAATTGGCTAAATTGAAATAGGACACAATGCGACCGCACGACATCTCGGGAGGCGAAACTAGCTGCGGCCCCGACTCCATAGGAAAACCTTAGCCGAGTCCCAGGTGCCCCGCCGACGATCCACCTACAAGACATGAGGACCAACCGAGATAAATGTACAGTCCAGTCTGGTGCAAGAAATGGATGAGCCGGCTCCGAGTGGGAAGGCGATAGAAAGGACAAGTGAATGAGTTGTGTGGATATTTCACATGAGATGGAGCAATTTTCCCTAGGCGGCGACAGATGATAGCTCTGAAGGACGGTTGTTGAAAAGCGGGCTTTGAAGACAGACAAGATTGGTTGGTTGATGTGGTTACTGTAGGAGAAAGACAGAGGACAGCTTTATTGTTGTGGGTCACGTGCGTTGATAAGTACTTAGCTTACTCTTCCTGATAGGGAATCAGTCTGCATTGTGCTCTGTCCATAGTCAAGTAGTGGGTCTTCCTTGCACTCTCCATTTTTCATGTCAGCCATGAAGTCCTTGCGCAAATCACTCAACGGAAACAGGGACTCATCCTCAAGACCCCACATCTCAACCCCGACCCCTCTTCCCCCAGTCTCAAAGCCCCCTTCTGCAATCTTACCCCCACAAAAAGTAATCCGTGCTCTTTCTTCCTATAGGTCCCAGGCCCCTCAAGAGCTTTCCTTCACCAAAGGCGACTTCTTCTATGTTCTCAAGGATGCTGAGCCCACAGCAACCTGGTACGAAGCACACAACCCTGTCTCAGGAGCTCGGGGTTTGGTCCCGCGCTCGATGTTTGAAGAATTTGGTAAAAATGCGCCGTGAGTATTCATTCCGATATCTTTATTATTCTCTCATGTTGGAATAATTTTAGTAATAGTCGCATGTCCCAAGCGGGAGCCGCTGTTGCAACGCCTCCAACTCGTCCAGATCGTCCAACTTCAGGGCCCAAAACACAAGTCTTTTACGCTATCGTTCTCCATGACTTCAACGCGGAACGGGCAGATGAGTTGGAGGCTAAACGCGGCGATCCCATCACTGTTGTTGCGCAGTCGAACCGTGAATGGTTCGTTGCAAAGCCTATCGGTCGACTCGGGCGACCAGGTCTAATTCCAGTCTCATTTGTTGAAATCCATGATCCCACTACCGGTCAGCCTGTGCCCGATGTCGAGGGTCTTATGGATCGCGGTGAACTGCCGAAGGTTGAAGACTGGAAACGAGCCATGTTAACTTATAAACAAAACAGTATTGCTCTGGGTGTCATTGATGCACCGAGCCCTGCTACAAACAGCGTCTATGGTCCTCAATCCCCTTTAAACAATGGACCGCAATCATCAACTACTACAAGGGCACCGTCAGTCAGAAAAGACCCACCTCGTAGCATGTCTCCAGAAATCCTTCCTGAGGGCATTCTCCTCTCCGCTGATGTCGTTTCTTTCCATTACGAAATGGAAGACTATTGGTTCCGCATCGATGCTGTCTATCAACCTTACAACAGACCAGGTCAAACTAGACTACCTCCAGCAAAACAACTCATACTATTCCGGCAATACAACGACTTCTATGACTTCCAAGTTTCGTTATTGGACACTTTTCCTCGCGAAGCTGGCCGACAGCCTCCCGAGCCGAGAACATTACCATACATGCCCGGTCCAGCCCAAGAGGTCGATGATGCCTTGACGGCCACTCGGCGAGTGGAGTTGGACGACTATGTACACTCTTTGTGCGACCTGGCGAAGACTGGCGGGAGGTACATCCTCGAGCACATGGTCGTACGGAAGTTCTTATCGTTAAAGCCTGGAGACGTCGAAAATGAAGGGGAACCTCGAACGCAGGAAATCGAAGCCCTTTTCTCCGATGACTCGAATGATGGCTTTGGACAGGCAGAATATGACCTTCATGAACAAATGCAGCAAATGAGCGTGCAAGATCGACGGAGAAGCGATGGTTCAGAGTATGAAGATGAAGGATACGCTCCTTCACCCCAACACAAAAACTACGATAATCACCCGTACCAGACAGCACAACGATACCCAGAAGACAATCTTCGTGTACATGCACACGCCCAGAACCATCAAAGAACTGGTTCATCCTCTTCTTTCAATTCGCGTTCTCATTCGCCTCTGCAGAGGAATGGGTCACCTCAAATGAACGGTCAAGGCTCCAATGGCTCGTCCAGATGGAATGATAATGCCTATCAACAGGAGTCCTACAGATCGTCCCAGGCATCACAGACCGTGTCTACGCGATCGCGATCTCATTCCAACGCAACGCCCAATTTGAACACACCCCCTATTTCAGCCGCTAATCCACAAACAGCATTTGTCAAAATCAAGATCTTCGACCGAGTGGCAGACGACTTGATAGCTATTCGAGTGCATCCGAAGGTGACGCATATGGAGTTGATGGACAAGGTGCAAGCTCGCCTGGGCGGTGAAGTTGCGAATTTGAGATATCGCGACAGCATGACGAATACCTTTGTGGGTCTTGATACCGACGACGAACTTCGTGCATGGATGGAGGGCACAGATAAACATGTGCTCTATGCTGATTGATATGTCTTGGTCTGCACATTCCAATTTCAAGGTCGCTGCTTGGCCTGGCTTCTTACATTTCTTCTTTTTGTTTGTGGCATGAGGATGTCTATCGTTCGTTCATATCTCTCTATTTCTGTACGCCTGTTGTCTATCTCATTCACATCCAGACTCTCTCGCTCATATCATGTACTCTAATTATTTGGCTAGCGGTGATGGCTTTCACTAAGTAATGTGTTCTTCCTATTTCCAATCGTTGGATTTTGTATTAGGCTCATAGCGAAGTTGTACGATGAGGATCCGCAAATTTTAAATACAATATCTGTAATAACAACACTCGTTCAAACTATGAGACTGCTAATGACTGCTCTATTTAAATATGCCAAGAAATGAATGGATTGTATAGGCGGCATCACGATACATAATCTCAATTGGCACCGTGGGCATCTTTTGTCGAGTCTCTTCCGCGCCAATCTTAATCGCCACCATGATGACCAACACCATACAAACAACGTTCCAGCTGTCTTTCTAAATTTCCTCGTGTCGCGCTCATGCTGTCAGAACCGTTCGTTTGTTTCTGGATTTGCACGGCACTTATGTATACAAGCACCTGGCATCGAATTTTTTTTTTTTTTCAAGTCGACCTTCCCTCAGCCGCAGACTTGCTATCCGCCTGTCCGTTCTGGAAGAAAACGAGCGAGTGTTGCTTGGTCAATTGAACGTCCTTGTAGGCCTAGCATCAAGGCATTTCTGCAGCCCACTGCTTGACCGAGATAACGCTACCAACTTCGTTCTATCGTTGATTACCTTACCTTTCTAGCTAGAAGAGGACTCTCAACTTCGCTGTATCTACATCTATGCCCGACATCCCCCACGGACTGGTACAGGCTTATAATATGGACGTCTTAATTGTTAACATTACGAATTTCCATGGAGTGGGGTTTATTCGATTCTGAAGTTAGCAACTTCTACGGGTTAACTTCAACCTCTGGTGTGTGTCCTCGCCAGCCCTACCCCCCAACGCTGGACAATAGGTTAGGCAAACCAACTCATTGTATGTAACAACCCTATCAGGAAAGGTTTATAGGTGCGTGCTTGAGAACCCTAGGAAATTTTTCAGTGGTGTTTCTATTAAGAAAGATGATAGCCAGTTCAGGGCAATTTACGTCTCAATCAGATCTAAATTTACAGAGAAATTCATTCCGGCGAGTCTGGCAGCGGTGACGCCTGTTCTTAGCAGCTTTAACCTTACTTTGCCCATGTCTACGGCCGTCAATACCCACTAACCCGCCCTTTCGAAGATTCTGTAACGGGAAGGTGATCTCATCCGTTCTTCGTCCAGAAGATAGGCCTGCGTGTTCCATCGACCTTATGCACTCGGTGCGAAGTACGTATATCCAAGGGGGAGGAGCAAGAATCTCTGACTGATTTCCTATGCTTCCTTGAAGGTTTTGGTTCTCTTTAAGACCTTGCTTTGGTGAAAGGCCATTCGTGTTCAGTCCTCCATCCTCTTCTCCAGGGCAGAGAGTTACATTCATCCTCTAGAGAATGTCAGCGCATGAAGGTCACATAGCTATAGACTCCACGTCCGTTTCTGTCCTTTTTCCTGATACTTTTTTTACGCGTTTCTCATTCGTCAGTTCGTCAGATTCGGAGCGGCATTTATTGGTGTTGTTGTCGCAGCAATGTGAGTATCAGATCATTTAAGATTTTTCCTCCCCTGTTGACTGGTCGGCTGCCCGTCTAATCGCTTTGCAGGCTCTATGGAGGTCCATAACTCCGTCCTTTCTGACATGTGCGAGACTTCTGACTGTTACTTAGTGTCCACTGTACAGACATGGTACTATTTTAGCAAGTATGGGCAGGTCTGTTGTGTTGCCTATATTTTTTCTACTGTTTCTTATCGTATCCATCTAGGATGTCTGGTATATCAAGACGCTTGTACGAAATAATTTCATTTGCACTGGAGGAGATTCATAACATGAATAGGTCACTGCTGTGTGGATGTTCGAAACTCTCCACCAGATCTTGATAACTCATACCGGCGAGTTTTTTTGTAATTCGCTATGTTTTCTCCGCATACTCATTCCTTCAAACTGTGGACAGTCTATCATTATATTGTTACCAACTATAGCAATCCGTCATCACTCAATGATATCATCTGGTGAGTCGTGGGCATTTGAGTCATGTTTCGTGTTGACCGCTCAACATATGATCTTTAGGAGCGTGCTGGTATGTTTTGGTTCACCATGATATACCAATCTCAAAATGACCTTGTAAAGCTGGAGGTTCTATTTAACGTGTGTACTACCGCCATATACCGATTTATCTGCCGCCTTAAAGTTGATTAATAGGGGTTAATCGGCTTGCTGGTTCAAGGGTCAGAATTTCTGTCGTCTAGTTATCGTCCTTTCTTATTCACGACTCATCAGCTTCCTCGCGCTACGTGTCTGGAGACGTACGTGTGCTCTATACTTCTGAAACATGTTCTTTCTCTGATTGGACATAGTGAGCGGGAACAACGTCCCTCTGACGACGATTGTGGTAAGTAAAATGTCATACAGCATCAGTTAGGGCTCGTAATTCTAACTGCATGATAGATTGCTCTATTGCTCTCGTGCTTTGGTACATACTTCGCAGTTTTATGGTAATGAATATTATTTGACTGACTTTATGCCAAGGTTGTTCTGTCGGTAGGCGCATTTAATACCTGATCAACAGGTAATTTATGATAAATGTCGTCTTCAAGCTTTTACAGCTCAGTCGTAAGTTAAATCGACCGTCTATCCGTGTGGCATGGTTCATAAATAATATTTTCAGCTTGAAACTACAGACCTGGGCAGAATTGGCGCAATTAAAAGTCGGTAACTGTAATCGCGTGTTAAGTCAGAGTTTCTCATGTCATCTTCTATACACAGGGGTTGTCCATGGCCGTCAATTTGCTAGGAGCAGCTACAGATGTTGTCATCGCCGCGGCGCTGTTCCTCTTCCTACACAGGTCACGAACGGGCTTTAAGAAGTAGGCCTTCTAGCTTTTGCTTTCGTTAATTTCAGCTAACTCCGAGCCCATGACCAGATCAGACACAATGATCAGTAAACTGGTAAGTTGCGCCTATCAAAGTTCACCAATAGCAGGATTTTATTGTGCTGTACAGATTGCGTTCACAGTTAGCACTGGAATCCTGACCAGCATATGTGCAATTGCATCTCTCATATCAGTAAGCATGTGGTTTCCGAGGAAAAGCTGATAGTAAACTCTTAATCATCTTCAGATACTTGCGTCAGGGAACACGCTCATTTACGTCGCCTTCTACTTCTCCCTGGGTCGCCGTAAGTTGACCACCATTATGGTCGTTTCGTTGCGATTAAAGTTTTGGGCAGTATACAGCAATTCCGTGCTGGCAACGTTGAATGCTAGACAAATTATCCGCAGACTGGGAGAAAATAGCGACGAGTTGTCTTTTTCTCTGCAGAGTGCGTCGAAGAGTGCGCAAAGGAATCCCATTTCACCGGTACCGACCTTTCGTTACCTACTAGAACCACATGACGTTGGCTGAACTGATCTTAGAGGTCGACCAATCTGACCAACATCGCGATCAAGATCGACACGATGCATGACTATATCCGAGACCAGCGTCAGGCTGGGGATGATCTCGTCGAGCCAGAGGTGGGTTGTATTTTGATAAGGCTTGCTACAGCAAGAACTGATTCCATCGATTTCTACTAGTCCGCTGTCACGGAAAAATCGTTTCAAACTCGAGGAGAATTGGTTGTAAGATAAGTGTCGATGGATAACGATGACTCTGCCTACAATTCTTGGTGTAAACTATTTCCGGATGAGGAGTGGATATTTGTATTTTGTACTGTTGCTTTTTCTGTTTTATATGTAACATGAACCAAATATGTATACTAAGCCGAGATGTCCGACAAACAAACCGCCGCATTATTCTCGAAAACCCGGATGACCCCCTATATGTCTGTCATGAAGCGACTCAAAGTTATGTTGACATGATGTTGATTTTTTTCGTCAAGCTTGACTGGCGTCACAGTCTTTTTCACCCAATGCTGTCAGCAGTGTTATACCATGCTTCACTCTTCTTGCTTGCATATTGCCACCCGGCGTCAGACACTGACAGGGCACGGTCGCAAATTCAGCGAACAGCTTCTTTTGCAAATCTCTTTCGCTGAATGTCTTTGCGGACCCACGAGGATTGTGAGAGGCCTCGCTCTTAGCAGATTCTCGGAGCATCTGGAGGCCCAAGAGGCGATTCATACGGACGATCTAAAGGAAGCTACACACGCGCAATGATATCGAGGATTATACCAAACTTGAGCAGCCTCCAAACGACATTGAAAACAGAAAAAGATGTCGGTCGCTGCCTCGTGGGCCGCTGTATGCTATAAGCAGCAACAGGGCTGCTAAACCGCGGACTTGGGATCTATGAGAAGAAGCTCAGAATCTTGTCCCGGTGTCCAAAATCGGTTTGATCCTATCCTCGTAGTACCTCTTCATAACTTACTTAAGGTCTCTCCCATCGCCATGCAAACTCTCCTCAACTTTTTCTTTTTTTCATCCTTCATTTTCATCCACTCATGGTCGCCAATATGCATGCTGCTCTTGTCCTTCTGCTCGTCGTCGCTGCAGTATTTATCTTCAAGGCCATCTTTCGCTCGTTTACAAACAATTTACCCTCGCTTCCCCCTGGACCTAAAGGTCTCCCGCTGGTCGGTAATGTTTTAGATATGCCATCCGAGAAAGAGTGGTTAACATTCGCTCGCTGGGGTGATTCTTATGGTATGTCAACCATATCTAGGACTGGTTCTTCGTTGTTTCTTAAGATTCTGTTGTCCAAGGCAATATCTGTTCTGTTACCGTCCTGGGACAGACCCTCATTATTCTCAATTCTGCGAGACTGGCTATCGACTTGTTGAACAAAAAGAGCGCCATCTACTCAGACCGACCTATTTTGCAAATGGGCGGTGAACTTGTCGGTTGGAAAAATACAATGGTTTTGTTACCTTACGGCGACCGTTTTCGGAACTATCGACGTCTATTCCATGGCCTGATTGGGAGTCAGGCCGCCGTGAAGATCTTCTACCCCAGTGAGGAACTAGAAGGTCGAAAATTCCTGCGCCGGGTTCTTATGAAGCCTGACGACTTGGCTAATCAAGTTCGCAAGTAAGCTCTTGCGGTTTCTTTCAAATCCGAATATTCTGATTGATCTCGAAAATAGAACCGCTGGATCAGTAATTCTTAGGATATCGCATGGCTATCAGGTCAAGGAAAATCGCGACCCTTTCGTCGAAATTGCGGACAAAGCCACAGAGCAATTCTCCTTGGCCACTGCTCCTGGAGGCTTTTTGGTCGATCTCATTCCAGCTTGTAAGTTGACGCGTTTTCTTCCTTTTGTAATCTTCATTTTTACACCTTCCCCAAAGTACGACACATCCCTATCTGGTTCCCTGGTGCTGGATTCCGTAGAAAAGCGATAGAATGGTCTGCGACATTGACAGAAATGGTGGATCGTCCCCATCAGTTTGTTAAACAGCAATTAGTATGTTCCATAAATTTCTCTGAAAACACGACTTCCAGATTCACATGGATTCTTTAGGCTTCCGGTACTGCGGAAGTGTCGTATACATCGAGACTATTGGAAGGAAAACAGCTCAACGCTGAAGAAGAATTCGATCTCAAATGGAGTGCCGCTAGTTTATATTCCGGTACGTTGACGTGGTTTTGCATTCATTTTCGGGTGTGCCTTAACTTTCTTGGATTAAAAGGTGCCTCAGACACAGTACGTTTCTTCTTCCCGATTGTCAATTTAAATGCCTATTTATGACGGGAATGGCTCTAGACTGTTTCTGCGATGAATGCGTTCTTCCTAGCGCTTACTCTTCATCCCGAGGTTGTCAAAAAAGCACAAGCAGAAATCGACACGATTGTTGGTAACGAGCGCTTGCCCAACTTTGACGACCGCCCACGTCTTCCTTACATCAATGCACTAATCCTAGAGGTTCTACGCTGGCACACCGTTGTCCCCACTGGTAAGAGAATATGACTGCCGATGCACAATGACAACTTATGGTTTGCAACAGCGGTTCCTCATCGAGTGATGCAAGACGACATCCACGAAGGCTATTTTATTCCTAAGGGTGCCTTGGTGATTCCAAATATCTGGTACCCGTTTTCTTCATTAGTACCTTGAATTCCAGGTGATTAACAGCTTACGTTCAAACCAGGAAAATGTCCCATGACCCAGAGGTCTACAGCAACCCATTCGAATTTAATCCTGACCGATTCATCCCTTCAAAAGGTAGAACTCCCGAGCCAGATCCACGAGAAGTCTGTTTTGGGTTTGGAAGAAGGCAAGTGCAATAAAAATCACATCAATTACCGAGTCAGTTTTTTTTTGCTTACCTTCGATTTTTGATCTCCAAAAAGAATTTGCCCAGGTACACACGCCTTTCTATTCATCTTCATCCTTCCGCTTCTTACTATTTCTGGGACCTGGTTTCTAAATTCGATTTAGGACTGCACCTTGCGGATGCTTCAATCTTTATCTCGTGCGTTATGTCCTTGGCTGTGTTCGACATTGGGAAGGTGGTGGAGAATGGTGTTGTCATTGAACCTGTGCACGATAATACTACAGGAACAATAAGGTGAGTAACCCGTATCTCACGGGGATGACGTTCTTATCCTCCCCCAGCCACCCTACGCCATTTAAATGCAGCATCAAGCCTCGTTCCGAGAAGGCAATTGCTCTGATATTGGCAGATTCTTGAGATTGTTTCTATAGATTTCCTTATCTTTTTTTCGATTATCTTTATTACATATATCTTGTTGCTTATACCCAATCTATGTATGGCGAGCGTTTTGCGGGCAGGGCGTTAGTTTAGACAAGAGTTATTCGTTTCAGATACATAGGTAGTGGAATGTCGGCGTTGTTGTTTCTTACGTGGGTGAGCGGCAAATCGCGACAGGTTTTTCCTGTTGCATGCAGGCGTTCGAAGGTGGATTAAGTGGCCGAAGTAACATCTTCCATCTCAACATCCGCAATGGTTGCCTGATGATCATCGTTCGATGCAATAGCTTTAGTATTTGAAATAGTAGTGGCACTAGATAAAGGCGGTCCCGAGAGTGTGTTGCTAGCCGCGGGAGCCTGAAAATCGTGAGCAGTGCTTAGTCCATCGGGTTTAGGGACGTTCTCTTCTTGAGCCACTTTTTCGGGAGCCGCACTGGTTAAAGGTATATCGGATAAAAGAGGCTCAGAGGTAGTAGTAGCTAGCGTTGGAAGGACACCCGAAGAGCCGCTCGCAGCCGTAGACGCTAAGGGGCCTTGAGCGTCGTTGCCTTGCGGAGTCTTTGGTGGGATGTTCTGTGGTTGGCTCGTAGAAATTTCCAGTGATTCTGTACGCGTGTTCTCTACTCTAGTGCCTTTTCGTTGAAATCTGTGAGTTGAGAGGCTACCCAAGCATCAACTAGTATACACCTACCTTTAGATGCTGATGATGACGATGGCTTCCCATTTTTCTCCTCATGGAGTATCTTCTCCATGAATTTTTGCATGTTGGTGAGAAAACCTGGGTCTGAGAAGGTACGAACATTAGCAACAGCTCGCTCAACAACAGGATATCTAGCCAGGTGTTAAAATGAACATGCATTCATAATTACAGTTCAATATGCTCGCCTCTGGATTTCCTGGGTGAGCTCTTTCATTATGAAGTCTGGGTCGGCCGAAAGCATCAAATCGTCTGTTAGTCTGTTTCGAGCGAGGTTTTCTATGCTCTCTTTAAACGCTGGATACAATTCCTTTCCATTAAAGCATTACTTCACGATAGTAAACTGAGTGCGCGGATGTGTCTCACATCTTGTTGGAATTGTGTGAGTACTTCCCGCCGAAGACGATCAAATTCGCCAGATCTCTTGAACCTAAGATAAAGTGAGCCAAAGTAGCAGACAATGTGGTTCTGCAACTCACTCTTCGACGAGGGCGGTCGGATTGCTGATGGGCATAACGGACAAGCATGGTCCTGTGGCGGCGCGATTTCGTTGTTGATCCCATGGTTGGAGATAAGATAAGATCAAACCTTGCTCGATCGATTCCTTCCGGTTACTGATTGGCGTATCTTGAGCAACTACCCCGACAGCCCGCTTACCCACAGGTTTTCTTATACCGGCCGTCTTTCACAAAGAACGTGGAACGTGGCATCGCACCCCGACGCCCGTATAAAGCGTGTAACAGTCTAACTGAGCTTTCAGATTACCGCCAAAATGACTACTACCAACTTCCCCCCACTCAAGAACGATCTGTTGATACGGGCGGCTCGAGGTACACCTTTTTCTTCTTTGTGTTTGTTCTATATTACGATCTGAAATATATATTATAGGAGAACAGACCGACCGCGCGCCTGTTTGGGTCATGCGACAGGCCGGTCGATATCTTCCTGGTACATTGCCCATCTATTAATTTGACCCAGAATTCTAACAACCATATGAAGAATTCCGGAAAGTGCGCGAATCGCATGAGTTCTTCGAAGTCTGTCGTACCCCTGCTCTGGCCACAGAAATCACCCTGCAACCTATCCGTCGGTATTCTGGTCTCGTTGATGCATCTATCATCTTCAGCGACATTCTAGTCGTTCCCCAAGCGATGGGTATGGAGGTGCTAATGAATCCTGGACCTCACTTCCCTGATCCTCTTGTTACTCCTGCGGACGTGAACAAACTCAATAAAGTAGTTGACGTTGAGACAGAGCTCGGTTACGTCTTCCGCGCCATTACACAAACCAGAACTGAGTTGAATGGTGAGGTGCCGTTGATTGGATTCTGTGGCGCACCATGGACGCTGTTTGCGTACATGATTGAAGGAGGAGGAAGCAAAACTCTACAGAAAGCGAAGACCTGGCTATTCAAGTACCCAGAAGAGTCAAAAGCTCTGTTATTGCGGATCGCAGACGTCTGCGTCGACTATCTTGTCGGACAAGTAAAAGCTGGTGCCCAGGTAAGTCTTTATCACTTTTAGGTGTTTCGGATCACTGACTACGTACACAGCTTCTACAAGTTTTTGACTCCTGGGCGGGCGAATTATCTCCTTACGATTTTAACGAATTTTCATACCCGACATTGAAACATATTTCAGTTAATGTCAAACGACGACTCACCGAAGAGAAACTTCCAGAAGTACCCATGACATTGTTCGCGAAGGGAGCGAACCATGCGCTTGCCTTCCTTGCCCAGAACGCAGGTTATGATGTGCTTGGTCTTGACTGGGTGATTGATCCCGTAGAAGCTCGACGACAAGTAGGGGAGAAGGTTGCATTGCAAGGAAATATGGATCCGAACGTACTTTACGGTGGCCGGGACGCTATTGAAGCTGCAGTTAAGAGAATGTGTGAGGGATTTCGCTCTGGCAAAGGAGGATGGATTGCGAACCTTGGACATGGAATTACTCCGGGAGTGGACCCAGAAGATTTACGATGGTTCTTTGAGTGTGTCCAGAAGTACTCAACCTTATAAATGTAATTAAATAGACGTATTTAAAATTCAAAGAATGTGTATGGACTTCCAGGCAATGGTCATATTAGAATAAATATAAGGGGCACTATATTGACATGTCCCGGATGTTCCAGATCATTGACATGGAAACATATATACATGCGTTAAAAAAATAGTACATAAATGCCGTGAAAATGAATGAAAACGTAGTACTGTAGATATGGCAGGTTGGGGAATGGTGGGAATGCGCACAACAAGTTGGACACGATGCGTATGCAGAAATACAGAGAAACGGGATGAACAAAACAAAAACCAACCAAATAGACTGATGTAAAAATACTAAAACGTAGCACTAAGCTACAACATCAGCAGAGCTGAAGCTGCTCCTTCTTCTGCGCACGCTTCTTAAACCTGGGCGCTCAGACTTGGTAGCAGGCACTACAACTGCAGCAGCATTATTCGCGACCCACGCGTCTGCAGCTGTCTTCGTACCATTACGCTTGAGAGCAGTCACATCAGTCAAAGAGGACGAATTCTGGACATGGTTGGGACGCTTGGAGGCAACAAGGGTCGGTAAACGTGAGGGTGAAGGAGGAGGGTTTGCATTGTTGCGGAGCGTCCGAGGCGGCATTGGTTGAGCATTAGCTGCAGCCAATGCTTTAGCGGCAGAAGTAGTCTTAGTAGTTGCTAATCTTGGAATCTTATTGGGCCCTTGGCGTGATGATTTAACTGGCGACTCTGGCACTGCTGCCGTTGTACCAGCTTTCCTAATGACAGTAGCGTTCGCTGTGGACCTGGTAACTCGGGATGGACGTTGTTCCGACGCCGTAATGCCTCTTGACGGTACAGTCTTGATTTTGCGTGCAGGAGGAGCAACACCTAAAGCAGGAAGAATGTCTGCTTCTTCGTCTTCTTCCTCGTCTGAGTCCTGGGCAACACGTTTAGCTTTTGGTGTCTTGCGAGGTTGGCCGGGTGGTGCGATGGCTTTAGCTTTGGCAGCGGCTTCGGCAATATGACGACTAGGTGTTACGGGAGGAAGGCCTACTGTTGATCGTTTTGGTGTGGTTTGCATGGTTTCAATTTCCTCGTCTGTTTCTGCAGGAGGAGTCGCAGGTGTAACTATGGGAGTGGGAGTAGGTGCACTAGACACTTGGGCCTGGGACTTCTTCATTTCGTCTAATGCGGCCCATTTTGCCCATTCCATTTGCTTCAAATAGAGATACTGCTGCTGAGGGCCGACAACAGTTCCTGGTCTTACGATACGCATGAATGCAATGGCTTCGTTTGCCGTGAATCCGTATTTCCATATAAGGTAAGCTCCAATGAGCGTTCCTGTGCGTCCAAGCCCCGCTTTGCACTGTTGACGAGTCTTAAGTAATATTTCATGACTTGAATCAGAAGAATATATGTCGTACATGGACAGCCACAACCCCTCCACTCTCCACAATACGGTCGGCAACATCCAGGAAAGTCCGCACAATCTCGTCAGTAGGATTTGTACCGTCGTCGAAATACAATTCCATATGATCGATGCCGCGGTCTATGAAAGTGTTTCTGTCATATAGTTCAGTATTCAAACGAACCACAAGCTTTATGTTCCGTTTCTCGAAATAGTCAAGGCAGTTAAGGTAGGGAGTAGGAAGTTTTCGTTGCAGAGCCAGGTTGGAGCCGGACGGCGAACGCGATATAGCCCCTGGCGTTGAGTTCGTGCTTTCCTTGAGTTCTTTCTCCCTCTTGATCCAATTAGTGTCTACAGGGGAGGCAAACGCAATAAAATTAGGAGTTAACCAGTTCCAGTCTCCGTTTTCCACTTTTTCGTAATATTCATAATCTTCAACATTGAACTCGTTCATGTCACAAAGACCGTTTTGCATTGCCTTCCAGAGGCCCCAAAGACAATCCTGAATGTTCAAGTTGAAGTCAGACGGTCCGCGTCCAGCGTCGCGAAAGGGCATAAATTCGATCTCAGCAATGGGATGGAAGGCTTCCCAAGGCGCTCGACGTTGAACAATCATCTTTCACGCAGTTCGTCAATCGAGCCTTTGGGCGGATATTTAGTTATTAACCTACCACGTATAAAGCCATCAAAAGTGCTGCGTTGGCTTTGCGCTTCGGATCGTCCGACGAGTAGAGTACTAGCCCATGTGAAGCGAGATCCTTATCCTGTATAGAGTATAATATAAGATAAATTCATTCAACACGCGGGTGGCACGAGGACACAGCATGAAATAACGCGTCTTACCTCGAGGAGTTCGTGGATGAGAATGCAGGCTTTGTAGACCATGGCGAGATTCAAGGGTCCCCAGTCTTGAAAGAATGATAGATAGAGAAGTTGGTCGTCGATCGTAAAATAATAGTAAGATGCATGATCATCTGGGGTTGAAGGACCTCCTTTTGGTCTTCCCCGTACGCGTGGTTGGAAGGTTGATTCCGCAGCCAGTCGATTCAGCTGTTGAGGTGTAGGCGGGGGATGCGCAAAGGTCGTAAAATAGAGTCTGTTCATAAAGTAACACTCGGATAAATTGGCTTGACGGATGCAGTTTCTTATTGATGAATTACCTGTCACTAAAATGACACAACGGTTCGCACTTCGGCGACATATCGTAAGAGAGATATTACGAGGACAAGGACGACTGTTCTGAGGAAGCCGTCTTGAAGAAGGAGGTCGTTGGAGTTAAGGTTGTTATTGTATCGGCAAAAAGCCTGCACTAAACCACGTTCTGCGAGCGCGGGAATTCAAACACCACGTGACACCCGTGTTTGGTTAACTCCTCTCCCCACGTGCTGGGTTTATTTCAGGCAATCCGGATTCCGGAAATGAGCGCCTAATAGGGGCCGTTGTTTGTTTGTTCTTCCCAGCACTATTGCTAAGGCATCCCGACTTTTCTTTTAACCCTTCGAGATAGGTCTTCTTACACTCTGTATCATAGTAATACACTAAAAAGCGTACTGGATATCTAGATAGAGACCGACCCTTTCTCTAGAGAGGTGCCTCAAATCCGAATGTCATTAATACACTGATGGCTGTCCGAAACCATCATTGGATCTCTAGGTACATTTGGAGAGAAATACAAAAATATGGAGCGCAAGGAGCCCTTTTCCAGTATAATGGATCAATTTTCAACTGAACCGTACCACAAAGCACTATCGAAAATGATGCCTAAGAAAATATCGTATGACCAAAATTCTATTATGTCAGTTCAGCAAACTGCCTATAAAGTGTTGTGAATTATACGTCTCTGAATTGCATTAAGCGCAATGGTACAGACTGATTCACCGTCGACTTTACGAGCTCTTGTGGTTCTGGTGGTTCTTTCTATCCTTTATGCCTTTCTGCAATGGCGGAGGGCGACTACTCAGCAGGTAATTAGACCTTTGTTTCCTATCTGAACGAATTGATGAATTATCCCCCCAGTTGAAACACATACCCACCGTTGGATCCCAGGGCATTATAACTTCATACTTTGATGCATTCAAGTTTTATAAACAGGGACATGAGATGATTCGTGAAGGCTACGAAAAGGTATGCTTGATGAAATTACCAATTTAGCTCAATTTCTTAGATATAATGTCAGTACCATGGGGGTGCTTTCAAGGTATCCATGATGGCAAGGTGGATGGTAATTGTGAGCAGCGCCGACATGATTGACGATATTCGACGAGCCACGGACGATCAAGTGTCCTTTAGAGAAGCTGTTGCTGAGGTTAGTTTCTTTCGTTACTCGGGAAACATCGTCCTCGGTATTGATGATAGTTAATCAGATATCTCAGTCTGATTACATGATTGGACCTCAAATTCGTTCAGATCCATACCACGTCTCTATAGTTCGTGCACCCTTGACAAGGAGTTTGGGAGCCCGCTATGAAGACATCAGAGACGAGATTGCTGCCAGTTTCTCAGATATGATCCCGGCCAATGGAAATGGTATCTTAGAGTCCAATCATTGTGCCCATACTGCGATACTGATTCGCATAAGAATGGATCTCCGTCCCGGTCTACAGGACGATGATGCAGATAGTCTGCAGGACCAGCAACAGATTGCTAGTCGGCTTGCCTTTGTGTAAGTTTCTATCATTCTCTGAGCTTCTTGACCTTATACCTTGCTGTAGGCAGAAACCCTGAATACCGAAAACTCAATGAAGAATTTACTCTGGATGTCATCAAAGGAGGGCGAATCATAAACAGATTTCCGGCGTTTCTCAAGCCGTAACAATTTCTTCTGTTTCGATAGCCATACGAGCTGATGGGACATCTCTTAGTGTCGTTGGGCGGCTGCTCACTGATGTACCTCAAAAGATCGACCTTGCAATTAAACATGCCGGTCCATTGTTTCAAGAAGAGCTAGACCAGGAAAGTAAATTCGGCAAAGGCAGACCTAATACGCCTGTGAGTAGTGGCAGTTACAAATCATTCTCTATTGTAATCACCTTGATTGGCAGAATAATCTAATAGGGTGGCTGGTAGACGAAGCAAGGGGAGACCAACGAGAAATCCGCGACTTAGCTCTTCGGCTACTATCTGTGAATTTTGCTGCTATTCATACCACGACGATGGTAAGTTTTGAGACATTACATTGAACTTGCGGTTGTGGGATGCTGATGCGTGTACATATGAAATCTTTCAGGCCTTTACACACATACTATACGACTTAGCTTCGTATCCGGAGTACGTTGAACCTCTGCGCGAAGAAATAGAAACAATCATTGCATCTGAAGGTTGGACCAAAGCCTCAGTCGACAATATGCGCAAGGTGGACAGTTTTATAAAAGAGTCCCAACGTATTGCCATCGGCGGTCGTAAGTAACTGGTCTGTATAATTCAAACAAGATTACCAACATCGTATGAAACTACAGTTATGATGAGACGAAAGGTTATCAAAAATTTTACGTTCTCAAATGGTGTCACCATTCCTGCAGGCACCCATGTAGCAGTCGCCACCAATTGCATTCACATGGACGAGGTAGATAATTCCCTTGTCTTCAAATATTTATGCAAATCTGACTCAAATTTGTCTGATTGTATCTAAGAATAACTACGAGGACCCCAATAAGTTTCATGGATTCCGTTTCGCAGAACGGAGAGAAAAAGAGGGGGAGGAACTGAATCACCAAATGGTCTCCCTTAGCTTAGACTACGGTACTTTTGGAACCGGTCGACATGCCTGGTGAGTGTTTACAAGCGTACATTCTTTGGGCTAATATAAGGTGGCAACTAACGTCCACCTGTTACTTGCATTTTAGTCCAGGCCGATTTTTCGCTGTGAGCGAACTCAAGGCCATGCTTGCCTATGTTTTATTGAATTACGACATTAAATTACCTGGGGATGGATCCCGACCTCCTAATTTCTGGTTTTCTGCTAATTGTATTCCCAATCCAACTGGGGAGGTGATGTTCAAGAAAAGAACGGCATAATATGGTTCTTGGAAGGACCACCGAATTTTCAAATGGCGGGAGAAATCATCATCATCCTACATTTCTGTTCATATCGATGTAATTAAAGTCTTAGTTATCTGCAATTAATTTCAAGCAAAATTGCCAACTTTTTCGTCAAGAGCCAGTTGCTGGCCTTAGCGTGAGTTTGCCTGAGAGCTGGCAGTGGAAGTTGTTGTCGTGACCGCGGGGTCCGTTTCTACAAAGAGAGATGTTTGTCTCTGTTGTTTCACGCGTCAAGACGGAGAGCGGTCGAGTACAACGCCCTGAGACCATTTAGTCAGCCCTTGCATTGTTGTTCTTCGTTGGGTCTTGTACGATTACTGTGTGAAGAGACACAGAAGGAATCAATTGGTATATCACCGAAGGGTTCAACAAAAATGCCTGATTCTCAGATTTTCAAGGTGAGTTTTCCATACCTGCAACGAGTATATTGTCCTAACACGTTGGTGTTGTTATCTTAGGCAACCTACAGTGGTATCCCAGTGTACGAAATGTAAGTAACATCTTACGCGCCATAATGCTCACATTTAGTAACTTGACACGCGCAGGATGTGCAAGAACATCGCGGTGATGAGACGGCGGTCGGATTCGTGGTTGAACGCGACACAGATATTGAAAGTCGCGGGATTCGATAAACCTCAACGAACACGAGTCCTCGAACGCGAAGTACAGAAAGGCGAACATGAAAAGGTGCAAGGAGGCTACGGAAAGTACCAAGGTTTGTGTATCCTTGTTCGGGCTTCACCTTTCCTTAAACAATGTTGCTAGGTACTTGGATACCCCTCGAAAGAGGTCTGAGTCTCGCAAAGCAATATAATTGCGAAGCTCTTCTACGACCTATAATCGAATTTCAACCTGCTGCCAAAAGCCCGCCACTAGCTCCTAAACATCTCGTTGCTAATACTGTGAGTCGTCCCGCGCGTAAAACTGCGCCCCCCGATAGCGCTTTGTCTTCGGCAGTTGTAGCAACAAGGTCTGCTCGCAAACAAGTCGCCGATCCAACTGACGAGGACTCCGATCACGATACTCTCTCAGTTCGTGGTTCAGAGGACGGGACAATGACTCCGTCGCCTTCGGAGGGCTCATCTACATCTCGGACGCCGTCTCCCATACGTAGCCCTGGCCCATCTTATGAATCTAATGGCTCCGATCGTCGACGACATAAACATAGGCCTTCACTCGATGAACGATCAGAACTCGAAGAGGAAGAACACCGGTCGTACGCCGACCAAGTTCTGGAATTCTTCATTTCTGATACAAATCAGACACCCGACCTTCTTGTCAACCCACCCCCAGATTTCGATCCGAACATGGCTATTGATGATGACGGTCATACACCTCTCCATTGGGCTTGTGCAATGGGTCGTATACGCATTGTCAAATTACTTCTTACAGCTGGTGCCGACATATTCAAAGTCAATAGAGCTGGCCAGACAGCATTAATGCGTAGTGTCATGTTCGCCAATAACTACGACGTTCGAAAATTTCCTGAATTATATGAACTCCTTCACCGCTCTACTCTCAACATCGATCATTATAACCGGACAATCTTCCACCATATCGTCGACGTTGCCATGTCCAAAGGCAAAACTCACGCAGCCCGATACTACATGGAAACTGTCTTGACTCGTCTGGCTGCATACCCTCAAGAATTGGCCGATATCATCAACTTCCGAGATGAAGATGGGGAAACTGCGTTGACAATGGCTGCACGATGTCGTAGCAAAAGGCTTGTGAAAATTCTGATCGATCACGGGGGCAATCCCAAGATAATGAACAATGACGGGAAAAGCACGGAGGACTATATTTTAGAAGACGAGAGATTTCGCTCTTCTCCAGTGCCACCATCGCGTGCTATATCCATGTCATTCCGCAATGCCCAAGCTGCTTACCCACCTACTTCTGCTCCCTTAGGATATTCATTCGCCCCCGCCAATGGAGACAAACCTCCTTTGCATCATTCAATCGCAGCACAGAAAGCTAGTACGCGCTGTGTCAACGATATTGCTGCCATGATGGATAGTTTGGCGGCATCGTTTGATCAAGAGCTCAGGGACAAAGAACGCGACGCGACACAAGCTCATGCACTACTTGGCAATATCCAGGGGGAAATCTTGGAGAGCCAACGTGCAGTGACGCAATTGAAGATGCAATCCGAGGGCCTTCATCATAAAAGGCAGCATCTTCGAGACCTAGAAGCTAGCCTTTCGCAGAAAATGGGACGTAGATATAGATTCGGCTGGGAGAAGTGGGTAAAAGAAGAAGAATTGCGTGAAAAGAATATCCGCGATGCTGCGAACGGCGAATTGGCTATTACTCCTGCAACGGAAATTATTGAGATTGATGAAGACGTCGACATGGAGGCCTCTCCGTCTGATAATGAGAAATTGAAAGGCAAGCGAAAGGCAATCCCGGAAGATATATCTGATTTGGTTGAGCTATACTCCGACATACCCACGGATCCGGAGGAGCTTCGCAAGAGTTGCGATGCTCTAAGAGAAGAAATATCGCAACACCGAAAACGAAGAAAGGTTGTGTTCGATGAATTGGTAACTTTCCAGGCAGAAGCTGGTACAAGCTCGAGAATGGGAGAGTATAGGCGCCTGATTGGTATTGGGTGTGGTGGCATTCCACCCAGTGAGGTGGATGCGGTGTTAGGCATGCTTTTAGAGGTATTTCCATTTACTTTCTTGTGGAATTATTGCTCATTATTCCTCGTGATAGACACTTGAATCTGAAGAACCTAGCTCATCATCAATAGCATGGAGCGGGTCTAGGCCGATGTCTGTTGGTTGACCTTTTGTTTTTTTGGAATCTGGTCCCCCCTTCTATGAGAGTGTACGGTTTACGTCGATTAATTTATCTTTCGCCATTTATTGTACAAGCTTTGTATCAACCTATCCGAACTGCCTTCTCACCGGTGAGAGACGCGAAAGCAATTTTTATAACTCTAAAATATGACACTTGGGAGTAAATAAAATAAAATGTCAATGTCAATTTTATTGATTGATAAATTAAGTTGCGTGTTACGCGTTTCTGAAGTCGTGGATGAATATATTTATCACGTGATGGCAATAATTTTCGAAGAATACCGGAGTCGTTATTGAGTCTGACGCGCTCAGTGCAGCGTTGCCGTTTCCCCCTTTCATTTGTCTTGTAGAGTCTGGTTTATGCCAAGTCGCATATTCCATTCATCTTAAGACATGTCAACCTCACTGAGATACTTTACGAGGCGGAATGCTCTCAATGCAACAACTCAGTCTGCAGCTACAACACACTTCAACCATTTGCGAAGTATTCCGCGAGCGTGGCTAATTCGCAGGTCAAAACACGACCCAAAACTCAAGTCTGTACGACCAGCAGACCGAATAAAATGGTGGAACATTGTACCTGGTGACCAGGTTCGCCTTCGTGGAGACAAGACCAACACCATTCGCGAGGTGCTGAGTATAAATCGTCTGAGCAACCGAGTTTTTTTGAAGGGTACAGCCGTACGTTCAGTCATTCTGTTCCATTGTACCTATGCACACCGATCATTACTTCTATTAAACAGGAAGACACAACTGATACCAACCAACCTCCGAGAACTAAGAATTATCATTACTCAAGATGCCAGCTGTACATAGACGAGCTTCTCGTCCGGCCTCCAAACGACCCCACCGGAACTCCCATCTATCAGCAGTACGTTTTTTGGTTGCTCAGCTTGTGCAAACTATGAGTTTGCCTTACAGGGTCTTTGCGTCCCGCATTGGAACAAGCGAGCCCAAGTGGAACTACAAACAAGCTCGTTACGTCTGGCATCGATTTGCTCTGGCTACTGTTCCTCGATTGGCCGAACCTCGCGACAGAATTCGTATTCCCTGGCCATCTTTCCCTCAGCGACGTTATCCTGAAGGTATATTTGTCTGTTCCTTGAATAGTGGTGCCATATTAACAATAGCTTGTAGCTGGACTGTACGATACCACGAAGGATGTAGTCACCAAAATTACTTACCGATTACCTCAATTCGCCTCGCCTTCGGAGCCACTCCCTCCAGTACCAGAAGAGACTGAATATCTCGACTACGTTTACAACTCCCACCTTGACAAATACTACGATCCATCGGCGCCTTTCGAGATTTACCTCCAACCTGACCTCGCCAATCCCCATTCGCGCGCTAAGAAGCTCGAACGCTGGAAATCTTATCAAGCTGGCGTTGACGCTTTGAGAAAAAAGATTACAACTCACGAACTCCAGCATCTCGATGGTCGTACCGAGAAACAGGCTCGGGCTGATGCGGCCTTCAAGTGGCGAGAGCAGGTGAAAGAAGAGCAGGCAAAGAAGAAGAAAGCTAGATGGATGCATACGGACCAAATGGTGAAATGGGCGAAGAAGGCAGAGAAGAAGTCCAAGAAAGAGGAGAGACAACGCCGCCGCCTGACTGAGTTGACATTGAAGGAAGAGCCTAACCAAGTTATTCCTGCCCTTTTGCAGAAAAGGACAAGGAAGGCTGCTGCAAGGGCTGCTGTTGCTGCATAAGTGCAATACACGTATTACTTTACTTCTTAATAAACTATGCACTGCGTCCACATAAAGAAAAGCTCTGTTACAGTACTATGCTATATATAAATACCAAGGTTACTGACTCTCATGTTCATAAGACGGTGATGGTGAACTTGGACTCATCACGTCGTTCGTCTCTTGACTTCCTTCCGCCATGCCAACTTCTCTGGGCTCTCCAGAACCCCTTTACAGGGCAATTCCTCGACCAGCCGTCGATGAAAACGCCTCGCAAATTGAGCTCGACGGTGAGGCATCTGAGTCCATACCCCCGCCTAGCGATCCTCCCCCTTTTTTGGTGGATTCAAGAATCAGATGGGTTTACTTCATCCTTGGTTGTGCTGTACTCTTATCATGGAATGGTGATATCTTTACGATATTCTCGACAAGGTGCTGCTACTAATGCAATATGTCTGTAGTTGTCATCACGGCGATGCCTTTCTTCGCGTCTAGGCTGGCCAATTCCTCATTACGATCGACCTTTGGCTCATACCTCACGACGACATTCACGGCTGCAAACTTTATATTCCTAGCTCATGCAACTTCGACCTCGAAGAGTAGAAGTCCATCTCGTCAGACCCATAGTACGATAATTTGGCTTACTATCCTCAATTTCCTATTCACTATCAGCACATTCTTTACACCGTCGCCCGGCATCTTCTTCGCTTTTATCTTATTCAATGGTGCCGCGCAAGCCACAGTTGGGGCATACCTGCAGACATCTGTCATTGCGGTCGCGTCTCTGTTCGGTCCATTAGCTGTTCAGTCTATGGTGTCCGGTCAGGCAGCAGTCGCGGTCGCTGTCAGTGGCGTGCAGGTCATCACTGCAGCCGCATCTGTCCACGGGAAGCCAAAATCATACAAGAGCGATGGTTCAGCGGAAGAAAGATCGGCCTTTGTGTTTTTTGCTCTATCCACCGTATTCTTGGTATTCAGTCTGGTAGCCCATCAATGGATGATTCGAACACCTGTGTATCAACACGTAGTGGGAAGCCTAGAGAAGGAGGTAATCATTGGTGGAACGCATGACGAACGCCGGGGACTCGTGTCAGAAAACGAAGCGACTGTTTCTCTGTCGAGCGAAAAAGCAAATGCCTTGAGAGTCGCTCGAGTGAATATCACTTACGAAATTGCTGTTGCCTATGTCTTCATTGTCACTCTGGTGCGTTTATTCTCGCCTTTCTTATTTGCACAAAGCTAACATTGAGTCTTAGGCTGTGTATCCACCCATAACGACGTCTGTTCAACCCGTTAGCCCAACAATACACTCGTTGTTATTCAGTGCTATACATTTCCTGGTGTTCAACATGGGGGATTTTTTCGGACGATATATATGTTCATTCCAGTCTTTGCTCATATGGTCTGCAAAACGCCTCCTCACTCTTTCGCTTACTCGAACGCTATTCATCCCTCTTTTCCTCATGTGCAATATCCAGCGCGAACCCACGACTGTGGAAACCGAAGCAATCATCAATTCCGATTTTCTGTTCATGCTTATCCTCTTCTTGTTCGGCCTCTCGAACGGATACCTCACGAGCATGTGCATGATGTCTGCACCATCTCTAGAACACAACCCAAGGCTGAAAGGTAGACCAGAAGATGTCGATGTAGCTGCTACTGTGGCAAGTTTCTGTCTAGTAGGTGGATTATCACTCGGAAGTATTGCCAGCTTTGCCGTCAAGGCCATATTTTGTAGATGTAACCCTTTCATGGACTAGAATATATGTGTATCCTATAATGATTGTAGACGGACTGTAGTTCTCCTGGTTATCTTATCTCAGAACGTATTTGCAGGTTAAAAGGTTCTTAATAAATACATGCATAAAATATTGGGCTAACTACATTTACATAAAATATACTAGAAGGAAAGCGTAAGGCGTATATATTTTTGTTTTCCCTCAATGGAATACTACAGCAGCAGAATACTGCAAAACAAAAAAACAAAAAGATGAAGTGTACGATCATTTGTTTCCTTAAATTGATGCAGAAGAGCAAAGGAACATGAACCAGAGCCAACCGCACAGTTTAAATGGGTACTGTCTCGAGTGGACACTTTATGGAAGGTTCTTTTCGGTATGCATGTCGGAGGGACGGCAAAAATGCACATCCTTGCACGACGTGGAATCACACGATCAACGTGTGGAGAGCATGGGCTGCCAAACACCATATGAAACTTCCTCCAAGTGGTGCAAGAGGACACGATCCCAAAGGATAGGAATGACGTTGGCCTGTGTGTAAGAAGCAGCATAAGTAGAAAGCAAGACGGATGGATCTTATTTACTGCCTACCTGAAGATAGTGAACACAGGCTCTCGACACTCGTCTTGCGAGTGTCTGTAAATCAACGCGACCATCATACCCGTCCAGCGGTATCTCATACGTGAGGGAAGGGTAACCTGTCCACTGTTAATTATATGGGGATGCGTTAGTTCGTGCAAGTCGCTGCCGGCGCAGAAGGCACACCTTAACCCTCAAATGAATACGTCCACGACCATCCGCATGTAAATCGTAGAAAGAGTAAGAGTCGTTTCCAGAAAGACGAATGTGTGATTGAGCTTCATCGAGCCCAATACCAGAGGTGAAAGAACCCTTTCGCTTGAATTTCAGGTGAAGAGCGCTCGGAGAGCGGTATGATTCGAGGCCCATAGGCCTTCCAGCAAAAGAAACTTGCGAGTGACGACGGTGCCTAGGCATTCCCATTCCCATAGAGCTGGTATGTGAAAGGGCTAGCTGTTGACTGCCATAGTAAGGGTCTTCCATATCATATCCTGCAGCATCGAATTAGTCCTAGAAATGATAAAATGATAGTTGTTAACTCGCCTTGATTTGTTGGACGCCGACTAATTGCACTACTAGGTGCGCCGTACATCTGATAGGATTGCGGGTACTGCGCGTCCCAGTACTGAGAATGATGAGTTGAAAGAGTAATGAAAATCATAGACAATTACCTCGGACCCAGCCATCCCATCATAGTACGTTTGTTGAGGATATGGCGTCCCAGGATAGCTCCCTGGGTAGCCTATAGATTGTCGGCGCGAGAGCGACCGGGACATAGTGTAAGGGTCGTATTGTTGGTCGTATCCTTGACTGTACGACATCGTGGAATCTGGAAAACGCAAACACAGAGTAATGAAGGTTTAAGACGAACGTCGAACAGCGAAACACTGTCTTTATACGCAGTCAAGAAAAGCTGATTCCTGAAACGAGGGTTATTCAGATTTTGCTGTGCTAATGCCTCGAGGATAACTCGAGGGGTTACCAGCGGAATATCAGCCTCATAGCGTGATTATTCAATGACGCTGGTTCGAGAAAAGGCATGGCTCAATGACCATAAGGGGGTTCCTGAACAGTGGTTTCGTCAAAGGCCGTCATACTAGGATTTGGAGCAATCGGGCCTATACTCGGATTTCGTCAAGAAGCCACAGAGATTGACAGGAAAGGTCTCGGATCACAGAGGATAAAGTAGGTCTCTGCTGCGTGTACTACGTCGAGAATCCCCATTAGATCTGAGATATTCGACACATCACCAAATGTGCTGCTTAAATGTCTGCAGAGGCGAGCGAGGATGGTGGACGACGGTTTGCAAAACTCCCTCCAGTGCTTTAGTTAGCCTTCCGGCTATCGTTTGACTACCATTACAATCACTGGCAAACGTAGCGGCTGGGAACAAAGACATCATGAGCAGATCGCTGCGAACCAAAGCTAACAAGAATGAGATACAGCGCCGAGATGCCCCAAGTTGATAAAATAGACCAGAATTAATCATACGAAGTTGAACAATAGCGCGGGTATATTGTCCAAAGCAGAACGGCATCTGGATTCCCAGATAAGAAGTTGGAAAAGGGTTTGCAATGGTATACTGTGGTACGTTAATATTCTATCCTGAAAGATTTTCTAGATGAGAGATGGTTCCTTATTGATTAAAAACCAATATCGTTCGGTGCGTTGTGTTCGAAATATGAAAGACCAAGGGGAATCCATGTTTGATTGGAACACGCAGACTTGCATCATAAAGGGCATCGTTCACATGGAAAGGGCTGCTTGGGCCATCTCCAGAGCACTCTCTTTGGTCTTGCTCGCTGCGTAAAAAATTGCCAGATCACTTGTCAAATTTGGTTGATTATTGAAAGAAAAGTGCGACAAACCACCAATGAAACCAGATCCATGTATAAATATAACGCCATCGATGCCAGAAACCTTGAAGAGTTCCGCGCCTTGTAAGCCCCTCCAAGACTCCGGGAGAGCCTTTCGGGACTCGAAGGTCTGAGAATTCACGGGGACGGCTTGTATGCGCCAGGATCCTCCAGCATCCGGAAACACGACATATGTTGCTTGATTAGCCTCGATGTCCGTGAAGTTCTCATCCGCTTCCATTGCAAATAAATGTACCTGAAACGAATATCCAAGGGGAAGATATGGATAATGTCAAAATACTATCAAGAAAAGTCGTACCTTCCATGGAATCACTCGCTCAAGTACAATGATCTTCCCACTCGGATCTATGGTGGACTTGCTAGTTGCAATTGAGGATATCAAAATATCTCGGGCAGGGAGCCAAGCAGTTGCGTAAAAATTCAATTTTTGCAGGAATTCTGAACCAGCCAAACTAGATGCTTCCTCAAATTTAGCCTAGAAATCGACGGCAAGTGTCATAAGGATATAAAGGATGCAGTGGTTAGAAACATACGTCGGTAAGCCGTGCATCTGTAGGCCGGTTCCACCAGGGATTGAGACGCTTTATACGGGTAGACAGGTCGGTGGCACTTTTATATTTGGGAAGAATGTCTTTTCCGTATTGAGAAACCCTATTATCTATTGCATCAATTGCTTCGATAAAGTCCTGGGCACAGAAGTCAACAGGCAGGGGGAAACACATGTATGGTGTCCCTTTACCTTGTACATTTTAACCCATAAAAGGTCGACATTAGGATTTGAAACGGGTATCTGTGTTACGTTCGAGATAATTCTTTGCCCAAAATGCCTTGGATAGAAAAAGTAAACATCAGTATGAGCGTACAGTATATGATATAGATCTTTACTTGTATACAAGACCAGCAGAAGACAACTTCGTTCGCCGACCGTACCCAAATACCTCGTCAAAATCCTCTTGATGATGATCAAACAGTTGTTTAGATTCGTCGTACATTCTGCCAACATCAACAACGATATCGCAGGTGGCGAGAATATCAGGGTCGCAAGTGCGCTTGATATTGGCATCACGGTAGGCAGAAGTTTGCCTCAATAAGTAGACTGCGAGAGCTTCATCGCATTGGAACATTCCATTGTGTGTTCCAATAGTCTAAAGATGGAGAATGTATCAATAGTGTATTCCAGAACCAAGGCAAACTAGTACTTTAGTCGATCCTGGTCGCGTAGTAGCTTCGAACGAAGATTCCGTCGTAGAGGAAACATATCTTCTATTGGTATAAAAATGTTTCAGAGTGTATCTGTAAGATATTGATGCTTGGTGAAGCCAAAAAGATGGCGGTCTGCATAATCTAAGAGTAAGCATTGGACTGGAGAATATCAACATAAATTTGTCTGCAGTGTTGTTTGGTGACCCAAATTTAGATCAATTTACACCGCCACCAATACATTGAACAAAATACCAGTGAAAGGCTCCTCCCCTCCCAGGCCTTTCCGGCTTTCAATCATAACCACACACCGAAAGTTAAAATGCCATGGAACGCCGTTTTTACACACACTCACCGTGGAATCGCGTTATCTGCTGAGAAAACATGCTTACAGAACTCTTGATATAAAGGTACAATGGTAAAGATCTGACATTCATTCTTCTGGATAGAAACATACTTCATCATGTCCGATAACAAGACCGGCCAAGGCCCAGATATCAGAGGTGACATCGTTACTCCTGCAGATCCTGGATATAAAGAAGCCGTGGCTCGATGGGCAGCAAATGCAGAACGCGCGGCAAAGATTGTTGCATTCGTCAAGGACAATGAAGATGTGATCAGCGCTATACAATACGCAAAGACTAACTCTTTACCCATCGCCGTTCGTGGTGGAGGGCACAGTGCCGGTGGAGCATCTTCAGTGGAAGGCGGTCTTGTCATTGATCTTTCTCGCTACATGAATGGAGCTACCGTTGACCCGGAGAAGAAACTTGCATATGTTGGTGGAGGTGCGCTGTGGGAAGCTGTCGATAAAGCTACGATAAAGCATGGGCTCGCTACTGTGGCTGGAACTGTAAATCACGTATGTGTTTTCTGCTCATATATATTGCGATTTGTCTAATCAGCTGCGGATAATCAGACAGGTGTTGGCGGGTTCGTAATAAGCTAACTTTGTGAAGAACATAGTATTTACAAAGTCTTCAGTCTAGTTCTTGGAGGTGGGTATGGTTGGTTGAGTGGAGAACACGGATTAGCTATTGATAACCTTGTTCAGGTGTGTCAATTCCGAGTTATCATTTTAAAGGATATCGTATATTCTAATTATTATCAGGTTACAATCGTTACTGCAAACGGCTCGGTTCTTATCGTCAATGAAACTGAGAACCCTGATTTGTACTTTGCCGTTCGAGGAGGAGGCGGAAACTTTGGCGTCGTCACTGAGTTCGTATTCAAGTTACATCCCCAACGGGAAACGGTGTACTCTGGACTCCTCATATTCCCGCCTCCCAAATTGGTACAAATTATCGAAGCCACGAACGAATGGTTGAAGACCGAACGGAAAA
>Ga0247779_1000324_pt1 | contig 32924 bp, 33 predicted proteins | sample UWRJL221509R5_FD_179925 | JGI IMG/M metagenome (GOLD analysis project Ga0247779, IMG submission 179925) | Plant litter microbial communities from Arlington Agricultural Research Station in Wisconsin, United States - UWRJ-L221-509R-5 | ecosystem: Environmental > Terrestrial > Plant litter >...
TGCAAGTCGATACCTCAAGGTGCCGGGCCGCGTTCCGCTCGGCTAAGAACAGTCGCGCCAACGCCAAGGCGTCTTGTCTCTCACCACCACGATAAATCTATAAAGTCGTTTAGTTGCACCACCACAACGATATGTTTATTACCATCATAAAATGAGTTTAGATCTACCATCGCATGACCAAATCGAATATGCCACTCCTCACATGCCTCTTCTTCTGGCCCTCACCGCCTATCTTTACCTCCTTTCCTCCACATCCACCATCTCAGGCTGGTTGACGAACGCACCTCTCCTTGGACCTCTACTCATAGGCATACTTCTCGGACCAGAACTTGCTGGACTTCTGACGCCTGCAATACAAACCATCTTCATTGACATTGGATATATCGGTCTCATTCTCATCGTGTTCGAAGCCGGTTTAACTACCGACATATCTCTTCTCCTCGCCAACGCCACGCTGAGCTGCATGGTGGCACTTACCGGTATCATTCTTCCCATTGCACTCAGTATGGCCTTGTTCCGCGGAACATGGGGCTACACTGCATTGCAATCCTTTGCAGCAGGTGCTGCCTTGTGTTCTACTTCGTTGGGGACGACGCTAGCATTGCTTACACCTGAACTGAAGAGGACCAGGGTTGGGAATGTGCTCATGGCTGCTGCGCTGCTGGATGATGTGGTTGGACTGGTCATTGCTGGGATTATACCGGAGTTAGCAAACACAGACAGAGGAGGTGTAAGCTGGCAGACGATCGTAAGGCCGATTTTAGTCTCTCTGGCATTCGGGATGGGCACGCCACTGTTTGCATGGATTATGAAGAAAGGCTTGGAGAAGCTACTACGTATAAAACTACACTTGTTGGCCGTAAGAGGTAGGAAACATATCCGCGCTATATTGTGGGATACGCGAACACAACTTTTCGTGACGGTGACCTGCCTTTCTGCATTTGTCGCTGGTTCGAAATACGCAGGAACAAGTGAGCTCTTTGGAGCCTATCTGGCAGGTGTATTTCTAGCGTATGTCTTCAGCAGCATCAAAAAAGACCCGGAACATGTCCCTATAACTTCAAAGTTTCTTTCTTCTCGTTCACCCTCGCCTTCGACATTGCCATCTGCAATACATGCTATTTTATCCACCATATCTCCGCAACTGAGAAACCTAGAGACCGAAGTCTCGAACCCCACTCTCCTCGCTTTCTCCAGGCATCTAGAACCTATTCTCACTCCGCTTCTCGGACCAATATTTTTTGCTTCAATAGGTGCTGCACTGCCTATCGGAAGTTTGTTCACCACGCACTCGACAGAACGTGGAGTCTCGCATCGAGTCGTATGGCGCGGAATTGTGTACTCAATTCTGATGATTCTTGGGAAGTTGGTGGTTGGGGTATGGATAGTCGTATGGCCTGAGCCAAAGGCGAAGCATACTGCAAATGGAGCACTGAGTGTTGATGCTGATGTCGGAAGGAGAGCGAAGAGAAATGGGAAGCTCAAAGTTGAGAATACGAATGATAGTGGTGAAAGCAGAAACGATGGAATTGATAAAGAGGGTGATGTATTACGGATATCGGAAACTGGGAATGGTGCATCGTCCACTTTGATTACGAACCACCGTCCTGTCGTCGCACAAGCGATATCTGATCATACATCCGACGGACAACGTATTTCGAGCGCAGTATCCCCTACTACACAATTTCTGAACCCTGCATGTCCAGCTATGTTGAGCAATACGGAAACCATCGACCTCACTCTTGAATCCGCACTATCATCCGAACCGATGCGTCTTCGCTCCTCCCTTCTTCTTGGCCTCGCCATGGTTGGGCGTGGCGAAATCGCGCTTATTGTTGCACAGCTCGGAAGGCCTTTGCTCGTTGGTAGTGGTGATTCTTCTAAAAGTAATGACAATGTCGATGAAGAACCATATGCTATAGTAATTTGGGCTGTGCTACTCAGTACGTTTTTAGGTGCTTTAGGGGTCGGTATTGTTTTGGGTGTTTGGGAAAGGAAAGATAAGAGGAAGGAACTGGAAAGTAGAAAAAAAGCATTAGGAGATGTCGGGTAATACGATGGGGATGTTTTACAGCTCTTGGGAACGAAGAAGTTCAAAACGCGAAATTTTCTTACCTTCGTGATTCCGTATATTCCTCGCGTGCCAATTTCTTCTTTGTCTTTACGACTTCTCAATATCAAATCCGCCCACGACCTTCCCTGACGGCTAAATACCAGAGCAATGGGAAAATCATGGTGCGATGTGTAGTCGACCACCCATCCTGTTTTCAAACGAACAGAAACGTAAACTCTGAATACATCATATCATCTCTGCTTGCTTGGAAATTATTCTCTCTTCCAGGTCGACTGTGTAAATCCGTCTAAGATCTAGAAAGCTGTCTTTAGAAAATGTTTTTTTCTGTCTTGTCCTGGTCGTGGTCATGATGGGTGTATTGTCTGTCCTCTCGAACCCCTGAATTATCTCACATATTTACTAGTGTTCATATCAAAATATTTTCCCTTGACAATCATTTTTCCGCAGACTGAACGGAGCTGAGATATCAACTATGGCACTATGTATAACAAATTTATCAAACATTTTGCATTGATTTTGCAAGTCCAGCTGGGCTTGGTTATTTTTATATTTGTTCGGCGCTTCTGTGAGAAAATGTGATCAAATCTTGCCTCAAGTCCGTCTTACAGTTTCTCATGGGCATGTCCAATTTTTTTTGGTTCATAAAGGTGCAAGTGTACGACTGAACTGTTATAACAGCAAAAAAATTTGGGGGACGAGGGGGGACAAATTTCAAATGATTGTTTACTTTGGCCGGCCCGGCATTGCTTTTGTGACGTTATGCGTGACGACATTCCATGAGGTTGTTGTGAAAGCTCTTGATTGAGCATCATCATGTCTACCGCAGACGAAGAAAGCAACCCATACGAACTTCTTGGCATTGGGTTAGAAGCCACAGAACAGGAGATCAAGACTGCATACAGGCAGAGGTCTCTCAAAGTTCACCCAGATAGGGTACGCGCAATCTCATCTCGTTGTTTGCTGTATTCACAGACATCCTGATAGCCCGTTTAGAACCCTAATAACCCTGATGCAGGTCAGTCTCATCGTTTCTCATTCACATATCAGTCCTTTTTATCTAAATATTGAGTTACATAGCGAGAAAATTCCATGAACTTAATCAAGCTTACGAGCTGCTTCTCGATCCACTACGACGACTGGCCCTTGATGCGAAACAACGGGTGAAACTCGCTCGGAAGGAGCGCTTCAAATCCTATGACAATAAGCGCAAGAATCTTGTCGAAGAACTGGAAGAGCGAGAGCGTGCGTTCAAGAAGGCGCGTATGGAGAAGCAGAATGAAGAGGTGGAAACATGGCGGGATACGGAGAAGATCAAGGAGGAAGGAAAGAGGCTAAGGGAGCAGAAAGAGAAAGAATTGAGGGAGAAGATGCATCCGAAGAAGGACGAGCCTACACAGGAGGAAGAGGACGAGGACGCACCGCCTGCAATGGGTACGATATTCCATAATTGACTTAGATGCGTACTGAACGCAACGGCTTTAGACCCACTTGACACCACTGTTCGGTTGAAATATCCACTGAAGACATACCCAACACTAACAACTCCAGCCTCCATTGCTTCCTTATTGTCGCGATTTGGTTCCACCGATGAATCCTCAATCGTTCTATCCACCTCTATCAAAGGGAAGACCCCGTCCGACAAGCCATCCAAAACGGGCAGTGCCCTGGTGCCATTCAAGCAAATCGGAGATGCGTTTGCCGCTGTTTGCTCCAGTGGGAGCAAAGATATGGGATTAGACGGTATTAAGATCACTTGGGTCAACGGGAAAGAACCTGTTATCTTGGGATGGTTACGAAAAATGGGAAAACTGGGGAACACGGGGCCGAAGGTCGACAACAAACCAGAATCCAGATCTAAAACGTCGTCGCCAGCTAACGTCGATGGTCCCAAAGCGACACTGCCACAGAATCAATCCCGGACGTTTAGCTCGACACTCTTTTCTTCTTTCCCATCTACTTTCGTACGTCCATGCATAGTTACTTACTTCTTTTTAGCTTTTTGGTATTTACCATCCCTTTCTTTTATACAGCCAGAAGTCGTGTCGATGCCCGACCCTACTCCTGCACCTGTCGCTGGGATCGACTATGAGTCACTCACTCTCATGCGCATGCGACAAGCAGAACGCGAACGCTTGGAAAGAGAAATCCTAGAGCAAGAAGCTAATGAATGATCTTAATTTATTTTGATTACCTCTGCCTCTTGTCGTGAGTTACCTTAACATGATTGCATTATCTCATACCGTTCAATCATCAGGTAGCAGGTTTAATTCCTTTTGTTTTGTTTTATTTTCTACGATGGACACTCACCACTGTTGACACATTCAAGTCCCCATCCATTTTGTCCATTCGCTCTAAAAAGAACGAAAAATTCATGTGAACGTCAACGAGCGCTTATTATCGAGACGACTTCAATGCCGGCTGACATTCTGACTCGGGCATTGATATCAACCAACACCCTATCAACCAATTCAGTTTGAGCTGTCAATAATAGTGGTAGACATATATGAATTTCAAGTCCTTTTCAATCTGAGATTAGTTTGTACTTGCTGCGATTCGGCGGCGTTCCTTTGCTGGTCCTACGAAGCGCCTATTTTTGCCTTGCTCTGTACCATTCTAATGTCGATCACAATGCACAACAGCATTGATGAATGAATGAATGAAATGTCCTACGCACAAATAGTTTCAGTTTCATATCCTTGAGCGCATGCATAAATTTCATAAATTATGATGCGTACATGCTCATGTCGGTAAGGGGGAGAATGTAGATAGTTACATCAACAGGTAAAATATACAAGGCATAGAATTGTCGCCGCTCTTCTCTCGTTTACGCATTGGATATCCAAGTGCCGCGCGAATACCAATCTTTCACACAAATATGTACACGGGCGCGATATTTTCATGCACACCTTGGTTTACTTGACAAACGCCCGCCAGAGAGAGAAAGGATAGGATAGATGCATATACTGGGAGCGCGACCCCTGCCTACCAAAACACTTCTATTGTTTTCGGCTTCCGATGGTGTTTTAGTCCTCGAGGAAAAAGTAGTTACCAGCAGCTATAGACAACGAATTGATGTGTCAGCAAAACAACTACTCCCAACGGATTTAATTAAGTAACTACGTACCCTTTTGCTCGCGATCTTTGATACTATTAAGCTTGTTGACGCGCGGTCGGAAGTTGGTAGGATCGCGACGGAAGGTAATTTCGAGAGACGCAAGGAAACGGTTCATACCCGAAAGTAGTGACTGGGGGCTACGAAGAAAAAAGTAAATTGGGAATGTGACATAGAACGCCATAGCAAAGAGACGTACGGGGTAGCAGTGGCAGATCTAGCTGGTTGACCCTCAAATACAATGACACGATCTGCGAGATATGTCGCCATGATGAAATCGTGCTCAATTACGAAGGCGGTCTTCTTTGCGTGGAGGATGAATCTTCGATGAATATGTACGTTAGACTGTTGAAAGGACAGGGAAGATAGGAGACGCTGCGAACCGTTTAATGACTTTGCTGGCAATAATACGCTGTTCGGAATCCAAGAAACTGAAAAAAGGAGGTAAGAACACGAAAATCGTGGCAGTTGTTAAGAAACAAATATACGTACGAACTGGGCTCGTCTAGAAGGTACACAGAGACGTTGGGTTTGCCTGAAAAAAAATACAAAACGCATCAGCCCTGATAATATAAAGTATCCCCATGCTGATTCGGAATTTCGGCTCGCCCAAGGCAACAAACACAACGCCATGACAATAGACAAACAAATCAACAACTCAGCAAGAACTCACCAAGTGCGAGAACGATAGCGACTCTCTGTAACTCTCCTCCTGACAAAGTCTTGACGTCTTGATCCATGATGTTCTCTAGGTTCATAGGTTTCAAAACATCACTCTGGAATTGAGGATGCATGAAGGCGGCCTTGATCTGCTTGAGCAAGAGCATGCGAACTGTTCCAGGGAACTTCGGCGAGATGGTCTGGGGTTTCAAACTCACAGCCAACGACTGTTTGTCTGTTTCTACATCAGGAGTATCACCAGCCAAGAGACGGACGAAGGTGGTCTTTCCGGTTCCGTTCTCGCCCAGCATGACGATGATTTCGGAATCGGTAAAGGATCCGCTCTCCACTGTAAGTTTGAAGTTGCCCAAAGTTTTAGTCATTGACGGGTACGAGTAGTGACGAGTTTTGTCGACGATCAGTTCTTCAGCGTTCTCGACCATCTTGAAGGAAAGAGATTCTTCGCGGAAACGCAGATTCTCTGTTGGGATGAAGCCGTCAAGGAAGATGTTGATTCCTGCGAAATGATACAACTATTCAGTATGTTGTTCATTGTAATAATTGCATGGTAAAATCGCTTACCTTCACGGACGGATGCAGGCATTGTGACAACACCATACATGGAGGGCTTTCCGTACAGACAGCAGATAAAGTCGGAAAGGTAATCCAAAACAGATAAATCGTGCTCAACAGCTACGACGTAGCAATCTGGAGTCAAGAGGGAGCGGATAACTTCGGCAGCCTTGAGACGTTGTTTAATATCAAGGTAACTTGAAGGTTCGTCAAACATGTACCTAGAAGATTGAGATTTGTCAAGGAGAAGTCCACTAATCAACTTTAAGTTTGGTACATACACGTCGGCTTTTTGAATGCAAGACATGGCTATTGCGAATCGTTGAAGTTCTCCGCCAGACAAATGCGAGATATCTCTGTCCAGAACGTGGTTCAACTCGAGCTCATCGCACATGAGCTGCTTGTTATTGAGCTCAAGCTTAGAGTCAAGCATTTGAGAGACAGTCAAGGAGCCTTTGATGGCTTTAGGGATATGATCGACATATTGCGGTTTGATCAAAGCCTTGAGATTGTCTTCTAGGACTTTAGTGAAGTAGTTCTGAAGCTCAGAGCCTCGGAAATATTTGAGAATTTCTTGCCAGTCAGGAGGGTCCTGTTGACGGGTATAAAACACCGTAATGAATGTTGATTTGAGACGGAAGGAAAACGTACGTCGTAACGCCCAAGATTTGGTTTCAATTTACCTGCCAGAATTTTCAACGCAGTACTTTTTCCGATACCGTTAGTTCCGACGAGGCCTAGTACCTGTCCAGGTCTTGGTGTGGGCAAACGATGCAGCTTGAAAGCGTTAGCAGTGTATCGATGTGTGACTTCAGACTCCAAGTTGGTAGGCAGGTTAATGATTGCGATGGCTTCGAATGGGCATCTATGAGATTGTAAACAGTTTAGCGTATACTCTCCTTCATTCAGATCTCTTGATCTCACTTCTTCACACAGATACCACAACCGATGCAGAGGAACTCGGATATGAAAGCGATCTTGTCACTGGGCTTCACCTCAATGCAAAGCTTGCCTAGTGAAAGGATGGATCAGTATTTGTGTCAAATAATTATGCGATAAAAGTGTATCGCACCCATTTTCACGACTGGACACGACTGGAGGCATAAATTCATGAATAATCGTTAACCTCAGGGTCGATATCTAATCTACTCACTTTCTTACACTCCTGCGCGCATCGCTTTGGCTTACAGCGGTTGGAATCGACAATAGCAATACGGGTGATCTTGTCCGACATATTTGAAGGACACCTTCGAAGGAGTGTTTTATGGAGGAAGTAGGATGAAGGGAAAGATATACAGGAATGAAATAAATGAGACGTCGGTCAACAAAATTTAGAGTTTCTGATTCACGCTGTCCCGGGTCCGAGTTGTCAGAAAGCACAGCCACATCTAATGTAATCGTCCGGCTGTCATTGGCCAAGGCATTCACATTCACTTCCATCCGATTTGCTCAGTACAGGCTTTCAAAATAACAGAAATGGTGAAGAAGGGTGCAGCTTCGACATCTACAGGGAAGTCTGACAAGAAAACCTCAGCCGACAAGTCAGACAAGAAGGGAAAGGCGAAAACAACTGATGCCGGAGAGGAAAATCAAACCAAGGTATCTTCATTCGCATCGCAGAGCTCTAGCTGGCTGGCCCTGTGCATCGATTATATCTCTTGAGTAGGGCAAAGCATCTTTGAAAGCAGCCACCGCCGTAAATGTCCGTCACATACTGTGTGAAAAACATTCGAGAGCAACAGAGGCGTTGCAATTGCTTCAGGTGCATTTTGAACCCCCGTTGTCTTCTCTTTGACAAAGCGGAATAACTTGCCGTTCCTGCACAGCAAGGGCAACCATTCAATAAAGTGGCTCAAGAATACTCGGAAGATAAGGCCAAATGTGAGTCAGGATACTTGAACAGGATACTTAACCTTGATCTTCATGTGTTTTATAGCTGGAGGGAGTTTGGGATGGATGGTTCGAGGAAGCATGGTTGGCCCTTTTCAAGAGGCTGCATTTGCTCTTACACCCTCGACTGTCGACAAGCCCATTATTTCTCCTCTCGTCAAAACCAATTTTGGCTACCATATCATCATGGTTGAAGGCCGCAGGTGATATGTCAGGATGTGCTCGGAGTATATGAACCATGCCTTCATTTAGCATCCTTCTTGTGGAAAAAACAGATTATCTGATATTTTTCAGACGTTACTATTTACATAGGTGTTGTCTCTAGGAGGAAGCAATCCATGCATACGTTTGAGTCCTACGTTTTAGCCAGGGTCTATAAGCGTTGACCAGTCATTAGACTAGTCACTGGTGATTAAGATTACATGAAGATCGTACTTATTTGCATGAATATTTTGTATACCTACGATATGACGAGAAGAATAGGCATAAATAGGTAACTAAACATTAAACTAATGAACGTTCGTAAAGTATCTCATTGCGTCCATCCAGGGTAATAGTACGGATGAGCCGCTGACGCAGAATTTGGATTCGAGTATCGTGGATATCCATTTTCTCGCCCAGTGGCGTTATCGTTAGGGCCAGGCATAGGTGGAGGATAGACTGGTGGTCTAGCATGCCCATAATAACTCGTTTGATGAGGCCAATGCGGGGGAGTACTCATTCGAGGATCGACAGGAGGAGGCATATAATATGGCGTCCGAGTTGGATCGCTTTGCTGAGCGGGATAAGACTGCATTGGTTGCATCGGAAGTGGCTTCGGCGACGCCATACCTGTCGGAGAATGCACTATCGAAGGCGCATTGGCACCAACAGGCGGAGTTGGGGTGTATCCAGGTTGAGGTGCCGGAGGTGGTGACATTGATGTATATCCTGCAGAAACATAGGGTCTTCCATGATTGTATGCTGGACCAGCAGCATGACTTGAACCGTTTTCAGGCGGCTTGTTCGAATAATACATGCCGCGAGCGTCAGGTACTTCTGAATAAGGATACCCAACTCCCCGACTGAACACATTCGAACGACGAGGGTCTGATGATCCACCACTGCCCAGAGGTGGCATCGGTGGCTGAATTGCTGGGTATGGGTTTGCGCCATACCTTGGATATGAAGACATGACAGTCCTGTCCATAGGTGGTCTGACATAGTCTCGAGGAGGAAGGCTTTGACTAGTAGAATAAGAGACTTGTTGTTGACCATTCCTGACGGTTTCTCCAGATAAAGAAGACATGGGGGCCGAGACGGCAGAATCAGCTGCACCAGGTGTTCTAATATTCCCAGAGTTAGAATATGGTAATTCTTTCCATAAATCAGGATGCGCGGAGCTGGATGATTGCTTTGATGCTGCGGAAGCAACCGCATGGAGATTATATTCGTTAGCCTTGTAGTAATTGGTGACCTGGATCATCGTCTAAAGCAGACATTCATACTGAGATTCTGAGAACGAATAGATGGAGATTGAATCATTAACTTGCCTTATTTGGCATTTCGGAAGCGATGCGTTTAAAATCGTGGCCATGAATAGCGAGAAGAGACAAAAATTGCTCTGTTTGACATTTGTTTAATCAGCAGAAGTGATGGTGATGAAAAGATTTGTGCTTACTTTTGTCTTCTTCAGACCACAAACTAGATGTTACAGACCCTTTGTCCCGTCTACCACGAGACGCGGCTTCACTGGAGTCAAGTACATTCGTCGGCAAATCCTTGGCTCCTTCAGGCCCTGGTGAGGGTGGATCGTCGGCTACCATAGCTGCAGACTTGATCCTTCTAGTGCGCTTCTGCCTCTTAGCAGGCCGGGGTTCCAGCTCCATCGGCTATTCATCCAATATTAAAACTTACTAGACCTAACCAGAGAAGTAGGCTAGACTTACCGGAGCTACTTGTCCGGCATAGGAGGTGTATACATGTTGAGGTTGGTTGTTGATGGCAGCGGTGACGGAAGCATATAGAGGCGGAGGAGCCTGTACGGATACAGGGGCAACAGATGCAGAAGTGGGTTGGGTAACAGGAAGGGGTGCAGGACTAGGACTACGCGCAGGTGGAGGCGTAGGAGGCACTGAAGGAGGTGCCGATGTTGGAACTGGTGTGGGTGTCGGCTCCGGGGTTGCGACAATGGAAGGGGCAGATGCAACGGCAGAAACAGGTCCGCCTGCACTTGTAGTATTAGCAGCAGCTCTCCTCCTCCTAGTTCGTATTTCAGGCTCTGGATCCGGGGTTGGTGTACCGGTGGGAGTATCTTCAAACTGAACCGCATTTCGACGAACACTTGAGGGTTTGGCAGCCACTGTTTTCCTTCCTCTCGGGGCACGAGTTGGAATTGGTGAAGAAGCGGATTCTAAGCTACGCGAGACTTCCATGTCGTGCTTTGCAATGTCGACCAATAAACCGTTTCCTTTCTTCTTGCCCATCCCTCTTCTTCTCCTCTTATTGGGCGCGAATTGCGAAACAACGCGACGGAAATCGATGAACTGTTTTTTGTGGAGGTAATAGAAATCCACACACTGAGCTGCCGTTTTGTGGGGAAGGTAGTCAGCGATAATACCAAATTGCTTAGGATATGCTGCAAATTTATCGAGGAATATCTCTTTCTCCTGTTCTGTCCAATCCTTGATACCTGGCTCATGAGCATAATATTCACCGGGATTATCCACCAAACGTGAAGTGTCATCAAAGACGTAGTCAATCTGCCCATTGACCACAGATATCATATCTGGTATCTTGGCGATGTTTCTCATTGATAAATGGTGAGGATCTGTGGCTTCATCGACTCCAAGGCTCGCGATAATTTGTTCCATTTCAAAGTCAGAGCGCACTGCATCGGTAACAGCCGTTGATCTGCGCGTGGTCCGACCATGTTGATTTTCATGCTCAGATGCCAACGATTTCTGTTGCTCGTTCAGGGTATTACAGTGCATAATCCACCTTTCTTGGAGGTCCATATATTCTTCCCGAAGTCTGGCAATTTTTTCTTCAGTCATGAAACGTCGCTGGCTGATATATTGGACCAGCGAGGGTTTGGTTTCCTCGAAAGATTTCGCTAATTCATGGAAAGCAGGACCCTCGACCATTTTATTTATCAGCATTTCGGGGCTCGCATAAGGATGGGCTTCGGGAGGACACGAAACTGCCTCATTTGCAGACAAAACTGGTTGAACGCGCTCTTCACGTGTTTGGTGGTCACAAAGGAGGCGCGTCATAACGACGATACGCAGGGCATCCCTAATAGTTTTCGCATCCGAAAATGAAGGTATCTCTTCGGGAGTTGGTATAATGGGCTGTTCGACGACGGGGGGTGGAGCGCTATCAGTTGGAGGAGGGGTCGATAAAATGGGTGAATGTGTCGGAGGAGGTATGTCAATATCCGTTGCGTCCATTTGACTTAAGATGGGACTAGACGGGTATACAGGCCTTGGTTGCTTGAGCGTATCAGCCTCTTGGCCATTTTCCGACATCCCTTTCGTTTCATTCTCCGGAGTTTGGGTTTGAGGTATAGATGGCGAAGCAGTTGTAGAAGAATGACGAGGTGAAAGCGCTGAGCCAGACAGCAAAACCGAAGGGAGATGTGTATTATTGTCGGATGGAGGTAAAACCTCTGGAGGCGAGTCAGGTTCAATGACTTCCTCTGATGTCTTCTTTTGCGCCTCAGTAATAACCGGTGAATCTGAGGTGTGAATTGTAAAGAAATGATTATGTAAAGGCTCAGTGATGCTTAACGGAAGCTTACTCAATTTGGAAACGTTCGGTCCCGGTTTGTCTGTGTCCGGCTTCTCAGCAACTCGTTCTACTGCTACTGTAGATGTAGAAATGGGCACTTTGGAATCAGGAAGTTCGTGTACCGTCTCTGCCACCTCCTTGGCTTTGTCTGGGCCAACAATTTTATTTTTGAATTGTGCTTGGTCGAAAGATTGAGATCCTGTGGGAACTTGCGCTGTAAAAACTTGTTGATCGATAGTTACAGGCACCGAAACGGGGGTTGCATCCGGACTTTTTCTGTCTGAAGCGTGAGTAGAAGCAATAGACGACCTTGAAGTAGCTCTGTGCGGCGCTTCTGCTTTCGCGCTTGGACGATAAGACCAAGGTTCGTTTTCATTCTCGGGAACCGACCAACCAGGGGTTGTCATCGGTGATATGCGAGGACGAGGAGAGATCGAAGGCTTCTTTGACATAGCGCGGTTTGAGTATGGAGACTCGTAACGATCAGAGCTTCGAGCATACGTGACAGATCCAGAATCTCTCCGTTGATGACTACTAGGACTAGATTCGCGACGAGCAGGTGGTGTCCAACCAGTATCATATTGAGGACGGTAAGAGTCATATTCCGAGCGTCCAGTGGGAGGATAGATCTCTTTCTTTACAGGAGTAGGCCGAAAGCGATCATTGTTATAAGCAAGATTGGGCGTGCGATCATTCTTTGAAGGTCTAGGCGGCGATCTCTCCAAAATTCTACGACGATTGTCAGGAAAACGTTCAAATGAGGGCGACCTGAACATGTCATCTAAGAATAATTAGGGTGTTAATGAACAAGGTACTCACGGTTCAAGGCGCGAAGGTCGATCGACATGCGCCTGCTTCCAGGTCTCCGAAGGCTCAAAAGTTCTGCCAGTTTCGTTCCTCAAAGTTGTCCTTCCGCGCGAACTCGTCGGAGGCGACGCTGGCTTTATTCTTCTCTCGGACCAAGCATTAGACGGCTCCAATGGTGGAGGTGGTGCATGCCACTGTCCTCGATCCCAGATATCAGGCTCAGAAATGCGAGAGTGATGAGCGTATGCATCAGGACTGGGAGAACGACTGTAGTAATTTCCAGCAGAATAATCTGGCCGATAATTATTTGGCCTGTATGTATTGGGAGCGGCAGACCGGAAAGACAGATCAGATCGAGGAGGCATATAGCTATCATAAGACCTGCGAGACGATCCCGGTGATGGAGTTCTGCGCTGTATTTGGGGAATGGCAGGTCTCTAGATAAGAGGTAAAAAATGAGAATATCTTCATGTAGAAATAATGGCTGTTACTAACGTCGTAACTCGAAAGAACGGGACCCGACGTCCTTCGCGCATCATATCGACCAAATCCTGACGGAAGGTGTGGTGCATCATAGCCTCCGGAAGACATCAGAAGGGAGCAATGTTTCAAAGACGAACTGAAGGATGTTGCCGACACGAAGTAGAGCGTATGATTCCAGAAATACAGGATACCGTCGACTCAAAGATATAGCATGGAAATGTCTTAACGTCCAAATACCACGAGTCCCACGAGGCTGATGTGAATATCAGGCGGACAAGATAGAAGAAAATGCAAGAGAATATGAAGGAGAAACTTGCCTTCAGCCACAGCAAACAACTATGTGTTTGCCGGGCTTTGTTTGCCTTCGATTTTAGCCCATATATGGTAATTTTGTCAGACTCCGCCCGGCTTTTCCCTTGTTTCCGCAGTGCCAATGATCGTTGTCGCGCTTATTATTAGATCAGCATCTTTATGGACCCCCCAAACGACCTGAATAACGCTGGCCCGTCCTCAAAACTACCTTCAACATTGCGCGACCCCTCAACGCTTACTTTTCAGAAAGATGGACTAAGGCGTTCTATAATTCTTGCTTATTGGATCGTCATTCTCTTTTCGCTGCCCATTTGGTGGTACACGACGAGCATCCAACGCCTATCTTTACCTTCCAATCACATCCAGCACGTAGCTCGTAATCAGCTTACGCTTCCAATTACAGTTTGCTTGGACACTGCGGATTCAGTTCTTACTCAGGATGTTGGGAAGCAACTTACACAGCGTCAATCCCAGGATCGAGAACGATGGAAAGGTTTGGCGGTCACAGTTATGGGCCAAAATCAGTGTAGTGCGTTAGTCGATTTCCTGCAAGAACCTTATCCTAACTACGTAAACTCCAGGTGGGATTGCAATAAGCGACTCATATAATGTTGTTCCTACAGCAGGACCACCGACAATCAGGGATCGAACACTCAACTTTCCGTTAACCGGCTCAAATGGTAAGTTCCCTCGATCACGGTTTTGGTTTATTTTACGACTTCATCTGGCGTTCCGCTGCTGTAGCTTCAGTAAACTTAGCCAACCTACTAGAAGACCTTTTGGCCCCTTACTCCCAAGCCAGCGATCCCGAGCGTCGAGCTGCACAGTATTCTTCAAATTATCGCTTGGCTTTTAGTTTGTTGAACGAAGATTCTGCCGCCGGAAATGCCGTCTTGGACTGGGACATTCGTACGGAGCTGACAGGTATTCTCCCTCGTTAACCTCCTAAACTTTGACAATGACACTTCATCAGCGTATATCCAACCTATCCTTCATCGGCTCAGTCCTCTTCATAACTTTACCGTAGAGAGCCAAATTCAATATCATGCCCCTTTGGCATTTACTCCACGTCAGGTAGACGAGGCATATGGATTAACGCCTGAACAACTCACCGTGTTTATAAATTCTGCCGAGTGGACTCTTTGTGTGTCATTTCCGTTAGAATTTTGGATGTCGATGCTTATTCTATCCTGCAGCATCTAGTTCATCTAACGACCCTGTTCTTCACTTCGTGCTTTTTATACCCTCTAACGAGCGACGTCCACTAGGAATCCTGAATCAGGATGGTGAGATCGTTTTCTAAAACAATAATGACAAACCACCTGAAGGCGTCCAACAGGAACGATATCAGAATCAAATGCATTTTTACTCCCTCAATGGGGAGGTTTTGTCATCTATAATCCTTCAACAGATATCTTATCGAATAATCAACTACCCCGTCATGAAATGGACGTCATATTTTCTCAGTTTTCGAGTCATCTTCTTTCTCTTCTAGGTGTTTCCCCTTTGCCAATAGGTGTATCTGCCTCGACGAGTCATGACTCATTACTATCTGAATGGCGACTGGACGCTTTGGCTCGTCGTCGAACACTGGAAAATGCCCAAGGAAGCCAGGACACGCTTCTCAGCATCGTGAAACTAGTTGATCAAATAGAGAACATGCCTGTCGGTGACGATGTTAAAGATGATGTCGAGCAAGCGTTGACGGCTTTAGCATCGGTGCGTGTTCATGAAACTTTTCCGTTATGCCTTTCTAATGATGTGCTAAGATGTATGACACTTCGACGCCACTCTCACTGCATCAAAAGTTCGCATATTCTGCCAGGTCTTTTGGACTTGCCTCGCGCGCTTTCTTTAACCCTGGGATGTTGGCTTTGCTGTACTTCCCTGCTGAACATAAGTACGCTATTTATTCTCCTTTGTTCGCTAGCGCTGTCATTCCCTTGTTTGTTGCTGCGCTGAGGGAGATCCTTGCCTTGCGTCGAGAGCGCACAAGGAGGCGAGGCAAAACCTTGAGCAACCAACCGACTAGCTTGGTTGCGTCATAATTATAGATATATTTCACGTAATTCACTCTGTGAAGTGCAAACCAATCTCTCTAAGGGTCGACAGCAAATGAGAACATGACAACTCGCGGAGGATGTGCTCTTCTTTATGAAACGTTTCGGACATTGGTGTCGACTCAGACGTAAATCTTCACTTGCCATTATCCCGGATTTCTTGTTCTACGCTGTCTTAACTCCTGATGTTCTAGCAATGTCATCGTGGGTACACATCTCTGTCGGCGGCCTCGAATTCAAGGAATGTTTATGAATAACTTGCCCCAGTGATTGCATACTATGTGTCTCATCAAAACATGTGGCCCGTTTCCCGCGGCATGCGCTGGTTGGACAGCCATAAATCTAATCTTGATTCTTGAACTTCACTTAGACCAATGTAAGTTTAAATCGTAGGTGCAGCATGTTGGCCTAACTCATGGAAATCCGAGGGATAGTTAATTTGGAACGTAGCCCAAAGGGTAACGTTTTATACATACGGACATGGACAAGAACATGCACTTCTACGACATCTTGGATTTCTCGACTCTTTTGGCCTTCATGTCGTTCGAATGTCTTTCTTTGTTTGGACGAAAAAAAGGTCAAGGCCACCTTGCTTCTTCTTGCCCTTTATCTCTATCAGGATATATTAGACACAGAAGTTTTGGCCTCAGCTAACATTGCCACTGACATTCTGCCATCTGCCAACATTTTCTACATGAAATTTCGACGGGAGACATCATATTTATAGCGAGCTAATACAACTAAACTGTCTCCGCTAGGTCATTCATTCCACGTTGCATTTGTGCGTCGGTGGGGACAAATTGACATGTGCAATCGAGTCCCGAAATAACGAAGGGAGCCGAATGATTCAACTTCCACTAATAAAGAATCTATACTTGCTTAGACGTCACCCTAATTCAAGTGTTGAGAGGAAGTCAGACGTCCCGAATGGTCTTTATAGCAGCATAAGAACCTAGAGAGCTATGTCGTAGCCTTGTTCCCGAGAAAATGCGGTGCGAGCTGTCCTGAATGTGTGCATGATGATGCGGAGTTCGGGTTGCTGTTTTCTACCCTGAAGCTGAGTGCGGAATGCAAGACAAGTTCTTCATAGGTCGACACAGAGAACCAAGACTATATTTTTTGAGGTAATCCCGATGAATACCTAAGATCTTTTTTTATGGTTTGACCAGATTACAAGTCACGGGCGGCTAATCAACTCCTTGTCAGATTCGACGATCAGACACGCCATCCACATTTCAATCAATTCCCCTAGATTTCGAGCTCCATGTCGTAGTTTGATTAATGTAGTAATGTACATCACATCTGAATTAGTTCAGAACCATCTCTTAGAATTTTATAAAATTAGAGATAATCGTGCCTTAAAACTCCTTTCCATGAGCGCCTTCGAGGCTCGACCTCTGCGCACCACTGGTAATCGTACAGCACGATCTATGACACGCGCCACATTAAATAAGAACGGAAATAAAAATTCAGACTCAAGACATCATTCTGGCACACAAGAGTGTATTCATGTTTGCAGATACTAGTCTAAGGTCTTATAAAGTTAATTACACTCAGAACCTCGGTAGAGTGTTTGGCCATGGGGGCGGTCCGGCACCTTCAAACTGTCACTAAAACCATATGCAAGTGACCGAAACAGAAATAACAAGGAAGCCTCATGGCGACAAGGGTCTCAAGGGTGTCATATGCGCATGCATGCCGAGACAAATTTGTGCGGTCCAGTCCGTTTAATGTACGCATCTCTTTCAAACTGCGCGCCTAAAATATGCGTGCGATACCTTCTCTCTAATATTCTATGCGAAATAAACGGCATTTGTACGTACTAAGTAACTTGTAAAACGAATCCAACCAACTCGGGACAAATGGCTGGAGCACACATGCTTGATTGCAAAGCATTGCATATAAACGTTATGAGGCTCCGTCCGGGGATCTGAGCCCCTTGTCCTTTCTATATCATTAAAAAATCAGCACCCCTAGATACAATACCGTTAATATTTATCATTCGAAAACAAGGGACTTTGTTAGAACCCCCTGTAAAATCCAGAATGGGTGTCTGTGGCGGTTATTTTATATATGATGCGGGTCTTTCAGACCCTTATTCCGAACGAGGCAATAAGCGATGGGTGAAGGCTGTGTAGGGCCGGAAACCAGGAGAGAAATCGCATTGGCAAGTGGTACCCCCCCAGAATATGTTCAGGATTGAAGTGCCTGATTCAAGACCAGTTACACTTAAGTGGTACCTCCATACATACTGCTTATGGCGGTGCATGTGCGCACTATCCGATGGTGAGGCCTGCACCAACGGGGAAAAATTGCTGCAGAAAACTGGAAGCGTGTGCAGGTGTAAGTCAAGAACAATTGAGACCATATTCAAAATTTATACGGGATAGTCACTATATAATCTACAGAGAATGATTGTAGATCTATTGTAATTACATAGGTCGGTGAAGGGGTCAAGTCGTAAAAATTGCCATTTATCCATGCGTGCTCTGACTTTCCATTAGAAGACGGAAAATTGACATTTTCGATCTTTTAAGCCTTTTGATATAACGCAGACACGAAGGATAGGATGCTAAAAGGATGAGCTGACATGAGTTACCAAGTGCCGGAGAAACAAAGCCAAGCCTCAGTACTTCTTATTCCACCTGCGGAGCGCGAAGTTTTATACCAATGGAGTCTGACTCGCCGTGCAGAGAAGTTCTAACTAAAACTATTATGTGCTTGTCGTGCTGATGACGCTTTTTGAAAACTAAGATGCATACATAAGAGCGTAGACCGCACGAACATCTCAGATGAGCTCGGATGCCATTCGCTGGTTGTAATACAGATAGCGTTGAAATTTTTGACGAACTTGGAGTTATAACAGCGAAAATAGTTGAACAAATTCAGATGAGCTGAGAAAACAAAGTTTTATGCTGTTCGACCATCGGCACTTATGTAGTAAGTACTAGAGGCGTGAGCCTCTTGAGCTTAGAACCTTTTACAGTGTACGTGCCTCCCATTTACCTCACGTGATGGAAAATGCCTTGGCATTACTTACTGTACAGTGTAAATGGACTAAAGCTAAACAATTGTAAAGCAATCAATTAATCACACCGGCATCATACGCCCTGTACCGACTCGTTTCGAACGCTCTCACAACGCTCTCCATACCGTATAGATTTCCAATTAGTAGCGAGTTCTACAACTCTACACCCATATTCCTTACATCATCTTAGTAGGGGTAAACATGAGCAATAAACTCAACTTGGAGGGTATCATGCTTTTTGAACAACCGTTTGCGCGTGTAAGTCCTTGTGGATCCCGATTCCCTCTGTTCTGTGCATCTTACAATCTTTCACGACAGGTTCCTTACGAGAATTATCGTAGGATATTTAGAACATCTCAGAAGCACGTGGAACGGGATTTTGGAAGTATTCAAAACACTGCAAATGATGTTGTGTCGCGAGGTTCCAGCGAAAGTCTTACGCAGGATGAGATTGTGAAGTCAATCGACAACATGATTGGGAAGGTAGAAAATTTGAAACGAAAGGTACGAATTTGCTTGTTATCTACAGAACGCTATACAACCAATTTCCTCAGCTTTCAGATTTACACGAAACTGCCGGGAAACCGACCCAGGATGTTATGAGAGAGCGATTACATCACCTTGCCACCGTCGAATCCTTACAAACATCTACTCAGCCGGAATTCTCAAGATGGGCCGACATTCGTTTGGACCGGTGGCTCGTAGACTGGTGCCTCAGGTCCGGGAAGGAAAGTTCGGCCAGATGTATCGCGAAAGACAAAGGTATTGAGGTACGAACGCGGATTAACTTCGAATTTCCTGGTAATTGATTAGCGTATTATTTGCAGACGCTTGTTGACATCGAACTTTTCTCGGATATACGACGAATAGAAGATGCATTGGCGCATCATAGCTGCACCGAAGCTCTTGCATGGTGCAGCGAAAATAAAAATGCTCTTCGGAAGATCAAGGTATGAATTCTGATATTAAAAACAAGCATAAACATTCTTATGTTCTATCGAAGAGCACTCTAGAATTCGACCTGAGAATGCAGGAGTATATCGAGTTATCCCGGGCTCGTAAGAACTTTGAAGCTATTGCTTATTCACAGAAATATCTAGTACAATGGCAAGACACCCATATTTCACAAATCACGCAACTATTGGCTTTGCTGGCGTTCCCGCCAACTACCACTTGTGGACCGTACAAAGTTTGTTTTTGTTTCTGTTTGGTATGCTTCTAAACTTCTGAACGTTCTCGTCAGCGATTGTATGACCTTTCCCGTTGGAAAACACTCGCAAAATCATTTCGCCTCGCCATTTACAATCTCAACACGTTATCAAATGAACCATTACTTCATCTAGCCTTGTACGCGGGACTTGTGGCGTTGAAACTACCTGCCTGCTTCGATAGTTCGACTAAAAATGTTGATTGCCCTGTTTGCGATGGAGAATCCGGAAAATCGTCACAACCTTTGGGATTGGGAAAACTTGCAGCAGAAGTTCCGTATAGCCACCATGCAAATTCCACGATTGTCTGTCAGATAAGTGGGAAGATCATGGACGAGGATAATATGCCAATGGCTTTACCAGATGGCTATGTCTATTCTAGAGAGGTTCGTTCCTGGATACCCAATTCAATATCTAATAGCTAAATATGGTTTCGTAGGCCTTGGATGAAATGGCAATGAAGAACGATGGTGTCGTGACCAACCCGCGGAATGGCAAGTCGTACAAATTGCAGGAGTTGCGGAAAGTTTTTATATCCTAATCTTTCATCTTTCATCCTCTCGTGTTCTTATCATTGTTTTTTCTTTTTGTAAAACCATGTTTGTAATGAGTAAATAAACTATGTATCATGATTCCCAATTCTGAAATTAAACCGTTTGGGGACGCCGAGCAAATGCCGATCTCAAGGCCTTAAGGCAAGATGTCGATTATCTCATCTGCAACTGTCGTTGTCACGGCATGCAACAATCAACGTTCAAACGTTCGACGTCGACTGCAACACTCCCTACATAGCATCCTCAAACGTCAACGTCACAACATTGTATCCAGCTTTCTTCAAGAACTTATCTTGAACTTAACTTCTATTTTTTATTGCACTACTTTTTTTTATTGTACACACCACATACATCGGCACCGGGCAACTAGTATGCCTCCAGTCAAGGGACCCATCCAAACAACTTTGGACGATTTCGAACTAGGAGAAGAAGTCGCTTGGGGTTCTTTGGCCACAGTGAGTCTCTGTCTATTCTCAAACTCCCGTTTTCGTGCATATCTTAACGCGAAAATGACTCTACCAGATTATAGACGTTGTTTATAAAAAGAACCAGAAACATTATGCTTTGAAAGTCTTAAATAAGGCTCAATTAGTGAAGAAAAAAGTGATTCGCTCGGCGCTTGTCGAGAAAGATGCGTTGATTGCCTTGGGCACTAGACCAACTCTTCACCCTGGAGTTATTCGTCTACATCACTGTTTTCAAGACGCGACACATCTCTGTGAGTTTATATCTCTTTGGTACATGGCTATGACATTAATCATCAGATTTCGCCTTGGATCTTGCTACTAATGGTGATCTGAAGGCATTGGTCCTGAAACTAGGTTCAATTTCTCTTAATTGTACAAGATATTACACTGCTCAACTCGTAGATGCGGTCATATACCTGCATGAATCCGGGGTGGCCCACCGTGATATCAAACCAGAGAATCTCCTTCTAGATAGCGATATGCGAATGAAACTGGCTGACTTCGGCTGTGCCTACATTGGGTCCGACATGGAAAGTAAGTTACTTCACTCTAATATTCGTCATAATTTGATATATTTTCCATAGGCCCAAGAACCAATACTTTCGTTGGCACTGCGGCTTATATTTCCCCGGAGCTATTGGCCAGGTCCGAAGCAAACCCAACAGGGTATGTGTTCTTCTGTCTCAAAGTTGTTGGCCGGGTTGATAGAAGTTTAATAGCCCCGACTTATGGGCAATAGGATGTACACTCTACTTCTTCCTCTTTGGAACGTCGCCGTTTATGGCGGCGACCGACTATCTTACAATGAAGCGGGTGCGCGCATTGGATTATTCAATACCAGACGTGTGCGACGAAGATGCCACTGATTTAATAAAACAACTCTTGGTCAGTATTTTTCTTTTAACCAGGTGACGTATTGTAAAAATTTATATGTTTGCCAGATAAGTGAGGCCTCGGAAAGACTTGGGGTGCCTCCGAAATCTTCGCCAAATCTGCTTCGCCAACACCACTTTTTTACCGGTGGGAAGGTCTCTCTTGCTAAGGACGACGTGACAAAACCTTGGACATTTATAGACTGGGAAATTCTCTGGACCACACCTGCACCTTCAATAGAAGTGGGCCCATATCGCTCACGTCCTCGGGAAATAGCATCCGACACGGAAGAGCTGTGGGATGGGTTTGAAAGTCTCAAGGTTGAAGGCGACTAGTGCGATATACATATGACAAAACATCTTCTCTACCTCTCGCATAAAGTGCAATTATCCTCTGTCAAATATATTTATCCACTTTGCAAGGTATATGATCCTGACCTAGAGGGATAACATAATATCAACAAGAGCTCATAACGTTTCCTCTTCGTGACATGAAGAACGTATAGACTCATGATTCGGTGCCGTGCGGTTCTGATACTTCTTAACTAGTATATCCTACTCAGGGTTCGATCCACCAATTCAGTGAGAAATCCGGAGGATTTGAGTATTGAATTTGAATCCACTCCAGCTTCTATGCCAAAAACTTCGGGCCTCCCCTCGGAAAGCATGAACATGAAAAACAACTGATAAGGATAACAAACCCGCTTCAAGAATCAAGAGGCTTCAAGCTCGCGCAACAGATTTAGCCTTTAAATTCAAGTTTGATCCATGGAAATCATCAATACTACTGCTTACGTACACATTATGCCGATTATGATCAGGCAAGCTTCAAAGTGGCACCAGGCACATGCTTTTGAAGTCTTTTTTGGTCAGGACCTCTCCCCAAAAAATGTACCCGTCTCTTTCTTCTAAAAGTTCTCGCGACCTATTTGTCCATTGATAGATTGCTGTATAGCGAGAAAGAAAGTGGCTTTCATCCTTTTCAATGGCCTCGTCATTTTCACTTTCGAAGAGGAAAGCAGGGGCCCCAAGCGCGCAAAAGGGTAATGCAAGTGTTGGGCGGACCTCTTCCCAAGGTTCTTCAAACGCAGTGACACTGGAATGGGACGATCTTGAAGAATGGCAGAAGGATAATGAGTACATTATTCGTGGGTACAGACGGTAATCGTACTGCCTTTTCACCACTAGCTCAAAAATAACCTGTTTGAAACGTTCTGTAGGCTTCAGTATAATTGGCGAGGCACCCTTTTGTCAATCTTCACCTGTAAGCGCTTGGATTCTATCATCGATTTGTCTTCAAAAAGGTCTCACCCACAAGAAAGATGTGCATAATGAGACAGGTATGTACTTCCACCGTCAAGCGGTTGTGGTACAGATTGTTGACATTTTTCAGTGAATATTCACAGTCACCTTCTGGGCAGTGCTTTGTTTATTTATTTTATGGGCTCATTCTACTGGGCTCATGTCGAACGGCATGAATTTGCGACGTGGAAGGATTCTGCGGTTATTGGCGTATTTCTTGCCGCTGCTGTGCTTTGCCTCGCGGCCAGTGCTTTTTACCACACATCTGGGTGTCACTCTAAAGAGGTATGGTTTCAGCATGTCCGTCTCATTCCCCTTTAACTCAAAAGAAATAGGTTGCTACCCGTTGTCATGCTTTTGACTACTCCGGCATCATTGTGCTCATCGTTGGATCGTTCGTACCTTCAATCTATTATGGTTTCTACTGTCACCCCGGAATGCAAGTATTATATCTAAGTACAATGACGTTGGCAGGCATAGGTACGAAATGTTCTTGATCATGATCACCGTTTGTTGAAATTGACATGTCATTTTACATACCGGCTTCAGGAGCAGCATTTGTTGTACTTGATGTCGAGTACGCTAAACCTACACACCGAACAGCACGAACGGCCATTTTTATCGGACTTGGCTCATGCGCCGTTATTCCAGTGACGCACCTCGCATTGACTCGTGGCATACACGAACTCATCACTAAGATGGGTGCCAATTGGTTGTTGACTTCCGGCGCGCTCTACATTTGCGGCGCGCTGCTCTAGTACGTGATTTTCCTACCCCTCGCTTCATTCTACTCCCAATGATCTCCATGATCCCTCTTGCTCATTGCTCATGTTATTAATCTTACTCTTTTGCTGATGATTGCGTCACCCCTGTTGTAGTGCAAACCGCATTCCGGAGCGATTGGCCCCTGGCAAATTCGATATTCTCCTTGCGTCTCATCAAATTTTTCACGTCTGCGTCGTCTTGGCTGCTCTTGCACATTATCAAGGCGTGTTAACATCTTTGCGATTCCGAATACTACAACCGATATGTGGATAGCGGAGGCATCGCACCCGCTGCATTCATCTTAAAGGAGATTTTATCTATTACAAACATTCATGACTATAGTAAGTAGCTGATCCTCGTCTCTTTCGGAATTTGTTTTCCTTGTAATTTTTTGTGTGCCTTAGTTCTGAATGGTCTCCTCGATCACAATAATTCTGTTTGGTGCAATAATACTTGTTAATATCTCGCAAGGGACCGGAATGTATTATTTGTGGGGCTGGAGCGAGAAAATACAACGAGAATTTCTGACGGGTGCCTTGTGACGTCTTCATGTTCACTTACTTTTTTTCCACTGTTAGACTGCAGCATCCACTATTTTAGAATAAAGATTGGCACACTGTCTGCTTCACGATGTAGGACGACATGGGATTCCTTATGTAGGCATCTTTTGACGCCGCAGTATTTACCTGCTGAATTGTTCTTATATTCGTAGGTGAAAACATGATCATGTCACTGCCAAAACATTTCAAGTATATTGGCAAGGATATTCTCACAGGAAGATTTGTACCTCTTAGTTAGGAAACACTCAATCGGGTCCCGGAAGATCTGCGAAGAGATCTGTTATCCACGGTGAATCTGCGATCCCTTTCCGAGAAGATGAGTTTGCTGTTCACAGAGACTACGAAGGTCCCATGCCCTCCGCCCTAACAGAAACCAAGAAATATTCCGAGGCAAAGAGGACATTGTGCTCAGGGTTTGAAATAAGCATAACTAGCTGATTTGGAGAGAGACATGCTCTAATAGGTGAAACTCGACATCTATATTCAGCAGTCATGGTGGTGGGGTTTTTAGAAGTACTGCAGGCTTATGGGTGTTTTGGACCAGGCATGACCTCTGACAGGCGGCTCAACACACCACGTGTCGAAGAAGGTCGTGGATGAGATACTTTCCGGAACTGATACCTTGTTGCAAGTTCATTTCGGGACCGACCTTTTTTGAAATAATCGCAGATCTCAAAAAGAAAATTGAAAAATTAAAAAGTAATGCGAGGTGCCAAACGTCCAAGAATCTCGAACCCCCACCCGATTGCAAGGACAGTTTCTATTTTGTTTCCGCAGAGGTTTGTGACCAAAATGTGATGCATGGCGTGGTTTTGCCGGAGGACCGCTGACAATCTATGATTTTCCTTTCATCCGGGTTGCGTGCCATGCTCCTCCAGGGGTATAAAATGGCACCCTTCGATTGCGTGTCGATGCACCCCGGCTGGACCTGAACGTATTATAAGTCGCTCACGCGCTCGAAGACTTCCTCTACCGACATTTCTCCCTTCCTCTTCCTTTGCATTCGCAATGCCTTATAGTATTGGCTTGCAGTCAGCGGCCAATGGTTTTCTTTCCGCAGGATTCTCTACTCAATTCACGCTCGCTGTTATTGCTTTTCTCGTGATCGTGTATATAACGTCTACCTTGCAGAAGGATAGTGTCGATTCACCCAAATCTTTGCCGGGCAACTCCCTCTTCCACATTATACCGTTTTTTCGCCGACGACATGATTTTCTGAGATGGGGCTTCGATGTTACTGGCGAAAATATTTTCCAGTTCAATCTGCTGAGGGTGTGTTACCCATTAGTTTCTCACTTTTTCCTACGACTTACTATCATTTCTAGAATACGGTCATTGTGGTATCCGGCGAAAACGCAAGACAAACTTTTTTTACAGCCAAGGGTCTGGATCTTACCGAAGGATTCAAAATTCTTTCTGGCGCTGTAAATACTTTTCTTTGGATGATTCTTACCCCATTAATCCATATGTTTTCCTCTAGATTCCCATGGTGAAAGGTGTAACGTCTGACTTGCAGACACGGAGGATAGCTCTCATTCACAAACGTCTTGCGAATGTTCAACGAAACGCGTCCCTGTCTTCTTGTATGTTGTGCTCTACTCCAGTCCAACTTGTATTTTTGACAGTTGACCTCTTACAGTGATACCGCTCTTGCTGCAAGATGCGCGTAAAATGATGGAAGGATGGGGCTCTTCCGGACAACTTGATCCATTTGAAAATGTCTATGAGGTCAGCGTTACCTTTTCTCACTCGGCATGTTTCCCAGACTTACGTCTCTTAACATAGTTGTTATTTCAATTCACTATCCGCAGTCTATCCTGTGTTGAAATCTCTAACGATCCTGTCCTCGTCGCACGCCTTAAGAAATTGTACGACACGCTCGATACTGGTACAACCCCGGCGACCGTCCTCCTCCCATGGCTTCCCACCCCTGCTATGATCCAGAAATTATGGGCCACTAAGGACATTTACGAGATCGTCATCAAAGCTATCAACGATAGGGAAAGAAGCGGCATTTCGCGCGATGACACCCTGCAAATGCTTTTGGATTCAGGCGACGAGAAACTGGTGGTCGTGGGGGTAAGTTCCCAAATTGCCTTAGACAGGCTTCTCATCGCAGGATTTTCACTCACAATTCCATGTGTACAGTTCATCATGGGATTATTGATTGCCGGAGCCAGAGCGACTGGAACCACAGGTCAGCATTCCACACCTTTGCCGAGGTATTTGACTTGGAATGACCGACTTGGTTTAATAGCATCATGGCTTATGACATATTTGGGAGGACATCCAGAATGGCGGGCGAAAGCTGTTGCAGAAATTGAATTCCTCCTGGCGTCGAGGTCGTTTTCTCCACCGTGCTCTCCGACCTCAACAACAACTGAATCCCCTTTCTCTCCTATTTCTCCAACTTCCTCTTTGTTATCATCATCTCTTGCCACACGTTTAAGTGCTATCCCTCTTGAAGTTTGGGAGAACGAGACCCCTATTATTGATGCGCTTATCCGAGAAACGACCCGCGTAGCCCAGCCTCATACCGCTATGAGACGCAACCTTGGTCCAGAAATCTATATCAATAACAGAATAATACCTACTGGAGCCTACGTTATATATCCTTTCAGTGACATTCACTTAAATCCTGAAATATATTCCGATCCCTGGAAATTCGACCCAGGAAGAAAAGAACCCAGCCATATACCCTTCGCTTATGCCGGATGGGGTGGAGGTTCGTAGAATTTTTTATTTTGTACACACATGTCTTGAACTCATTGATTATAGGTAAAACGACTTGCCTTGGTACGCGACTCGCGAAGGTGGAGCTTAAGCTCGTGACTGCCATGTTCATACTGGGTTTCCGACATTCTGTCGTCGACCAGCATGGACAGCCGTCGAACCCCCTACCGGTCCCTAATTGGAACGACATTCTTCTCTGCAGACCTCCTGTCGGCTCATTCAAACTGAAATACGAGAGAACATCTACACCGCTATAGACTGAACAGCTCATCGACCCCTTTCTTGCGACTCTCTCTCTCTTGGAATCATGATTTATATTCATATTTTCTTTCCCACGGTCTTACTCCCATTTCATTTCTCTTCTGGATTGACCATTCGTCACTGGCAGATTTTTTATTCATCTTCGCTTCAAATTCAAATTCAACCAATGTATTGCAACACACAAAATCCAGACCACGGGGAAAGTTATATATATATATTTATAACTATCTATATAACTTCCTACCCTCGTATGAGTGCTCAGGCACGTAATCCACACGACGCATTGTTGTTAGATACAGCACGATAAGTTGTGATTATAACCATTATATTCCTAGAGTCCATGTAATTGTCCCGATAGTCTGTATATACTATAACTAGATACTATGTTGTATGTAGTCAAAATGCTATGTGGTCTCTCACCGTGTGAGACCCTCTTACCCAAGGTCCTCATAGGTACCGAAGTGAGAGGAAGGTGTGATGTTTGATGAGGATCTAGTACCAACAATCAAGCATCAACCACGATTACCCAAATGATTCGCCGACGGCAGCGACAGTGCGGAAGCGAGGAATGATAAACCTCAAAAGTTCGCAAATGATATTATCGAAACGTAAATGTGTCGTTGGCATCCAGACCTTGTTCAATTGCATTTTTATGGGGATCCAATTCATCTGGTCCTGGTCTTGATTCGCGGAAAATCTTTTGAAACTGTCGAATGGTTTCGGTCTCCTGCATTTCCTTTTCCCTCCTCTCTTTCATGAAGGCTTGTCTAAATTCTCTCTCCTTCATGGCCATCTTTGTGCGCTTCTCCACACTAGGTTCCCATTTGCTCTTCAAGATCCTCCGTACTGCCTCGGGACTAATCTTGAATTTATCGGCTAGGACAGCGGTGGTAAACGATTGTGGTTCCATGCGGTTCAGCTGGCGAAGTGCATCCATAGCTTCTCGCGACAATTTTCGAGGGGGGGCCCAGCCTTCAGGGAACTTTTTTTGCATCGTTTCGCGATGCGCCCGGTATTCTGCAGGCGTAGGCTTTGCAGGAGGTGCACGGAGATGAGCCGGTACAACATTTGGAAACGTTCCATTAACAGCGTCGTCGTCTTCTGTAAGATCTATTACGGCGTCATCGTCCTCAAGAATGGACTTGGGTTTTGGAATGCCGGCCAGTTGCCATTTCTTCGCGGCTTTCTGATACGATACGTCACTATAGTAGCGAGAGGTGGCATTTCTGACGCAGAATTTACGACGAATAACGGGAAAAGAGAAACTGGACCAAGGTGCCATAGATGAAGAAATAGCAATTGCGAACTTGCAAGGAAGCCGACGCGCAAGAAATTATTTGCCTCACGTGTTCGGCAAGACCCGTTGAACTTGAAGGGCGCTCAAGGTTACACTGGTTTCCTTCTTACTCGACATATATTCTGCCCCTCTTTCTCTGTGGATTATCTGGCTTTGGAATCTAGGCTGAATTTGCAATGGCTGACCTCTCGGAAACTAATATCAGCGAAGGTCGGTTGATTGTTACTTATACTTCATCTCGACCCAGGGGCTCATGGCCATGCAAGCCTGGGTCATCACCATCATGGATCTGACTGGTATCTTTCCGTAGCCTACCAGGAAGTCAGAAATGACAAGTCTGATACCAACTGGCTTTTACTTGATTACGAGTCCGACCGATCTGACAAGCTGAAGCTCACTCAAACGGGAACTGGCGGCTTATCTGAACTCAAGGAAGCTTTAGACGACTCTAAGGCATCGTACGCCTATGTGCGTGTCTCCTATTCCAATGACAAGGAGTCCACACGTGAGAAGTTCATCCTCGTGGTCTGTATTCGATTCGTTTGACTCTTAGGCTCACATCACTCATCGCCTTCTTTCCTGCTAAATACTTACTTGTATAATCTTTGACACAGATTTGGATAGGACCGAACTGTAAAGTCATGAGAAGAGCAAAGGTGAAATATTTTTGCGTTGCAAAACCTGGCTTCTTTCCAGTCGCCGTGTGGTTCCCATAGCGATCCTCATTCGATTCTGATTGCTTCATACTCTCATAGATCTCCGTTCATTCTGCCGACGTCAAGAACGTCCTTCGGGCGTATGCCATCGAAGTGGCCGCTCGCGAGAAAGATGATCTGAACGAGAATCCGATTGTTGTTCGATTGCGGAAGGTGCGTGCATATGATTACGGCTGAAGTTCATACACCAACCTTGACTCATTTTCCTTCCAATAGGCTGGGGGCGCAAGTTACGATGGCGTTTAATAATGTTCATTTTGAGACAGCATCGATAGAGTGTAATACCAATCGGAAACCAAGGCATAACATCCAGTCATTTTCCTCCTTGCAAAGGCTAACATTCTGGTACGTAGTGGGCTCCGTTGCGAAGAATTGATCCTTTCGATCATGGTCATCTTACAAAGCAACCTTAACTCTGTATGAAGGTGGTGCATGTCTATCAAAGGAATTGTTTAAGGTTCTCTATACCTTCTTCCTCAAGCCTCATACCCATCCATTCAGACATGGGCTTCGCACCAAGCCGTTTCTCATAAAAATCAATCGAAGGCTGATTCCACTACGCGCAGGTGTGAAAGCAAATCAGAGTGTTCACCATGGCACCGTATTTCAAACAAGCTTACCTTGAGGACGGACCAGTCAAGTCTCGCACAATTCTTGAGACGAAGAAAATGTTAGTAATGGTACATGGCCTCGGAAAAGCAAGTGGAGGATGTTATGAACATTCACCTTCTCTTGAGCTTTCTTTCCCAGCTGACCGAAGAAGGCTTTGCCGACGCCTAACGATCTGTACTCTGGCTTCACGTACAAATCTTCGAGCTTTCGAATACGTTATTAGCCATACCTAACGGGAGCTTGGTCCCTCGGATGGAGATTTCTCCGCGCGGTCGTAACCAAAAGACTTACATATAGTCCAGGTCTCCCAGTCCATGTGGAATAATTGAAGAAATACAATGCCAGACCTATAGGCTCGGCAGCGGATTCGGCGGTACCGGTAAACGCGAGGAGGGCATGAGCGAACGTAGTTTCGAATAGGTTTTTGCGAAGCTACGTTTGATCAGTTTCAATCTCGGTGGGCTATTAGAAATTAACGCACAAGCTCTGGAGTTGCTTTTACGGATTCAGGCTCTTTTTCGTACGTAGCCTAAATAATTATACAGTGGGATTTGTTTACATATACATTCAACGCTGCGCGATCGTGGTATCAGTGAATGGGACTTGCGAGATCAACAATCAATTGCAAAATGGTATCCTAAATAATACGGCGATTGGGATTATTATTTTTCTTATTTGACACCGCGCAACGATGTTAGCATACCACATCATCTGGAGTTGCCTCTCTGATATGAAAGATTTGGGCCATTGAAGTAATATGAATAATGAGAGACTAATGATCAAAGGAAAAGCTGATTCCAATGATTAGTGATAGCCTTTAGCGGTGGCTGAATTTGAATAGTTTGTATATACCTATTTGTTTCTGAACCTTATTGCACTTTTCGTCCTCATCACCACCTTCGACAACGGCCACAAACTTTTGTTCATTTCTCAGGCTTCCCCGATCCACGAATTAAACCACCATGGACCCCGCAAAATTGGCAAAACTTCAGGCCGCCGCGGCAGCAAACAGGATCGGTAAGTGTTTGCTGCACTTACGCGGCCTAGTTCGCGACGTTTGGCCTATTTTTCAACGAAGCGATGGCTTATTCTCGCGAATTCGTTGATTTCAGGTGGAAAGGGAACTGTGCGCAGAAAAGTTGTGAGGAAAACCAAGCCCTCTGCGGCTCAGGACGACAAAAAACTCCAAGGCGCACTCAAGAAATTGAATGTGCAACCAATTCCTGGTGTTGAGGAAGTCAACATGTTCAGAGAGGATGGAAATGTCCTTCACTTCACCGCACCAAAAGGTGAAGTTTTAAAGCTGACTCGAAACGTGGTTTTTTAGTTTCGAGTCACTGATAACTCCTATTCTTGAGGACCACTTTCGCTGATGTGGATTCTTTTTAGTGCACGCTGCTGTCTCAGCAAACACCTTTGCCATCTATGGTACAGGGCACGTGAAAGAGCTCACAGAACTCGTTCCCGGCATCTTGAACCAACTGGGCCCTGACTCACTGGCATCCCTCCGCAAACTTGCTGAGTCATACCAAGCCATCCAACAGGGTCAGCAAAGGCAACCAGCTGCCGGTGCTGCTGAGGAAGACGATGACGATGACGTCCCTGATCTCGTAGAAAACTTCGACGTTGAGGCAGAAGCTAAAGCCGCTGGCCTTGACTGATAGCTTAAACGGGTCGTGCTGGTGTACGATTCGCTTTTGGAGAATGTTGGGATAGGGAGGATTTTTTACTGATGGATGTATTGGTGAACATGTTATCGATCGAGGATCAAAAGAGAAACGGAGCGAAAACGGATTTTCTTTTCAAGCCTGGTTTTCCGATTTTCACTTCTCGTCGTCCATTCTCATTCTTTTTCTTTGCTGTCTCGTCCTTCGCTCACGTCGTCTTGCCTCCAAAAATACCGATCTGCTTATTGCATCATCCTTTTGAGTCTTCGCAAGTCGCCCTTTTCAATGTTTTGTTTTGCTTGTTATCACGCTGTCTCGCCAATAGTCATTTTCTCTATCGTTCTTTTACTTTCTTCCGGCTAAGCACTATTTAATATTCGGTCTTTATAGCAAGCAGTACGTTCTTTTCTCTCCGAGCGTGATAAATCTCATGGATCTACTCCAGATAAATATCGGACGCGACTGGTTTCAGCCTAGAATTTTACAGAAATATTTGAGTGCATCTCACGCGCTGGTGATCGGCGATCATTTTCAGCATTCAGCGTTTAGTCTCTGCTTGACGTTCATCTTGGAGTTTTCACGAGGAACTTGTAGTCTGTCAAAATTAATTGAAGCCCGATTACTCTGAGCATCATCTTCGCAAAGCGCTCATCGTCTAAACGGGGGGCTTGCTTTCACTTTTCCGAAGATATCCCTTGGGTGTTCTGTGCAAAGCATTGACACGGACCTACCATTTGTGTATATATTTCTGTTCATGAGAACCTCCACTTCTTTCTAGATCGATGAAAAGCACCGATTTTACTCGTCAGCGTCATTTTTCCCTTAACACGGATCGAGACGCGAACATCGATTCCATCTGTATTCTGTGGCAAGCATTTACTGTTGTGAGAAGCGAAAACAAACCACATCATACTGACAAATGAACGGCCAAGCAGCGCTTGGTACCTGGTAGGCTATTAGAAATCTAGTACGTCAACCTGGACTTGTTATGGCATGTTCAATTTGGACTTCATCTCCTAAAGTACAGGAAGACTTTCGGTGAGTTGAGTTCAATCATTTGATACTTGTTTACCGCCTGACTGGCTCGATCTTTTCATACACAGTTAACTTTGGAGATTGAAGCCTGAACTCAAAAATGCC
>Ga0247779_1000325_pt1 | contig 32868 bp, 26 predicted proteins | sample UWRJL221509R5_FD_179925 | JGI IMG/M metagenome (GOLD analysis project Ga0247779, IMG submission 179925) | Plant litter microbial communities from Arlington Agricultural Research Station in Wisconsin, United States - UWRJ-L221-509R-5 | ecosystem: Environmental > Terrestrial > Plant litter >...
AAGCGTGAGCACTGCTCGGAATTGTAGTTTACTTGCTCGAGCGGGTCTCATCTTCGCGTGGCGATTTTGAGTAGTTTTCACCCGTGCCAGGGTGTGTCGGGCCAGCCCGAGCGTCCGGACCCGAAAAATCCAGCGCTGTAAGGGCCCACATGGCGGCTCGATGTGAGAATTCGCCGACTGCCAGGCGCTAGCATGGCCGGCGCTCGTCGAAGGCTGGGGTAATCCGCGTGCGGCCGAGCAGTCAGAGCATTCACCCTAGAGCAGGAACGGCTCGAATCGACGCAATCCGCCGCTTCAGGTCAGGGCTCGATCTTCGATCATTCGGGCTAGAGTGCCGCGCCTGCCTCGATGACTGCTTCAGCCACCGCTCCGTTACTGCCCGCATCGTTTCCAGGGCTCGCGTTGTTACCGAACGAACGGCTGCTCAGCAGCCTGCGTCCGGACCTCGATGACGCGCTGCGATTTTCAGCTGGGCTCGTGCTGCTCAGCGACGCGCACTTGCACGTTCGGCAAAGTGACGGGTCATATCTGAGCATCCCGCTCACGAGCTCGCTCGAGCTCGTGCGCCATGAGCACGCGGGTTTGACTGAGCTTTCATTCTTGGAGCGGGAGCGGCGCGTGCTGCGCGTGCGCTATACGCTGGCGGAAGCCGCCGCGGGCCACGCGTTCGTGGTCGCGTTCGAAGAGACGCGCGGCCGTTCGGGTGCTCACCCAGCGTTGCCCGAGGGGGAGCTCGACGACGAGTTCGCGCTGCCCGAAAGCGCTCCTTCGGGGCATCCGCTGTGGCGACTGCTCGGTTTTGCGCGGCCGCGCTTCGGGAAAATCGCGATCGGTCTCGGACTGACCTTGGCCACCACGGCCGTGGGCTTGATTCCTCCGTATCTGACGATGCCGCTCGTCGATCGCGTGCTCGTGCCTTGGCAGGAAGGCCGCGCAGCGGCGTTCGAGTCCGCGTCTCACGACCAGGAGCTTTACTTGGGCGGCCTGGCGGCGGCCGCGCTGGTAGCCTGGATGCTCGCCTGGGCGCAAGGCGCCGTCTTGGCCTGGGTCAGTGAGCTTATCAGCGCGGACCTGCGCAATCGCGCGTTTTCCCACCTGCAGCGCTTGAGCCTGCAATACTTCGGCGGCAAGCGCACGGGCGATCTGATCAGCCGCATCAGCTCCGAGACCGACCGACTGTGCTCGTTCTTGTCCGATACGCTGATCGATTTCATCACCGACGTGTTGATGATCCTGGGCACGTCGATCGTGCTGTTCGTGCTCGATCCGCTGCTCGCGCTGGCGGCGCTGGCCTCGTTTCCGCCCATCGCTTGGTTCATGATGCGCGTGCGCGGCGCGCTGACGCAGGGCTTCTTGCGTGGCAACCGCGCCTGGGCGCTGATGACCAACATCTTGTCCGACACCATCCCGGGCATCCGCGTGGTCAAGGCGTTTTCCCAGGAGCGCCGCGAGATCGCGCGCTTCGAGCAAGCCAATCAAGTGATTGTCGCCAACAACAACAAGGTCAATACACTGTGGACCTCGTTTTGGCCGTTGGTTGCGCTGCTCAATCAGCTCGGCTTGCTGGTGGTTTGGGCGGTGGGCGCCTGGCAAATCTTGCACCACCACATCACGGTCGGCGTGCTCACGGCGTTCATCGCCTACATCAGCCGCTTCTACACGCGCGTCGAGAGCATGAGCCGCGTGCTCACGGTCACGCAGCGCGCCGCAGCTGCGGCGCAGCGCTTGTTCGACATTTTGGATCGCGTGCCGAGCGTGGTCGACGCCAAAGATCCCTTGCCGCTCACGCAGGTCGAGGGCGAGATCCGCTTCGAGCACGTGTCGTTTCGTTACGGCAGCCGCCTGGTCTTGAACGACGTCAGCTTCCAGGTAAAGCCTGGGCAAATGGTGGGCATCGTCGGTCACACGGGCTCGGGCAAGAGCACGGTATCGAACCTGATCTGTCGCTTTTACGACGCCTCGTCCGGCGCCGTGCGCGTGGATGGCATCGACATTCGCCGCATCGGGCTCGAGGACTACCGGCGTCACATCGGCATCGTGCTCCAAGATCCATTCTTGTTCTTCGGCACGATCGGCGACAACGTGGCCTACGGCGCGCCCGAGGCGGGAGCGGCGCGCGTGGTAGCCGCTGCGCGCGCGGCGCGCGCCCACGAGTTCGTGCTGAAGTTGCCGGAAGCCTACGATTCCTTGGTCGGCGAGCGCGGGCAATCCCTGTCCGGCGGCGAGCGCCAGCGCATCGCCATCGCGCGCGCGATCTTGGTCGATCCCAAGATCCTGATCTTGGACGAGGCCACCTCCGCGGTCGACGTCCAAACCGAACGAGAAATCCAGAGCGCGCTCGACAACGTCGTGCGAGGGCGAACCACGATCGCCATCGCGCACCGGCTGAGCACGCTGCGCAAAGCCGATCTGCTGATCGTGCTCAAAAACGGCCGCGTCGCGGAGATGGGCAGCGCCGCCCAGCTGCTCGCCCAAGACGGCGAGTACGCGCAACTCTGGCGCGCGCAAAGCTCGGCTCAATCGGGCGGCCCGAGCTCGGAGCAGGTCGACCACGCGCCGAGCGAGGCCGACCACGAGCCCTTGCCCTTGTTGGAACCAAGGACCCTGGAGCTGACGCTCGACGACGACGGGCAACTGTGGGCGCTCGCGCCAGGCGCCGGGCGGCTGCGGGTCTTCGCGCGCCGCGCCTTCCCGCTCAGCAACCCCGATAGCTACGTGTCACTGATCGACGAACAGCACTTCGAACGCGCCTGCTTCGTCTCGCTCGACGCGCTCTCGAGCGCGTCACGGGAGGTCCTGCTGCGCGCCTTGGAAAAGGGCGATTTTTTACCGAAGATCCAGCGCATCGTGGCCATCGCTCAAGAAGCCACGCTGTCGCGCTGGCAGGTAGAGACCGACCGCGGAACGAGACAGTTCATCGTCGACCAGGAAGACCACGTGCGACCGCTCGAGGACGGTCGTCACCTGATCAGTGACTCGCACGGCATGCGCTACTTGGTGCCGGCGTCGAGCACGCTCGATGCAGCCAGCCGCAAGCTATTGGCTCGCTTCTCCTGAGAGCGTGCCCCAAAGCTGCCAGCTCGCAGCGTATTCGCCGTCCTATCTCGTGCTGAGACGAAAGGGGTTTCTTCGCCAGCGTAACCAGCTAATTTGCTGGAAATGAGCGCCAAGTCCCCCCGCGAAGACTCGGTTCCGCGCACGGCTCCCCCCGAAGCCTGGCGGCCCATGGTCAGGCTCCGACGACTGGCGAAGCGGCCGATCGATCGCTTCTTTCGCATCGAGGCCGCCAGCGGCATCTTGCTGCTCGCGGCAGCAGGGGCGGCCATGGTCTGGGCCAACTCGCCCTGGGCGCACAGCTACGAGCAGCTTCGGCACACGATGCTGGGCTTTCACGTGGGGCGATTCGCGTTCGAGGCGACGTTCGAGTGGTTCGTCAACGACGTGTTGATGGCGATCTTCTTCTTCGTCGTGGGCATGGAGATCCGGCGTGAGGTCCACGACGGTGAGCTGTCGGACTGGCGTCGCGCGGCCCTGCCGGTGGCGGGCGCGGTGGGCGGCATGGTCGTTCCCGCGCTGATGTATCTCGCCCTGGCGCGGGACGATGCGGCAAAGCCGGGCTGGGGTGTGCCGATGGCGACCGACATCGCTTTCGCGGTCGGAGTGCTGGCATTGCTCGGTAAGCGCGTGCCGACGTCGCTCAGGGTGTTGCTGCTGGCGCTGGCGGTGATCGATGACTTGGGCGCAATCTTGGTGATCGCGTTTTTCTATTCGTCGGGCATCGCCGTCTCGGGCTTGGCCATCGCCGCCCTCGCCGTGGCGGCGATTTACGTGTTGCGCGCGATGGGCGTGCGCCAAATTCTAGCCTATGCAATACCCGCGTTGTTCGTTTGGCTGGGCGTTCATTCGGCCGGGATCCACCCCACCATCGCCGGCGTGATCGTCGGCCTGGCGACTCCAGTGCGGGCCTGGCTCGGCGCCGAGGGCTTCGTCGATGCCGCCCGTCAACAAGCGCAGCGAGTTTCGGAAGAGATCGAGCGCGGAAATTCTGGCCCCTCGAGCATCAACCGACCTCTGCGTCGAGTGGTGCTTGCCAGCCGCGAAGCGGTATCGCCTGCCGAGTTTCTAATCGATGCTCTGCACCCTTTGGTGGCCTACGTCATCATGCCCGTGTTCGCGCTGATCAATGCCGGGGTGAGCTTGCACGGCTTGTCCCTCGAGGGCGGCGTGGAGGCGAAAGTAGCCATCGCCATCCTGGCTGCGCTCGTTTTGGGCAAACCCATCGGAGTGATCGTCGCCACTTGGCTGGCGCTCGCCTCGGGCATCTCAGTGCTGCCGAGCGGGCTGCAGCGACGCCACCTGATCGTACTCGGGATCGTCGCCGGCATCGGCTTTACGATGTCGCTGTTCATCGCACAGCTCGCGTTCAGCGACGCGGCGCTGCTCGGCGCGGCCAAGTTCGGTGTTTTGGCGGCCAGCGCGGTAGCCATGATCGCGGGACTGGGCGCCGGCGCCGCTCTGCTACCTCGTGTCCAGCGCGAAAAGCTAGCTGTCGGCGGCAGTTCGACCGACGTTCCCGCAGCAGCGCCCTGAACGGCCGGAGCGCGCCTCGAAAGCACAGAGAAATCAGTTTTTGACGCCCGGGCCAACGCTCGCCGTGCGATGCAAAATCGCCGGCGGACCGATGTCGTGCTCGCGGAATGCCTCGAGCACCCGGAAGTGCACGTCGGTCTCGAACGGCTTCTCGAACTTGCAGTCATACACGTATGGCCGCGCCTTCAGCTGGAAGGCGATGTAATCCTGGAGGATGACCTGCTTGGCCGACACGGTGATCGGTTGAGCCAAGTACACGTACGGGCTGGTGAGGCAAGCTTCGCGAATGAGCTCTGCCGCCAACACGGCATCTTGGTCGATGCCAATGTAGAAATCCATTGGCACCTGCATCTCGAGCGCGCCGTAGTTGCCGCTCGAGGTGACATCGGTAAAGACCTTGTTGTTGGGGATGGTGATGATGTTGTGGTCGAGCGTGTTCATGCGCACACTCCGGATCCCGATTTGAATGATGTCTCCGTACTCGCCGCCATACGCAACGCGATCGCCGACTTGGAACGGTCGATCGAACATGATGGTGATCCCGGCGATGAACGAGGCCACTAGATCTCGAAGTGCAAAGCCGACCGCGAATGCCAGTGTGCCGCCGATGACGGTCAGCGCGGTCGGGTCCAGGCGGATACTCAGGCTCAGCGCCACACCGAACGTCAGTATGTAGAGGAAGAAGCGCGCCGAGGTCTGCACCTTCTGAATGGTGGGGCGCCGGTTCGAGAAGCGTATGGCCAGGTTTTCACCGGCGTTCTCGAGCAGGCGAATCAAGAACGTTGCACCCACGATCAGCGGGATCGACAGGGCGATCCCGCCCCAGCGAATGAATTCGGCGATATGAGCCACATTCGGCGGATCTTGAGCAGACGCGCTGCTGGGTAGCGTCAAGCTGAACGCGACTGCTGCCAGAGCCCAGAGCCTTCGCTGCGAGGTTAGAAGATTCATGAGCTCACCAACAGATGTCGACGCTCGAGCAAGACGATGATCGAGCGCAGCCAAGCCCAGGCAACTCGAACGCTGTCGCCATCCGCCGCCAAATAGCCGCGTTGCACGCCCAGCGTCACCGCGCTCAGCACGTGCGCTTCGGCAACTCGCGTCGACTTGGCGATCTCGGCCACCGTCGCCGGCTCGAGCTGCATGATGGCACGCAGAATGAACAGCGCCGAATCGGGCAAGGCAGAAAGCTCGCCCGAATCCGGGACCGAAAGCGCATGCACGCGTGCGGCCCCGGCCTCGTCTTCGCTCAGAGACGTTCGCCACACTTCGAGCGCCATGGCCGGGTTGCCGCGAGTGTAGTCCCAGACCATCCGGAAATAGCCCACCTGCCGCGCCCAGAGCGCCTCTTGCTTGTCGATCTCGTCGGCGGCAGGAGGCAGCTTTTCGAGCAGATCTTCGAAGGTGGGTGTGACTTCGGCTTCGGCGCTGCGCAGTGCGAGCAGCTCGCCTATCTGTTCGTCGGTCCAGGGCTGCAGCGTCAACACTTGGTCGAAAAGCGAGCGCGAGTCACGGGCTCGCATCAGGAACGGCCAGACCACGGCGTCAATCGCGAATACCCAAAGCGTGTCTGCACTGCGACTTCGAGCGAAGGCCAGCGCTTCGTCGAACGGGCGTAGCCCGCCACGCACGGGCTTGATCAAGCGCTGCGCGTCGTCGAGCAAGACGAGCCGGAGCGGGCGCGCTGCGCTGCCCGCCCCACCGGCTCCTTCGCCAGCACATGCCGCGCGCAATTGCCCGTCCCCGTCACCCCGACAGGCGAGGGCGACGGCCGAAGCGACGCGAATTTCGAGCCGACGTAGCAAGCATGATTTCCCCATGCCCCGGCCGCCGACGAGGGCGACCACGCCTCCCCGGCCCGCGTGGGCTCGTGCAGCCAAGGCATCGATATGGTCATCGGCTAGGCACGACACCCAACCGTCGCTCTGCTGCGTGGGTGAGAGGCGCGACAATGCCTTTTCGTTGAGCGGCAGCGCTTGCTTCGGCGGCTGATCGTTCGCGAGTCGCGCTAGCTCCCGCTTGAACAGGTAGGCGTGTGCTCGCCGAGCCAGGTTGAAGTGCGTGAGCCAGTTGCGCAGCGTCTTGTAGAAGCCGACCACGAACAGTTGAACGGCGGCGATCATGGCGGCGAAGAAGCTCTTCCAACCGCTGCGATTGAGTAACACCCAGGCCTGCAGCTCGGATTTGCGGCGAACGCGCTCTACGCGCTGGAACACGACCTCTCGCCACCAACGAATCAAGATCAAGAACACGGGGATGGCTGCGAACCAGCACGTCGAATAGACCCAGCTGTAAACGGTACCCCTGCCGACCAACCGCTCACACACCAGCAAGGCGAGCATGAAGCCCACGACGGTGCGGCCCACCAATCTGAGGGAACGAAGCCTGAGCGCGGGGATTTCGTCGCTTGCGGCTACTTGAGCCGAGGACCCACTGGCAGCCAGCGAGTTGATCACGTTGACGATCAGCGCGCCGCCCAATAGCCAACCAATGACTACCTCTGCCAATTGCACTTCGAGCAGTCCGTCGGCCGAAGGAGGCAGCAGCCACACCGTCAACGCGAAGAACAGCAAAGACTCCAGCGTGCGATAAAATCCCATCAGGAAGCGCACGGCCTTCCTCGGTACGCTGTACGAGCTCCGCTGTTCGCGGCGCTCCAACTCCCCGAGACGCTCATCGATGAGCGAAAGCCAGCGCGGGCTGCGACGTCTGAGCCAGACGAAGCCGACGAAGCCGAGCAGCCAAAACACGGCCACGGCTGCGAAGGGCCAAAACGATACGCCCTGGATACGCTGACGGCTGCGCAGCTCGCGCAACCAGCCCCGCGCGACGTGGGCGTGGTAGCGCAAGATCAGCAGCAGCTGCCGAGCCTCGTAACGCGACTGCTCGAGCCCAACCAAAGTAAAGCCGATGATGCCCGCGCGCTTTTCGGGCGAGAGAGCCGCGAGCAACTTCAGTCGATCGTTGTTCAGCGTATCGACTTCGATCAGAAGCACGGCTGCGCGCAGCGTCCGGACCGCCCGTTCTTCGGCGCGGTTCGCTACGACCTGCGCTTGCACGGCCTTTCGTCGCTTACTCACCTCCCCGAGCGCGATGTTGGCAGGGATGTCGCTGAGCGGGCTCGGACCAATTTCGGGGATTAGCGAATGAGCGGAGTCGACCTCATCGAGTGCGCGACCGAGCTCTTCCCGAGAAACTCGCAGCGTTCGGCGCAACGCATCATAAGTCTCGTCTGCCAGCTCGGTCGTCGACATGGCATCGCCGACCCGCTTTTGCCAACCGAGCAGGCTCTCCTTGCGCGAAGCCAGCGCGACGCGCGCTTCGTTGAAATGATCTTTCCACTTCGACAGCGCGAGCTCGAGCCCAATCAAACGCGCGAGCTCTTTGCCGACGAGCCGTTCAGCTTCGGTGCGTGCCAGCTGGGCCGCCTCCAGAGCGCGCTTTCGGTCCTGCTCCGCCTCGCGCGCGTGACGCTGTTCGTCCGTCTCTTTCGGCTTCGCGGCCTCGACTCGAGCGCTGTGCGCGAGCAGCAGCTCGTCCCGTTGCGGCTTCGATAGCGAGTAATACTCGAGCCGCACACGGTCGAGTCGATCCCGAGCCAACCATTCCTTCGACGACAGCACGGCTGCGTCGGCGCTAGCGGCGAGCTTCGACGCCGAGCGACTCAGCTTGGCTTTGACCTTCACGGAGGGCGCGACTCCGGCATCGGCGCGCTCGTCCACGACGCTGAGCAACGCTGCGAGCCGGATGCGCTCGACCTGCTGCGCAGGCTCATCCGTCACCGGCACCACGAACAGGCTTTGGGGATCGACGCTCACCGGCAATGAACCCGCGATCAGCGCGCGAATCTGCGCGGCGCGGGGCTCGAGCTCCGGGGCGTCGGCGGCGAGACCCGCGTCGACGACTGCTGCCTGAACGCCGCCGTCGGCGATGTCAGCGTCGGCGGCCAGCGAGCTAGTCGGAGCCGCAAGGAGCAGGCAGAGCAGCAGCAGCGCGCATCCCGCCCTCCGCCACGACTTACGCTCAGCGCCCAATCGCATGCATGGACCGTACAGCGTCGGAGACAGCGTCACAACTGCCTCGCCCGAGCCAGTCGGAGGCCCGCGAGCTTCGCGCGAGGGAGTGCTCAGAACTTGTAGCTCGCGTCCACGTACATGCCGTTCAGGTGGATCCTGTAGTCGTCCTTGCCGGCGTAGCTGCAAAATGCGCACGCGGCGTTGTCGGGGTTCGTGACCGCTCCACTGCCGAAGCGGTAAGCGTAGGCCAGATTCGCTTGCCAGGCGCCCCCGTTGTAGCCCGTCCCGAGCGTGAATACTTGCGTGGGTCCAGGCGGCGTGCCGAAAGCCGTTGGGTACGTCGCGTTCCCGACCTGCGTGTCGTACACGTAGCCAACACGTACCGGCACTCGATCGAGCTGCGCCGCGTGGTCGCGCAAAATCCGGTACTCAGCGCCGATGCGCAGCGTCTGTGAGTTCTTCCACTCGAAGATATTGGCCACCGAGGTTGCGCCGCCGGAGCCCGGTGCGGGCGTACCCTCCAGCGAATCGCCCTTGTTTTGGCTGTTGAACGCGTATTCGAAGTCGACGGCCAACGACGCGGGGACCTTGAAGCGATCGAAGTCCGCCCGGCTACCGAAGCCGAGCTTGGCGGGTAGCTTGAAGTGCGTCGAGATGTCCGTGTACTCCGTGGCTAGCGCGATGCCGTGCGAGTTGGTCACCTTGGTGTCGACCATATTCCGGAACACGGCGCCGAGCTCGAGCCAAGACAACGCAGTCCATTGCACCCCGGCACGGAAGCCAGTGAAGTTCCAGCCCGACATATCGAAATCGAGCACGGGCACCAGGCCCGAGCTCGGATCCCCCTGGTAGCGCGAAAGGGACACGTAAGTGAAGCGATAGCCGAGACCGAAGCGTAAGCTCGGCAAGGGGTTGAAGGCGAGCGCAGGTGTCGTCTCCAAGAAGAATAGCTCGGTGCTGTTCTGGTAGTTGCCGGTCCCATACTTGTAGGTTGCCCCTGCGGAAGCGATCGGAAATACGCCGACGCCCAGCGTGAGCATCGGGTGCAGGCGGTACGCACCCCCGACCAGAAAGAACGGCGCGATCGTCGTCTCCGAATCGATGTCTTTGCCCACCTGCAAGGCGCCGGGGCTGGCATGAATACCGCCCACGAGCAGCGAGAAATCACCGATCACTTCGCCGCGCTCGATATGGCCGAGACCAGCGGGGTTGTGAAACAACGCCGAGGGATCTTCCACGTAGCCGATCGCCGTTCCACCCATGCCCATGTGCCGCGCCGTATACAGCATGGGCGTGTCGTAGCCGCCCGCTCGTGCGACCCGCGCTGTGCTCAGCAAAATCCCGAGCGCAGCTAGTCCCATCAGGCCACGGTCGATGAGCTTCATGTTCGATCCGCCGCGCTTCAGCCACCACCATCGCCGCCGCCGCCGTCGGACCCGCCCGGCACCGGCAGGCCGCTACAAGCGTAGAACGCAGCAGCGCAGCCGCTGTTCACGCGGCACTCGGCGCACAATGGGCTGGCCGGCGCCGGACCACACGGGCCGAGACAGTGCTCTTTCGCACATTCGATGTCCGCGCCATAGCAGGCCAGGCACTCCTGGCTGAGCTTTTCCGACTTGGGTGACAGGCCATCTTCGACGCAGCCGGCCACGCACTGTGCTTCGTCGCTCATGTTCAAGCAGCTTGCGCCGCACGTCCCCACGATCACGGGCATATTGTTGGCGCACACGGTGCTCACGTCGCTCGCAGACGAGCAGCCCTTGCCCGGCGCCGTTTGAGCCAAAAACTCCGCTGAATCGAACTCCGCGTTGATGCCGACGCACTGCGTGGGCGCGCTGCCGCCCGAGCCCGCATTGTTCGAACCGCCGCTATCGTCGTCGCTGCTACAGCCGAGCAGCGAAAGCGCTGCCATGGTCGCTGAAACCACGAACGTAAAAAAATGTCGCATGCGACACCTCCTCGACCGAGAAGCCTAGTCCGATGCCATTTCGCTCGCTAGCAAAAGCTCCTGGGCCGGTCGTGGCGAGTTTGCCGAGAAACTCCCAATCGCAGACCGCCTGTAAGGTCGAGCGCGTGAGCTGCGTTTCTCATCCGTCGCTAACGAACGGAGAAAATTCAGCATGAAACTGGCCCAAATGTTCGCGTGCCTCTCGCTCCTACCTGTAGCCGCATGTGCGCGTTCTAGCTCGCCACCGGAAGCACCGAGTGCAGCGAGCACTACGCCATTCAGCAACAGTGACTCGGGGAATGGCACCTACGCCAGCAGTCCGAGTGACGCGGCCGAAGCAGCCGCACCTGCGCCGATGCCGAGCCAAGCGCGCAACGCCAGCAACGACAGCGCGCCTGCAGCTGCACCACGCGCTTCAGGCGCAGGCTCCGCGTACCAACCGCCCGCCGAGAAAAAGGCCGAGGATCGCCCGGGCCTGGGCACGACCTGGGGCGAGACGCGCACCAGCTACGTTTCGAACGCGCCCTTCGAACGCGCGGACTATGCGCGTCCCTTCGCGCTGGTCTCGCTCAACTACAACGATGACTCGGGCATTCAAGCCATGGCGCGGCGCATGGGCAACTCCTACGCGAGCTTCGATCGCAGCGGCGTCGACGCGGCGCAAGGCGCCCTCAGCGTGCGCCTGTTGGACGAGAACGGCGCGCCCCTACCCAGCACGAGCTTCGGCGGGCACGACTACGTCGCCGGCGCGGACGGTCAGCGCTACGTGATTCAAATCGAAAACCACACCAGTACTCGCTTCGAAGCAGTGGCCACGGTCGACGGCCTCGACGTGGTCGACGGCAAAGGCGGCAGCCTGGCCAAGCGCGGCTATCTGATCAGCCCCTGGTCTACCCTGCAAATCGACGGCTTCCGCCGCAGCCAATCGGCGGTCGCCGCCTTCCGCTTCGGCGCCGTGAAAGATTCCTATGCCGCTCGCAAGGGCAGCGACCGGAACGTGGGTGTGATTGGCGTGGCCTTCTTCCACGAACGCGGGAGCTCACTGCCCTGGACCGACCGCGAGCTCGACCGGCGCGACTCCGCGAACCCCTTCCCGGGTGGCTACGCCAGCCCGCCGCCCGCGCCCCTCGCGCGCTGAAACTTTGGAGCGCGGCGGGGTTTCTCCGGGCCCCGGCCGTGCGCGACGAACGAGCAGGCAGATGCGACAGAGGCGAGCTGCTCGTTCACTTTTGTGCATAGAATCCCCAATCGTGAAAAGGCACCGGTTTTGGCTTTGGGCGTTTTGCCTGTGCGCGCTGCTGGTCGTGGGCTGCAAGAAGAAAGCGGACAGCACAGCCGCAGGCGGAACGAGCGCCGATGCACCAGCCAAGCTTCGCGTCGCGGTCATCCCCAAGGGCACGACGCACGAGTTTTGGAAAGCCGTCCACGCCGGGGCCGAGAAGGCTGCGCGTGAAATGAACGTGGAAGTGATTTGGAAAGGGCCGATCAAGGAAGACGATCTCAAGTCTCAGGTGGACTTGGTACAGAGCTTCACCGCTCAGGGCGTGTCCGGCATCGTGCTCGCCCCGCTGAACGAGATCGCGCTGGGCGCACCGGTGAAGGCTGCCCTCGACGCCAAGGTGCCAGTCGTCATCTTCGACTCCGACCTGAGAGACAAGTCTTACCTGAGCTTCGTCGCGACCGACAATCGCGCGGCGGGTCGGCTCGCGGGCGAGCGCATGGGCAAGTTGCTCGCTGGCAAGGGCAGCGTCTTGGTCTTGCGCTACCAAGAGGGCTCTGCCAGCACGAACCACCGCGAAGAGGGATTTCTGGAAGCGATTCGAAAATTTCCGGACATCAAGATCGCGTCCGAAAATCGCTATGCCGGCGCCACGACCGAGTCGGCGCACGCGGCGAGCGAGAACCTGCTGTTGGCGCAAAACGCCGCCAAGGGCACGATCAACGGCATCTTCACGCCCAACGAATCGACCACCTTCGGCATGTTGCTCGCCCTGCAAAAGGCGGAGCTTGCCGGTAAGGTGCACTTCATTGGGTTCGACTCCTCCGAAAAGTTGGTGGCGGGCGTGAACGCGGGGCAAATCGACGCGCTGGTACTGCAAGACCCGCTGAAGATGGGCTACCTCGCGGTCAAGACCCTGGCCGCGCACCTGCACAAGCAGCCGATCGAGTCGCGCATCGACACCGGCGCGACCTTGGTCGATCGCGACAACCTGAAGAGCCCGGAGATCGCCGAGCTGGTCAAGCCGAACCTAGCCAAGTGGCTCGACGCTCCATGACGGGTCTCCGAGTCCTGGCATGAGCGAGAGCGCCGCGCCCGCATTGCTCGACGTCGTGGGTCTGAGCAAGTGCTTCGGCGCGACGCAGGCGCTCGCGAACGTGCAGCTTCGGCTGAAGGCCGGTGAAGTGCACGCTCTGCTGGGCGAAAACGGCGCGGGCAAGAGCACCTTGCTCAAGATCCTGGCAGGCACGCAAAGTGCCGACTCGGGGACCATGACGCTTGCGGGCCTTGGCTATGCGCCGAGCACCCCGCAGCAGGCGCAAGCGCTCGGCGTCGCCTTCGTGTCGCAAGAGCCCGCGCTGTGCCCGGACCTGAGCGTGGCCGAGAACATCTTGCTCGGCGCGCTGCCCGGTCGTTTCGGATTCGTAGACCGCACAGAGCAAAGACGGCGCGCGGGCGCGGCGCTGGCGCGGGTGTTGCCCGAGGGCTCACCCCTGCCCGATCTCGCGCAGCGCGCAGGCGACCTCGGCCAAGGCGACCGCCAGCTAGTGTGCTTGGCGCGCGCCTTGGCGCAGGCACAGTGTCGGATCTTGATTTTGGATGAACCGACCAGCACGCTGAATTCGAGCGAGGCCGAGCGCTTGTTTGGCGTGGTGCGCGAGCTGACCAAGAGTGGCATCGCCGTGCTGTACGTGTCGCACTTCTTGGAAGAGGTCGAACGCATCGCCGATCGCTACACGGTGCTGCGTGACGGCCAGTTCGTGCACACGGGTGAGCTTGCCGGCACCACGCGCAGCGAGCTCGTGAAGCTGATGGCGGGTCGGGAGGTGCACGAGCTGTTTCCGCGCAGCACCCGCAGCCCGGGCGAGGTGGTCTTGGATTTGCACCAGCTTTCCGGAGCAAAACTGCCCATTGCGGCCTCGCTCACCCTGCGGCGCGGTGAGGTCTTGGGCATCGCGGGCTTGCTGGGCGCCGGGCGCAGCGAGCTGTTGCGAGCCATCTTCGGGCTGGCTGCCGTCAAGAGCGGCACGCTGCGCGTCAAAGCCGTGCTTGGCCCGGCCAGCCCTCGCCGTCGCTTGGCTCAGGGCGTCGGTCTGCTGAGCGAAGACCGCAAGGGCGAAGGTCTGGCCGAAGGTCTCAGCTTGGCCGACAACATCACGCTGTCCAAGCTCGAATCGCTGGGCTCGTTCGGACTCGTGAGTCCGGCGCGACGCGCTGACATCGCGCGCAGCTACTTGGAACGCTTGGGCGTGCGCGCGCAGGGCCCCGAGCAGCTTGCTCGCGACTTGTCTGGCGGTAACCAACAGAAGCTGTGCTTTGCGCGCCTTTTGCACCACGGTACGGATTTGCTTTTGCTCGACGAGCCGACGCGCGGCGTGGACGTCGGTAGCCGCGCCGATCTGTATCGAATCATCGACGAGCTCGCCGCGAGCGGCAATGCCGTGCTGATGGTGTCCAGCTATCTGCCCGAGCTACTCGGCGTGTGCGATCGCATCGCCGTAATGGTACGCGGCAAGCTCGGCGCCGCGCGCGCGGCGAGCGAGCTGAGTGAGCACGACCTCTTGCTCGAGGCCACCGGATGATCGAGATTCGTCGGCTATTTCGCACGCCTTGGCTCGGACCGGGGCTAGCGCTGTGTGTGCTGTATCTGCTGTTCACCGTGCTCGCCCCCGACACCTTCGCGCGGCAAAGTAACCTCTTGACCATGCTGCGCCAGACCGCGGTGGTGGGCATCGCCGCGGTGGGCATGACCTTCACGATCGTGCTCGGAGGCATCGACCTGTCGGTCGGATCTGCCGTGGCCCTGACCACCGTCGTGGTCGCCGAGAGCTTGCGCGCGGGCATGGGCCCGATGGCCGCCGCTGCGCTTGGCGTGCTCAGCGGCGGTGGGCTCGGCTTGTGCAACGGCGGGCTAGTTGCTGGCCTGAAGATTTCGCCGTTCATCGTCACCTTGGGCACGATGAGCGTCGTGCGCGGCATCGCCAAGGGCATCGCCGACGAACAAAAGATCGACGCGGATCCGCGCGGCTTGGAGGCATTGATGCAGAGCCACAGCGGGCCTTTGGCGCTGCCTCCCGGTGTCTGGCTGATGCTCGCGGCGACTCTGTTCGGCGTCGGCCTGCTCACCTATACCAAGCTCGGGCGCCAGATCGTGGCCGTCGGCTCGAACACGGAGACCGCGCGTTTATGCGGCATTTCGCTGCCAAAAACCACCTTGCTCGTGTATGGGCTGAGCGGGCTTTTGGTGGGTTTGGCGGGGGTGCTGGAGTTTTCGACGCTGACCGTCGGCGACCCCACCGACTCGGTCGGGCTCGAGCTGGAAGTGATCGCTGCGGTGGTGATCGGCGGAGGCTCGCTCTCGGGCGGGCAAGGCTCGGCTTCCGGCACCTTGGTGGGTGCGCTGCTACTGACGGTGATCAAGGCCGGTTGCACTCACCTGGGTTTTCCCAACTGGGTGCAGGAAATATTCACCGGCTTCATCATCGTCGTGGCCATGAGCATCGATCGCTTGCGCAAGCGATCGCGTTGACTCACGCGCCTGCCGTGGCCAGTGCGCGCTTCACGAGCTCGAGGCTGGCCGGGCTGAAGGGCAGCCCGAGCGCGAGCTCGTGAGCCTTGCCCGACATTTTCTTCCAGGTCTTCTGCACCACCTCGATCACCTTTTCGGGCGGGTATTTGCTGCAGAACTCCTCGAGCTCGAACTCCAAGAAGGTCAAGCACAAGGCATCCTCCATGGTCTGAGTGTCGGGATTGCTGTGTAGGTTCTGCTTGAGGTTGATGCGCCGCACGGCGTCGATCAGATCGCGCTCATAGCCCGCCGCTTCCAGCAGGCGCGCGGCCGTGTCGGCGTGAAAGCGCCCCAGCTGAGTGCGCCATTGCAAGTAACCAACGCGACCCGCAGGGTAGGAAGCGCGCGGGATCTGCCAGCGGCGAATGTGCTGACAGCGCGCGGCGAGCTGCAACGCTTCGGATGCGTCCGGCGCTAGGCGCTCGACCCAGGCGGACAAGCGCTCGGCGTCCACCAGCTCACGCGGGCGCTCGGCACCGGAGACGGACAGCGTGTGCGGGTCCTCGGCATTCTCCCGCTCGAAGGCCGTCACTGCAGCTCGGAATCGTGACTCATCCGCAATACCCATGGCGCAACACTCCTTACCACGCGCCGCAAGGCGCGGTTGCCGCAAAAACCTGAGCAAAGGCTACCCCATGTGGACAATGGCGCACTAAGCTGCGCGGCCATGCAGTACCGCGCTCTGGGTCGCACCGGCCTCAACGTTTCCGCCATCAGCTTCGGCGCTTGGGCGATCGGCGGCACATGGGGTCCCGTCAACGACGAGGATTCGCTCAAGGCATTGCACCGCGCGCTCGATCTCGGGGTGAACTTCTTCGACACCGCCGACGTGTACGGCGATGGCCACAGCGAGCGCCTGCTCGCTCGACTGAAGCGCGAGCGCGGCCCGATTTTTCACATCGCCACCAAAGCTGGGCGACGCCTCTCCCCGCACGTAGCGAGCGGCTACACGCGTGCGAGCTTGAGCGCGTTCGTGGAGCGAAGCGCGACCAACTTGGAGGTCGAAGCGCTGGATCTGCTGCAGCTGCACTGTCCCCCCACGGACGTCTACTACATGCCCGAAGTCTTCGGCGTGCTCGACGACTTGAAGCGCGAAGGCAAAGTGAAGCACTACGGGGTGAGCGTGGAACGCGTCGAAGAAGCGCTCAAGGCCATCGAATACCCCGAGGTCCAGTCGATCCAGATCATTTTCAACATCTTCCGCCAGCGGCCGGCAGAGCACCTGTTTGCAGAAGCACAGCGGCGGAAGGTCGGGATCTTGACGCGTCTGCCGTTGTCCTCGGGACTGCTCGGCGGCAAGCTCAAGCCGGGACAGGAGTTCGCGGCCGATGATCATCGGGCCTTCAATCGCACGGGTGCGGCGTTCGACCGTGGCGAGACATTTTCCGGCGTCGACTTCGACACGGGCCTCTCGGTCGTCGAAGAGCTGCGCGCGCTGGTTCCCGCGGGCATGTCCCTGCCGCAATTTGCCCTGCGCTGGATCGACATGCACGACGCGGTCACCTGCTCCATTCCCGGCGCCAAGCGCCCCGAGCAGGTGGCGGAAAACGCTGCCGCATCCGAGTTGCCGCCACTCAGCAGTGAGGTGATGCGGCGTGTAAAAGAGCTCTATGATCTGCGCATAAGGCCCGCAGTGCATCAACGCTGGTAAACACGGGCCCCATCGCGCACCCTCAGTGTGAGCGAGGCGTCAGCTGGAGCAGCCGGACAATCCGCGGCTTGGCTAGAGTGAGGTCGCCTAGCGTGTGCTCGTCGAGCGACGCGAGGAACTGGCTCGTGGCTTCACTGAGCAGCGATTTCAAGCGGCAAGCCGGGGCAATCACGCAAGGCTGTTCGTCCGCGCGCAGGCACGCGACCAGGCCGAGCTCGGGCTCCATCCCGCGCACGACGTCGCCCAGGCGGAGTTTGCTCGGCTCGATACTCAGCCGTACGCCCCCAGATTTGCCGCGCGTGGTTTCCACGTAGCCGAGCTCGGCCAGCTTTTGCACGACCTTGAGCAAATGGTTGAGCGAGATCCCGTAACGCTCGCTGATCTCGCCTGCAGTCAGCTTTTCGGGCGCGACGCAGGCCAGCGCAATCAGCGTCCGGAAGGCATAGTCGGTGTAGGAGGTGAGTTGCACGAGACGACTCCGAGCGTTCGTCGCGCGCTAGGCCGAGTGCGGCGCGGCGAACGCATCACAGTGAATGCGACTCAGCGAGGCTCCAGCCAAGTAGGCGCGTTTTCTCAGGGATTGCACCAGCGCGGGTTGACCGCACACGAACAGCCGATGCGCGTCGAGCTTCGGGTGGCGCGAAAACACGACTTGGTCGAGGGGCGCGAGCTCGAACTGCCAACGGCCCTGCGCGCCGAGCTCGCTTTCCGGACCGGACAGCAGGCTGCCGAACAGCTGCAGGTTCGGCAAGGACTCGGTCAGAGCTTCGAGCTCCGAGCGCAGGTAGATTCCCGACAGTTCCGGGCTGCCGTGAAACAGCGAAATCGCGCCGCGATGCCCGTGCTGAGCGGCGCTCCTGAGCACGCCCAGCAAGGGTGCGAGGCCCGTGCCGGTGCCAGCGAGCACGAGCGGTCGATCGAGCTCACCTTCTTGATAGAAGCATTCACCGAACGGGCCGCGCACCATCACGCTTTGCCCCAACGCATGGCGCAGCCAGCCGCTCATCTGACCGTCCGAAAACAGCGCGACATGCAGCTCGAGCTCGTCTTCGCTGGGCAATGATGCGATCGAATAGGGACGCATCAGGCCATCACTCGCACGCGAGAGCTGCAGGAACTGCCCAGGCCGAAACTCGAAGCCCGTCGGGCGCGCGAGCCGAACGCCGATCACGTTCGGCGAAAGCGCTGTGACCCCCGTGACCCGCGTGGCATGCGAGGCGGCCGCAGTGCAGCGCTCGAGCACCAAACTTTCCCGCGGGCGACAAACACAAGCCAAGAAGAAGCCTTGCTGTTTCCAGGCTTCCTTCAGCCCGACCTGTGCCGCCGCGGGCAGCGTGCCGGCCGTGGCTCGCAGCAGGCAGGATTGGCAAGCTCCGCTGCGACATAGCGAATCGACCTGCTGGCCATGACGAAGCAAGCAATCGAGCACGCTTTCGCCGTCTTCGAGCGGGTAGTCTTTGCCTTCGAATTGCAGCATTCGGCCGGCCATTACCCTATCGGGTGACGATATCGCCCTTGACGCTCAGCGCGATCGCAGCGGCTTCGCCGATCAGCGCGGGGGGAACGCCGAGCTCGGTCAGGGTAGCGCCGAGGTTCTCCATCACGGCGTTGAAATGCAGTTCGGTGAGGTGCATGCGAGCGTGCGCGGCGCGCATGTCCTTGCCCGCATACGCGTTCGGACCACCAAACGCGAAGGTCAAGAACGCCTTCTGCTTGGCCCGTTGGCGGTCCATGTCGACGTCGTCGAAAAAGCTCGAGATGCGCTCGTCGGCCAGAACCTTGCGATAGAAAATATCGACTGCGGCATCGACCGCGGCTTCGCCACCGAGACGGTCATAGATGGAAGTGCTCATGTTTCGTCCTCTTTTCCGGATTTGTACCGGCTCTGGGGGCGTGCTGCGCGCGCGCCGGCAGAACAGGTAAATTAAATACCTGTTCTGGTCAACCGCGAAAAATGGGCGCGCACATTGCAGCCAGTAGCGCCCACCACTGTCGACAGCGAGACTGCTGCCGACCCGAAAAATCACCCGCGCGGTTGATAGCCACCGCCGTCGGATTGGATCCCGTGACTCGAGCGCAGGTCGACGTCAAAGGGCCTCAGCTGTCTCGATCAGCGTAAACGCATCACCCCGGTTGCCGTGCCAGGGCTGATGCGGTCCGAGGCGAATGGTTCGGAGCTGCCACAGCCCGGGGCTGAGGCCGAGCACACCCGCTAGCAGAATTGCTGCATCCAACGCTGGATACGGCACGTTCCTTCGAACCGCGATTTCGCTGTCAACGGCATCGATGCGACCACGCGCGAGCTGCGCGCGCCGCGGACGAGTTGGCTCAGTCAATTTTCCAATGCGGCGGAATCCCGCGCAATTGCTAATCGGCGCGTTGCGCAGCTGGATACGCGGGCGTAGCACTAGAGCATGGCTTCAACGGAATCGAGCCGTCCTCTGCCGCCGTCCCCAGCGCGAGCATCGATCCCCAGCGTGCCGCACATCGATCTGGCGTCGATCGTCGGGCGGCGCGCGGCAGCCGATTATCACCGCTCTGCCAGCGGCATCGCGCCCGCAGACACGACGAACGCGGACAACGAAGTCGTCGTCGAGGTCTTTCGACCGGGCTCTTTCGCTCCGGAGACCGCGATCGACGAGCAAATCGACGATCTGGAACGCTGGGTACAGGCGAACCTGGCCCGCAGCCGGAACGAGAAAGTTCGTTTTTGGGTGTTGCGCGGGCTCGCGGTCTCGAGCGCCGTGATGGCTGCGTTGATGGTCAAACGCGAAACTCCCCAGATCACCGTCCTGTGCTGTGCCCTTTCGGCGCTGTGCGTAGCGATCGATGCCGCGTGGCCGACCGATTCATTCCGCAACGTGCACCAGCGCGCGGTGTTCGATCTGCGCGAGCTGCAAAATACACTCAAGCTGCGCTGGGACAAGGTGTGTCTCGCGCACCCGGACGCGTCGGCGCCGCAGCGTACGGCGCATGCATTGGCGCTGCTCGACCACGTGCAAAGCAAGCGCGACGAAATCGGCAAGTACCTGGGCTCGGCCGAAGCCAGTCCCGGCGTCAAACGCTGACTGCTCGAGCGCAGGAGTCGACCGCGCCGCGATCCTGCTATGCTCGCGTGAGTGGTCGTCGTCTCTGCGTTGTACGTCTATCCAATCAAGTCCTGCCGCGGAATCCGAGTGCAAGAGTGGCCGGTCGTCGCGCGCGGTTTCCGCTGCGACCGCCGCTGGATGATCGTCGATGGCAGCGGCACGTTCGTGACTCAGCGTGAGCTGCCACAGCTCGCGCTGGTGAGCACTGCGCTCGACGCGGATCAGCTGAGGCTCACGGCTCCCGGGCGCCCAGAGCTCGTGTTGCCGCTCGAGTACGAGGGCGGCCCGGCGCGCGAAGTCCAGGTTTGGCAGGACTACACCGTTGCTGCCCCTCACGAGGCCGGCAGCGCTTGGTTTTCGGACTATCTCGGCTCCCCGCACGAGCTCGTGTACATGCCCGAGCAGCAGCGCCGCCAGGTCAACCCGGCCCGCGCGCTGCCGGACGACATCGTGAGCTTCGCGGACGCCTATCCGTTCCTGTTGCTCTCGGAAGCATCGCTCGCGGATCTCAACTCACGGCTGGAAGTGTCGATCACCATGGAGCGCTTCCGACCGAACATCGTGATCAGCGGCTGCGAACCGTTCGCAGAAGACGGCTACGCTCGAGCTCGCATCGGAGAAATCTCGTTCCGCGGGCCGAAACGCTGCGAGCGCTGCGTGGTCACCACCGTCGACCCAATGACCGGCGAACGCGGCCGCGAGCCGCTGCGAACCTTGGCTCAATATCGTGTGGAGGATCAGAAGATATGGTTCGGGATGAACCTGATCCACGACAACACCGGTGCGCTGCGCGTGGGCGATGCCGTCGAAACCGGCTAGCGGGCGCCTCACAACATCAGCTGGAGATACGCGACGTCCAACCAAGTTTCGAATTTGTAGCCGGCTTGGCGGAGCACACCCGCAGTCGTAAAACCGAAGTTCTCGTGGAGCGCGATGCTGTTCGGCTTGTCCGCTGAAATCAGGGCGATCACCGTGTGGTGACCATGGCTCTGCGCTGCCGCGAGCAATTCCGCGAGCAGGGCCTTGCCGAGACCGCGGTGTTGTCGGTCGTGACGCACGTACAGCGAATCTTCGACGCTGAAGCGGTAGCCAGCGCGGGGATGAAAGGCGGACAGCGCGCCCCAGGCCAGCACTTCACCCTGCTCCTCCGCGACCAACACCGGATGGCCCCCGCCGTGCCTTTCGAACCAAGCCCGCCGCTCCACCAGCGTGTCGGGCTCGGTTTGATAGGTGCACGTGTCGCCGAGCACGTAGTGATTGTAGATCTCGTTGATCGCAGCGCAGTCTTCGAGCGTAGCCTGGCGGATCGTGATCGGATCCGCCACCACTCAGCTCGCCACGTCCGGTGGACCACCCAGCTTCTCGAGCAGCGCCTCGAGCGTGGGCGAGGTCGAGGCTTTGATGCGCAGCTCGAGCGGCCCTTTCGACGCTGACGAGCGCAGGGCCGCAATTTCGCCGCCGTAGATGCGACCGAACACTGAAAGGACCTCGGCCTGAGTGTCGGCGAAGGTCGCGTCGTCGTTCGGGGCGCGCAGGCGATCGGTCAGGCGTAGGCTGAGCTCGCCGCTCTTGAAGCGCAATTTGAGGGCGCTTTCTTGCTCCAGCAGTCGAGCCGCGTTGATCAGGCGACGGAGGGCATCTTGCAGCCTGCCATCGGGACCGGGGCCGCCGCGCTTGCGGCTGTAGACCAAGCCGTACTGGCCATCGAGTGCGCCCACGTAAAAGTCCGCGCCATGACCGATCAGCACTACGCCGGGCCCGTCGGGCACGTGACTGTAGTCGACCACGTCGATCATCAGTTCCTCGAGCACCCGATCACGAATGAAGCGATGGAACACTGGGATCAGCGCTTCGATTTCGAAGTGCTCGCTGGGTTCCAGGTAAAGTTTGAGCTGTAGGCGTTCTGAAAGCATGGACGTTCTCGTCGTGAATTCTAGAGGGAAAAGCGACGGCCGCGATTCGCGTTACGGCAAGGCTCCGGCGATGCGCGTGTAGCACTGATGTGCGGCTTCCACGAACAGCTGAGCCTCTTCGATCAATTGGTGCGCGCTGTCTTTCGACGCGGTTGCTTCGGCGCGATGTTCGTAAGCGCGGAAGAAGTAGTGAGCGAACTTGCCGCCCGAAAACGGATCGAAGAACAGCTTGGTGTCATAATAGTGAGCGCGGAACTCACTCACGATTTCGTCCACACCCTCACCCAAGAACGAATTCTTCTCTCGCGTCAGGGCCTTGGCGGCGAGCACCATGGCGCTGAACGCGCGGGCTGCAGCGCTGTCGCTACTGCCTTCGTCGAGCAAGAGCTGCGCCTCGAACAACTCGCGCTCGCTGTCGGCTAGTCCTACTTGGACCTGCGGCACCACCTCGCCAGCGCACTCACCGACGCCCAGATCGCCGATGGTGTACTCGCGCGGGTCACCCCAATCCGAGTAGTAGCTCGGGTCCTGCTCGTAGCTAGGAATCACGCTCAACTGGTCGACGAGCTTGCGGATTTCCTTCTTGCCGATGCGAGCCACGAAGGCCTGGAAGCTTTCACCGTCGAGCTTTTCGGCCACGAAGCGATCGGTCAGGGTCTTGACGGCCTTGGGTACCTGTTTGGAGGGGATTGCGCCAATCGCAAGGCCATAAGAGCCGCCGTTGTTCTTGTATTGGCCGCCGATCACCAGCTGGAAGTGCGGCACACGCCGACCGTTCATGTTGCGACTCACGCCCAGGAAGCCCATGTCGGCCACGTGGTGCTGACCGCACGAGTTGGAGCAACCGCTGCACTTGATGTGCAGCCCCTGCGCGGCCGGGTCGAGCTGATCGGCGACCACGCTGAGCTGCTTGTGCAATTCGGTAGCCAGCCCACGCGACGACGAGATGCCGAGCTTGCAGGTATCGGTGCCCGGGCAGGAAGTGACGTCAGTGATGTGATCGGCGCCGGCCATACCCAGGCCCGCCTGCACCAGTAGCTGATAGAACGCCGGCAGATCCGCGTTCGAGACCCAGCGAAAGAGCAGATTTTGCTCGACCGTGAGGCGCATCGAGTCGCCTGTGAAGCGGCGCGCGAGCTCCGCCATCAGGCGGCCCTGAGCGGGCGTGAAGTCACCGAGCGGCAGCGTGACTTTGGCCGTCGAGTAGCCCTTTTGGCTCTGGGCTTGGACATTGGTTCGGCGCCAAGCGTCGAAGCCTTTGGGGTAGCTGCCCGGCGCAAGCTCCGAGCCCGGCTTGAGCGGCTTCTCGTCCGTGACGTGCAGATCGCTCAGGAACGAGACCCAGCGCTCGTCGGGGCGCAGCTTCGCGCGTTCCTCGAGCACCAGGCGCTTGAACTCTTCGATGCCCAGCTTCTTGACCACGAACTTGAGCCGCGCACGGGCACGGTTCTCGCGCTCGCCGAGGCGCGCGAAAACGCGGCACACCGCCTGCGTGATCGGGAACAGCTCTTCTTCGGGTAGGAATTCATCGAACAGCGTGGCCGGATAGGGCACCGCGCCGAGCCCACCACCGACGTAGTACTCGAAGCCGCGCTTCACTTCGCCGTTCACGGTACGCGTGCGCGCGATCGCACCCGCGTCGTGGAAGTTCGTGAGGCCGCACGGCTCGTCCTTGCAACCGGAGAAGGCGACTTTGAATTTTCGGCCGAAATCTTGCGTATCCGGGTGACCGAGCAAGAAGAACGCCAGCGCGTTCGCGTACGGGATCACGTCGAACGACTCCGTGCTGCACACGCCCGCGTACGGGCAGGCGGTGACGTTACGCACGGTGTTGCCGCACGCTTCGCGGGTCGTGATGCCCGCGGCCGCCAACCGACGCATCAGGTCAGGCGTGTCTTCGATGTGGATGAAGTGCAGCTGAATGTCTTGGCGGGTCGTGATGTGCAGGATCTGATCCGAATACTCTTCCGCCAGTTCCGACAGCGTCTCGAGCTGCTCGGCGCTGAGCTTGCCGTACGGGATCTTGATGCGCTGCATCCCGGGCGCGTCCCACATCGTGACGGGGCCCTTGGTGAGCTCACCGGACGGGAACGGCAGGGACTGCGTCTTCTCGCCATCGTGGCGTTGACCGTTGTCGTAGCGCTGACCGTAGGTGCCGCGGCGCAGGCGCGTCTCCGCGAACAGCTTCTCCTCGACTTTGCCCTTCTTGCGCAGCTCGATCTGGGTCTCGAAGATGTCGATCTCTCGCGCCCAATCTTCGCGCACTTGGCCAGCCAGCTTCTGCTTCCAGGTCGTAGCAACGGTCATCAGTGGTCTCCGGGGCCCGGGATGCTAATGGAATGCCCGAGCAAATGGTCCCCGGGGTTATACCCGTGATTCCCGACGTGACAAGTCGGGAATGCCGTAGACGCTATTCGGCTCCGCCTGATTCACCGCGCCCGGTGAACGCCGGCTGCTGCGTGGCAGCCCCCCCTGGAAATGCGGGAGATCGTTCAAGTTCAGGTTCAGGTTCGGGCTCACGTTCGTTGGGAGATCTGCCGGCTTTGACTCGACCGTGCTACACGCGCGTCACCCATGCGGTACACGCGCGCTCTCCTTCCGACCCTCAAAGAAGCCCCGGCCGACGCCACCAGCAAGAGCCACATATTCCTGCTCCGTTCCGGTTACGTACGCCGCGTGGGGGCCGGGGTGTACAGCTTCTTACCGCTGGGCGTGCGCGTGCTGCGCAAGGTCGAGGCGATCGTGCGCTCCGAGATGGACGCCGCGGGTGCCCAAGAGGTGCTCTTGCCCGCGTTGCTGCCCGCCGAGTACTTCAAGGAGACCGGGCGCTGGGACATGTTCGGCGACACGCTGTTTCGCTTGAAGGATCGCAAGGGCGCCGACTACCACCTCGGACCGACGCACGAAGAAATCATCACGGATTTGGCGCGCCGCGAAGTGAAAAGCTACCGCGATTTGCCCAAGAACCTGTATCAAATCCAGACCAAGTTCAGGGACGAAGCACGGCCGCGCGGGGGCCTGCTGCGCTGCCGTGAATTCTCGATGAAGGACGCCTACTCGTTCGACGTGGACGAGCAGTCGGCCAAGATTAGCTACGAGCGCATGCGTGTCGCGTACACGAACATCTTCGATCGCATGGGCTTCGACTACCGCATGGTGAGCGCGGACTCGGGCGCCATGGGCGGCTCGGGCAGCGCCGAATTCCAGGTTTTGGTGCAAAGCGGCGAGGACGTGATCGCGGCCTGCTTGCACTGTAGCTACGCCGCCAATCTGGAGGTGGCGAAGAGTCCGGCGCTACCGCGCCGCGGACCTGCGCCCGAGGCCGCGCCGGCGCTCGAGAAGGTGCACACGCCTGGGCACGGCAAGATCGAAGCCGTGGCCAAGCTCTTGGACCAGCCGCCGGCCAATTTCTTGAAGAGCCTCTTGTACTTGGTCGACAAGGAGCTGGTGATGGTGGTGCTGCGCGGCGACCACGACGTCAACGAGGTGAAGCTCTCTCGCGCGCTGGGCGTGAGCGAGGTGCACTTGGCGGCTCCCGCAGACGTGGTGAAAGCGACCGGCGCCAAGATTGGCTTTGCCGGTCCAGTGAGCTTCAAGGGGCGCGTCGTGATCGACGTCGATGCGGCGAGCCTCACGGACGCCGTGACCGGCGCGAACGAGACCGATTACCACTTGCTGCACGTTCAGCACGGGCGAGATTTCCAGGCCCAGGTCGTGGAAGTGCGCCAAGTCGTCGACGGCGATCTGTGCCCCGACTGCGGAGCCTCACTCAAGCTGTACCGCGGCATCGAAGCCGGGCACATTTTCCTGCTCGGCACGCACTACACCGCGAAGATGTCCGCCACGTACCTGGACGTAAAAGGCGAGCACCAGACGATCGTCATGGGTTGCTACGGCATCGGCGTGTCACGTTTGGTGGCAGCCGCGATCGAGCAGCATCACGACGACAACGGGATCATCTGGCCGATCAGCATTGCGCCCTATCAAGTGCACCTGGTGCAGCTCGGCAGCGAACCTGAAGTCGTGGCCGAAATCGCGCGCCTGGAGCAAGAGCTGGAAGCCGCGGGCATCGAGGTCTTGGTCGACGACCGCGAAGAACGCCCGGGCGTGAAGTTCAAGGACGCCGATTTGATTGGCATTCCGCTGCGCGCGACAGTCGGGGCGCGCGGGCTCTCGAACGGACAAATCGAATTCAAATTGCGCACCGAGAGCGATCCGAAGAAGGTCGAGCTCTTGCCGCGAGCCGACGCCGCGCGACTAATCACCGAGCGCGTACGTGATCTGCTCGCGAAGACGAAGGCGAAAGCAAGCTGAGATGAGCGTCGACAAAAAGACCGTCGCCAGTTCCACCGATAGCGTTCACGCGGGCGTGCCTGCCGGGCGACCGCACAATGCGCTCGCGCTGAGCATCGAAGCGACCGCCACGTTCACGTTCGCCAACACCGCCGAGCTCGAGCGCTACATGCGCGGAGAAGACCCGGATCCCTCGCGTGAGGAGTACGGGCGCTACGGCAATCCCACCGTGTGCGAGCTGGAGCGGCGTGTGGCCGATCTGGAGCTCGCGGAAGCGGGCGTCGCGTTTTCGAGCGGGATGGCTGCGGTCGCGACCGCGGTGCTGTCGCTGGTCAAAGCCGGTGAGCACGTGGTGCTGTTTCGCGACGGCTACCGCCGCACGCGCCAGCTCGTGACGCAAACGCTCGCGCGCTACGGCGTCGAGCACAGCATCGTACCGTCCGGAGATCTGACCGCCTTGGCCGGCGCGCTGCGCGACAACACGCGGCTGGTGATCGCCGAGTCACCGACCAACCCGTACTTGTACTGTGTGGATTTGGCAGAGCTCGCCAAGATCGTCAAAGCGCGTGGTCGAATCAAGACCTTGGTCGACTCCACGTTCGCGACGCCCGTCAATTGCCGTCCTTTGGAGTTCGGCATCGACTTGGTGGTGCACAGCGCGACCAAGTACCTGTCCGGCCACAACGACGTCCTGGGCGGAGTCGTGGTGGGGCCTCAGCACTTGGTGTCACTGCTGCGCGATGCGCGCGGAGTGCTGGGCAGCGTGCTCGATCCGCACGCGGCATTCCTGATCGCGCGCGGCATCAAGACGCTGGGCGTGCGCGTAGAACGTCAGAATGCCAACGCTTTGGCCGTGGCGCGGCGCTTGGAAGCCGATCCGCGCATCGAGCGTGTCTTCTATCCGATGCTCGAAAGCCATCCCTCGCACGCCATCGCGCACACGCAGATGCGCGGCGGCGGCGGCGTGGTGAGCTTCATCGTCAAGGGCGGGCGCGCAGCCGCGTCGCGCCTGATCGACGCGGTGAAGATCCCGAAAATCGCCGCCTCGCTCGGCGGCGTCGAGTCATTGATCGAGCAGCCTGCGATCATGAGCTACTCGGAGCTATCCGCAGAGGATTTGGCGAAGGTCGGCATCGATCCTGCGCTGGTGCGGATGGCGGTCGGCATCGAAGACACAGACGACCTCGTGCGCGACCTCGAGCAAGCGCTGATCGCTTGAGACGCATCACGTTCGAGGCCCTGGCGAGAACCGCCTGTGCGGAGATTCGCATCAATCACCCGGGTGATGCCCATAGTAGGCAGTGATGCGCTTGAACGAACTTGTGCGAAAGTGATGGTTTCCGCCGCGCGTGTCCAATTTGCGCAGCGTTTTCCGGTCGCCCGTCACGAGCGACCGGAGTAAGCTGGTCGTGGTTCAGCCAACGTCCACGACCTGCGCGCGGAGGAGTGAATTGGGGAAGCTAGCAGTGAACGAGCTCAGAAGCTGGTTTCTGAGGAATGTGTTCGAGGCAGCCGAGCGCCAACTCGGAACGGCCGCCGTCGCTGGTCTGCGCGGCCGTTTGCCGCCGCGCTTGGCTGCACACGCATCGCTCGAACGGCTACGCTCGAGCACCGCGCTCGATTGCGTGCCGCTCGATGAGGGCGAAGAGATCTTACTGTCGGTCGACTCGTTCCTGGGCGATGGCACGGGCAAGCTGCTCGAGAGCATCGGGCTCGATCTCGCGGTGCGTGTGCTCTCGCAGGATGGCAGCGTCGCACGCTCTGGGGATCTGGCTGGTACCGTGGCGCGCCTACAAGCCTTCCTCGAGCATCCCTTCGTGGGCGTTCCGCTGCTATTCGAGCTGCGTCGCAATCCGACCGGTTTTTCGCTGATCGTCGGGCTATCGGGTCATTCACGCGCCACGCGCGCCGTACGCCACTTGACGATCGGCGCGATCATCGCCGCCGAGCGCTTCGCTCGCGAAGTGGGCGCCGAGAATCTCAAGATCTCCGCCGAGAGCACCGCAGATCGCTCGAGCATCAACGCTCGTTACTTGAGCGGCGAACAACGGCAGGTGGCGCCGGAGCAAGCGCCTCCCTCGCGCCGCCCACCGGTCCACCGCGCTCCCACCGCTTCGCTCAGCGCGGAGGTCGAGCGCATTTTGCGCAACAGCGCGCCGCCTCGACCAATCGAAGAGGAATCGCAGCCACCCGAATCGATGACCGTGCGTGTGGCCAGCGTGGTGCCCGTGCGCGGCCCAGCGAGCAAGCGCAAGGGCTAGGGGCAGTCCGGCGTCACGAGCGCACCCTGTACCGAGACAGTACCGCCCTTCAGGCTATCGGTGACCGAGCCGACGATGCGCACGAGGCCTTGGCATACGCTGTCGCGATCGACACCGATGCCATCGAGCGTGAACAGCACTTCCTTCGACTCTCCCTTGTTCAAGTCGACGGGAAACATCGGTTCGACCGTGGCATCGCCCAGGTCGGCCAGAAACCCGCCGTCGGCGTTGTGAAGCTCGAATTTCCCAAGAGAAACCCGAGTCGGTGCCGGCGCCTCCGAACCGAGCGCCAGCTCTAGCAGGAAGCTGCCCTCGAGCCCGCCGAACGCACCGTTCGTCACCTGGATCGATTCGTCGTGGATCCGGGCCGTTAGCGAGACGTCGCTCGCGCTGACATCGACACTGCAGGCGACGAGCCAAATCGGCAAGAACAAGAGCGCTGACAAGAACCGCATGCTCCAACATTAGCGGCGAATCGCCAGCCTTTCCAGTTCGGCTATGCTCGGGCGCGGTGCGCCTTCCTTTCAGCGTCTTCCTTTCGGTCTTGAGCTTACTCGGCTGCGCCAAGCCCGCGCGTGATGCACGCGGAGTCGATTACCCGGACGCAGTCAGGCCAGCGCTCCCGGTGTCTCCGCCCCAAAGGCCGCGCCCCCCGACCCTCGCCTCGGAGACGAAAGCGGCGATCCCGAAGCCGCCTCCCAGTAGTCCTGCCTTCGGCAGCTCGGCTTTTGGCAACGACGCGCCGCTGCTGCTCGAGCACGCGAGCCCGGATGGCCATTGGGTCGCTTTGTGTATGGCGCGCAAAGACAGCAACGGTGACGGACAGCTGACGGCTAGCGCCGGACCGCGCGGTGAGCTGCGCGGTGATGCGTTCGAACGCCTCTTGCTTGCGCCCGACGACGATTTGCCCATCGATGGTCTGCTGGCTTTCGACGGGAGTGGACGCTACGCGATCCTGATGCAGCAGGGCGCGCTCGTGCTTTGGGACGCCGAGCGCCGAAAGTCCCTGGATTTGTCGGCGCTCGGCGCGGACGCGCGGCTCAGCGCACAGTCCTTCGCCGAGCTCCGCACGATCGCCTTCGACGCGAGCTCGGAGCATCTTTTGTACGTGCGTCGGGGGCAAACGGGTAAGCGCATCGTGATCCGCAGTCTGCTGGACGACAGCGAGCGACAGCTCGACCCAGGCCCAGGCGAAATCTGGCGCGCTCGCTTCGATCCGGGCGGCGTATTCCTGGTCGCCGAGCTGATCAACGAGGACAAGAACCAGAACGGTCGCTTCGACTTCCCGGCCCCGCTGTTGACGGCGCCTCGGCCGTGCGCTGGAGGTCCGGGTCGCTTTCACACCTGGGTCGATCGCGGCGATCGCCCGGTCACGGTGCTCCTGCCGCTGAACGGCAGCGCGCCCGTGCTCGAATCCGAATTGGTGATGCCCGTCGCCGACGCGCTCTTGCTGCGCGACGCGAGTGGTGCGCTGTTCCTGGAACGCGCGGGCAAGAGGCGCATGCTGGAGCCCGCGGCTTGCAAAGGTCGCATCGTGCACGCCGACGCGCGGCGCGAGCTGTTCATCGTGGGCTGTGCGCAAAAGAAGACCGGCCGCGTGAGTCTCGAGCTGGTCACGGCCAGCGAGCGCAAACCGCTGGGCATCGAGCTTGCCAGCGTGGAGCTCGACCGCGAAGTAAGCGACGCGCCGCGCCTGGTCGCCCTCTATCCGGGCCCCGACACCACGCTGTTCGACGCCGATCGACGCGAGCTCGTGCCGCTGCGCAGCGCCGACTTCGTGCTCGCGACACGCGCCGGTCGTGCGCTGATTCGCCGCGGAAATGCCCTGCTCTTCTACGACGCGGACAGCCGCCGCGAGCAGGCGCTGGCGGTCACCCTGGATCGCTATCCGGATTTGCTGCGGGCGCCGCCATTCGTGTTCGTCTCGCCAGCGCTGGTCAATCTCGATACCGCGGCGCTGGTAGGCGTGAGCGCCGCACGGCCGCTTGCCCTGTCGAGTGGGGGGCAACTGCTCGTGCCCGAAGTGGCGGCGGACGGCGCACGGCTCGCGCGCGGGCCGCTGCGTTGGCTGACGCCGAGCTTGTGACCCCCCGGGCCATGATATATTCCGCTGCCTCACATGGACCTGCTCGAAGATCTCGCGTTTCGCGGCCTGACTTACCAACAGACCAATCCAGATGGGCTGCGCGCTCATCTGCAAAGTCCGCGCGCCGTGTATTGCGGCTTCGATCCGACCCGAGACTCGCTGACGATTGGCAATCTGGTCCCCATCCTGCTCTTGCGACGCTTTCAGCAAGCGGGCCACCGCCCAGTCGTGATCGCGGGTGGCGGCACCGGCATGATCGGCGATCCCTCCGGCAAGGACGCGGAGCGTCAATTTCTGTCGCTCGAGCAGATCGAGCAGAACGTGGCAGGCCAGCGCGCGATCTTCGAACGCCTGCTGGATTTCAGCGGTCCAAACGCGGCCGTGATCCTGAACAACGCCGATTGGCTGACGCGCGTCGGCTACCTCGAGATGCTGCGGGACGTGGGCAAATATTTCTCGATCAACATGATGATCCAGAAAGACTCCGTACGAGATCGACTACAGAACCGCGAACAGGGGATTAGCTACACCGAGTTCAGCTACATGCTCTTGCAGGCCTACGACTTCCTGCATTTATTCGATCATCACGGCGTCACCGTGCAGGTGTGCGGCTCCGACCAATGGGGCAACGTCGTGGGCGGTATCGATTTGATTCGACGCAAGCATCAAGCCGAGGCCTTCGGCTTGACCGCGCCGCTCGTCACCAAGTCCGACGGCGGCAAGTTCGGCAAGACCGAAACCGGCGCGATTTGGCTGGATCAAACCCGCACGTCCGCTTACGCGTTTTACCAATTTTGGTTGAACACGGCAGACAGTGACGTGCTGAAGTTCCTGCGCATTTACACCTTCCTCGATCACGGCGAAATTCTGCGCCTGAGCGCCGAGCACGAAGCCAATCCAGGCGCACGCGCGGCGCATCGCGCACTGGCCGAACAAGTGACCGAGTTGGTGCACGGCGCGGACGGCCTCGCTCACGCGCGCAACGCCACTCAGGCGTTGTTCTCCGGCGACGTCGCGTCGCTTCCGCGCGCGACCCTCGAAGAGTTGTTCCAGAGCGCGCCCACGGTCACCTTTCCGAAGGCGCGACTGGACGGCGAAGGCATCGCCGCGGTGGACTTTTTGGTCGAGGCTGGCGTGGTCAAGAGCAAGCGCGAAGCGCGCGAGCTGTTGTCCACCAGCGCCATCAGCATCAGCGCCCGCAAGGCCGACGCAGAGACCCGCGTCACCTCTGACTTTGTCTTGTTCGGCGAGATTGCACTGATCCGTCGCGGCAAGAAGACTTGGCACGTGGCCCGCTTCGAGTGAGCCGCGGGGGCTCGTGGGCCGCCCAGAAGCGCGACGCTGGTATCCAGGGAAAGCTCCGACGCAGCGCGCAATCGGGGCGCTCGCCCGAGCAAGACTGCCCGCCGAGCGGCTGAACGGGCTGCCAATCGTCCGCACGCAGCCGGCGATCCAGGGCCGGAAAACTCGACTTATGCCCCGGATCTCGGGCATTTCTGGATCGCATCATTGAAACCCGGAGCCGCATTCACTACGACGCGGACCCGTGTCTAACGACGATCGACTGCCTGGCGTGAGCGCGATGAGTTTGTACGTCCCGCGGCTGCGCGTGCCGCTCGACCAATGGTGCGCCTGGACCGGCAACAATTGGGACAAGGTGCGGGCAGTCGTCGGCCACAGCTTCCGCGTCTGCGGACGGCACGAAAACGTGTACACGATGGCGGCCAACGCCGTCTTGCGCTTGATCCTGCAGAACGAGATCGATCCGACGCGCATCGGCTCGCTCGGGCTCGGCACCGAATCGAGCACCGACAACGCTGCGGGCGCGGTGATCGTGCGCGGCATGGTCGACCGCGCGCTCGACAAGCTGAACATGCCACGGCTGTCGCGCCAGCTCGAAGTGCCGGAGTTCAAGCACGCCTGTTTGGGCGGCGTATACGCGCTCAAGAATGCGCTCCGCTACGTGAACTACGACGGCCGCGATCGCCAAGCCATCGTGGTCAGCGCCGACGTGGCCGAGTACGAGCGCGGCTCGAGCGGCGAGCAGACGCAAGGCGCGGGCGCAGTCGCTATGTTGGTCGAGCGCACGCCTCGGCTGTTCTCGGTCGATCTGTTGCACGCGGGCAGCTCGTCAGACTACCGGGGCCCGGACTTTCGCAAGCCGCACGCGCGTCACTTCACCGACGGCTATGCACCGAACACCGACCGCCTGAGTGACTTTCCGGTGTTCAGCG
>Ga0247779_1000326_pt1 | contig 32856 bp, 28 predicted proteins | sample UWRJL221509R5_FD_179925 | JGI IMG/M metagenome (GOLD analysis project Ga0247779, IMG submission 179925) | Plant litter microbial communities from Arlington Agricultural Research Station in Wisconsin, United States - UWRJ-L221-509R-5 | ecosystem: Environmental > Terrestrial > Plant litter >...
ACCAGGGACGGTTCCAAAAGTTTGGCAACCTCATGAAGCGTAAATATAAACAAAGGCAGAAAATTAGTAAGGAAACTTCCTAATCGAGGTATTTTAGAGGTTGGGGAACCTTACTGTTACACAGCAAGCCAACATACTACTGGCCACATTTACAACCCCGTGTCTTCAAAACTCTTTGCAAATTTTGCTAGGTTGTGTGTATTATATAAATGTCCGAATTTTATGTCTAGACAAAAAGAAATTATATCGAATATACGCGCGTATGTGTGTTACAACGTTGATAAAGCTATGTCCCGCCGGGCTACACAGTAGATTGAGGTTAAGATGCATATAAGTATGGCGAGCGCCCCAATTGCCAGCCGAAGAGCATAATGACGACAAATCAACTACACGGTACCCTTGGTGAACAAGCAAGACTGGTAGCATAAAATATGTAGATGAATATTTTCTTTCTCGAACCTTTCACTCGAAAGTTGAAATTTTTCCCTTTTTTCCACCCATCCCAAGTACTCCAGTCTAGACGTCTTGTGAGCCTAATTAGTTGCATTGCGTAAACTCCATTTTTACAGTCAACTAATATCACTATCTCATACGTTTGAACTCAAAAGACGGTTCATTTATCTGATCACCGTTCACGAGTAACTGGGACGTCGGTGATACACAATACAACAGAATCAGTGTGATCTCAAAACCAACTTTCCTTTGCAATCCTCGATAACTGCGTAATCGACACCGGAATGGTTGAAACCCCAGTACTACATGCAGGAGCGCATTGATGATATCGATATGCCTTAGAAACTGATCCATTGCAGAGTGACTCTGTGAGCACTTGAAGAATTTGGCAGGATGCGCACATATTTATAGCGTGTCCAGTGAGCGCTTATTGAACTTCGCATCTTCCAGGGAGATTGGACATCATGATGATAAGACTATATTTATGAACCTCGCAGAATTCAGCAGGGCGCCCGCGCATTCGATGTTCTCCGTAACTCCACTTACTCTGATTTAATCATGAGCAGGACATAGTCTTGGACACGTCATGGACTGAAGGAAATGTATTAAAGGAGAGGAAAGCTCAACTGATTCTTCATAGAGCTGGTCTCTTCATTACATCCTGTTTTTCACTCTCAATACCAAAAATCGAGCTCAGCGTTGTACGCCGCTTCAAAAAAGAAAACTCATCACACTTTATCTCCTTACCCACATATTGGTCAAATATGTTCCACATCGCTAGCACTCTGGTCACCCTCTCTATTGTCATTCCTACGTTGACGGCGCCTATCCGAAGGTCTCTCACGTCTGATTGGAGCGAAGACCTGAATGCTGCAGAGCAAGTAGTCGGAATAGCCGGACAAGCTGTAGATATAGGAACCAAACTAGGGCATGAGTATGTACTTCAAAAATTCATATGTCACTGGAAACTGAAGATTTGTATTTGTGTTTTTAGCATCGGATCTGTTATTGACCAATTCAAGAACAAAAAGAACAAAACCCAGAAACGTCGATCTTTCGAGGAACTCAGCAACCGAGAAGAAGAGATACGTGGAATCTACCAAATTAAAGAGCCCAAAAATATCGAGTTCGTAGAGGCCAGAAAATTTTCGCTCGAGAATGTCCTCCACCGTGCAGGTGACGTCGTCAAGGATGTTGCGACAGTAGGCGGGGTTGTCAAGGATGTTGCGGAAGTAGGCGAGGCCGCTGCCGTCTTTGTTCGAGACTACGACACAGACATAGATGAACTCGACTAGAGAGCAAGAGAGAGACAAGCACATAGATCTAGAAAACATAAATGTTAGTCACTAAAATAGTTTTGGCCATGATGGAACTTTTCAGCAAAGGGACAAATGTGTACAAATAAAAGCCAAATACGTGCTCGGTGATGCCGGGGAGGAGCACAAGAATGACAAATTCTCACACTGCATGCCGAACGATGCTGAAAAGAACCGCCACCCAATCTATCCGAAATGTTCTCCTCTCCCGTTCGTTGCAATGCCAAAGAACGTCCATATACCGTCTCGAATTATATCTTAATCATAAAACTGCACCAACGGTTTTGAGAATACCATGGTCGACGCGTCCATTCTCTTCAAGTAGTCGGTTATACACAGAACAGAAGCAATCCGACTCGGAACCAGAGCCAACGAATAAACCTTCAATACGAGAAAACATCTACACACTGCCAAATCTTCTTACATTATCGCGTATATGTGCATGTCCAGTGTTGGGATGGTCTATCTTGGATGGGAACTATCATCTGGCAACGGGACTACTTGTGTATGCAGGGCTGACCGACCTGGTAAGTCTGTTTTATTCACGCTCGTTCGTACAAGGTTGACGCGTTTTGGAAGGCAGACGGATATTTGGCACGCAGATTCAAGATGTCCTCTGTCCTAGGAACGATTCTGGATCCTGCGGCTGACAAAATCTTAATGACAACTCTGGTCGTTACTTTGACGATGCAAGACCTCATTCCTGGTCCGTTTCTCTTACTTATTCCTCCGAGACGATTCCTCATGCGTCGTTCGATTAGTACCATTGGCCGTCATTATACTAGGTAGAGACGTTCTGCTGAGTCTCTCAGCTCTATACTTCCGATATGCCACCCTGTCTCCCCCAGTACGTCATCACGTACCCCGTATCAGAGTTATCATTTTCTTACTCTATCATCTTCAGAAAACATTTTCTCGATATTGGGACTTTTCATTACCATCGGCTGAAGTACGACCTACAACCATCAGCAAAGTCAACACGGCACTTCAGCTTTTGCTCATGGGCACAACGACGATCTCTCCTATATTTGAGCTAGGGTTCCCTTTACCGGCGTTACAGTAAGTCTCCGCAACGTTCATCGATGTTTATTCTGAACCCTTTTTCAGAATACTTGTCGCGACCACAACCATATGGAGTGGATTTTCGTACATCTTCAGTAAAGACGCCATTCGTGTCGTCTCTCAGCCAAAAGATAATAAGCATGGTCACAGCTAAAATTCGCTAATTAATAACATAAACAATGTATGAAAATATGGGTTACAGGTATGAAATTGGTCTAGGGATACACTTGGTCCATGACGGAGACAGCAAGAAAAAAAGTCAGATTATCGAGGGAAAAAAAAGAAATGGAATGCGGAAACTAGTCTCAGGCGGCCTCGATTGCTCTCTTTCTCCGTACTTCTTCCAGAGCAGCTGCAATTGCTTGTTTCGCCGCACTCTCACGTCTCCAGGTCTCGGTGGAACGTCTAAAAATAACATTAACGAAACATCCCTACGATTCCATTTAGGTGGGTGGACTCACTTTGCGCGTGCCAGGAAAATCATCGTCAATGCAATACTCTTCAGCGTGCGGGCTCTCTTCTTTGGTTGCGGGGGAGGACTAACCGCGAAACCTATTCGCGCTATTGAAGCGAGTATGGTGCGTTCGCTGTAGGGGTAATATTTAGGAACTGGGCTTTGACCACATTATCAAGCTCACCTCTTCTCGAACTGCGATAACAGAACAAGCAGATATCTCTTTTGATACGTCAAGTCACCTCTGAAGCATGCCTCGCGAGTGAACTTGGCCTTGAGGTACCGGATCTGAACCATCAAACCCTTGCACTCTTTATTATGCTGCAGCTTCATCTTGCTGATCTGCATCTCATCAGCACCAGAGCAAACATGATTCTTGATCTGCTCGATGGCCCTCGTCGTCTTTTCTTTTTGAGCATCAAGCTGTTCGGTCAACACCCTGATCTGTGTTTGAGCTTGCTTCTTCGCTCTGTCAGCTTTGGCGATCTCGTCCTGGTTCTTAGTCTCCAGCTTCTCTTTCTCGCTGCGCAGGAGTTTGAGGTCCCGACCAAAGGCTTCAGCGTCGCGTTTGACGCGTCGGAGATCAGCTTCCAGAGCGGCTACGGTTCGTGCAACGTCAGTCTTCTCTGTTGTGATCTTGTTCTTCTCCTTCTCTACTCGCTGGAGATCATCCGCCCGCTCATCAAGAGCTCTGCGAAGGTCCTCGATCTCGAGTCGGTGGAGATCCAGCTCGTGACGACGGTTATCGTGAGAAGTCGAATGGGCGACGTATTCGTTTCTGAGGTTGTTGGCAACCTTTACAAAACCAGTAAGCTTACATCACGGACAGGAGTAGAAATAGAAATTAACCTCGGAAACTTCAGCAAAACGTCGTTGCAGCTGTTTATGGTCAGCTGCAAGTTGAGAACGCTCTTGACGCAATTGTTCAATGGTTTCCGCATTTTCGGCGACCTTGGTTTCAAGGAGACGAGCTTTTTGCTCGATGTTGACGTTTTCTGGGAGAATCACGCTCAGCATAAAATCATGTCAGTTAAAGAGGTCATACCTCGAAGCTCCTTTTCCAACTCATTGTTCTCTTTCTTGAAGCGCAACAATTGTTGTTTAACTTCATTCATGTCCTAAAAAGATTGTCAATCCTCACTCCTGAAACTTCTCATTGTTTAATGATTACCGATTCTGTTCTTTGCAGATCTGTCATGACCTGCTTCTTGTCCCTCTGGGCACGCTCCTGCTCAGTGTTCAGATTTCTTAGACGTGAACGCTCAGACGCCAGCTCAGTTTCAAGAACGGAGATAGTTCGCTTCGCCTTCTCGAGCTCCTAAACATGCAATCAATAAATCGCGGAAATGACGACAGCGACAGTAGACATACATGCTCAACGTTGGCTCTCAATCGTTCACCTGCTCTATTACTCTCTTTCGCCTTCCTTGACTCTTCTTGTGTGTTCTTGACCTGTCCGTTGAGACGGTTCGTCGCATTTTCAAGAGCAGCCTTCTCGCCCAACAATTTGTTCTTCTCGGATTCCCACTGTTTCTTGAGTTCCTCGAGATGTTGGTTCACAGCTTGCAGGTTGGCCTTAAGTGCTTCACTTGTCTTTGTCGGAGGTGTCGGAGGTTCTGTTGGTAGGTTATCCCTAGAAATATCCATCGAGCTAAATCGCAACGCGTCAAACCCAGCTCAACGCGAAAGTAAAGCAACTAAATACACACCTTTCATCACCTTGCAACAAGTGTCGGAGGTCGACTTTGACCAAGCACTTTTGGCATCTGACCCGGCTCAGCCGGCGGGCACGACGTTCCTCCCTTCGGCTCAGCCTTGCAATCTCGTCTTCTAACGCTACTATCTTCGCTCGGGCGTCTTCGAGCTTCTTAGTCAGACCTACCACGCCCATACCCGCGTCTTCAAGTTTGTCAAGTTTATCGTCGATGCTCTCGTTCGCTCGATCAAGCTCGCGTTGTAGTCGGTTGATCTCGGAAACCAAAGGAGTCACAGAGGGATCGTTCATTGTACTATGCAGCCATGATAACTGAAGAACAAATTTAGAGATAGAATTACTAAATTAGGAACAGAAAAAACTCACATCTTTGAGTGGACCTCCCGGTGTTTTCGGTGCACGAATCGACATGGAGAGAACTTGACGGTGAATAGGGGATATTCCGCTGGTGTGCATCACCCTGCTGGGTGTTGACATCTCATTGAAGGTTAACCTCAGCGCTTTGTTTCTTTCTAGCAACTCTTCTTTCTCGCGCTCTAGCATTTCGATCTTGGTATCTTTGGCTTTGTCCATCGCTTTACGAGCAGGTGATTGGGTAAGAAGAGTATTGAGCCGGGCAATCTCTTTGTCGGCCTCCTCAAGGGCATCTTCCAGTGCTTGGTACTCCTCTTCACTAGGTCCAGCTTCGACTGCACCACGAGAAATATCACGGGAAGCCTCACGCTGGCGTTCCCGTTCTAATGAAGCGACTTTGGAGAGCAAATCGGCGAGTGCAGCTTCGTCACCCATCATCTTTTGCTCTGCTTCTTCCAAAGCGTCTTCCATCTGTCGAACAGTCTCCTGCGTCTTAATGGATTCGTTTTGAAGAGCCTTCAAATCCTGAACAGCCTGCTTCTCTGTTGTTGTCATGATCTGGATAGTTTCCTTTGCGGAGGAAAGCTCCTCTTCTAGTTCTTTGAGTCGCTCAACTGCTTGTTCGGCACCCTCTTCCAACTCGTCGATATATGACTTGGTAGCGTTGAGCTCTTCATCCAAATGATGGATCGTATTTTCCAGTTCCTTAATCTTGTTCCGATCCTCGGCAAGAGCATCAGAATGAGACGCGAGTTCCTCTTCAAGACCTGAAATGGTGTCTTTATCTTCGCGGGAGGCCTTCTCGAGTTCGTCAATCTTAGCATCAGAACGCATGACTTCGTCTTCGAGGTCCCTGATCTGTGCATTGGCGTTCCGCAAATCACTCATAACTTGACCGATGCGATCGTTGGCTTCTTTGAGAGCGCCGCCTAGGTCCTTGTCATTCTCGAGCAGCCTTTCAGCTTTTGATACACGCTCCATCGCCACGTCCCTTTCTCCCTGGGTCTCCTCGAGGATTTTCTCCATCTCCCTGATTTGATGTGAAGCATTCTCCTCAGCATCCTTTGCCTGCTTCTCAGCTACTGCTAACCGTTGTTCCAGATTCGCGACGATCTCCGAAACGCCCTGTTCGACCTCCGCCATGCGTGCTTTCCACCTTTCCTTGTCATTCTCCCGCTCTTCTTGCTCCTTCGCAAGAGCCTGCTCTACTTCCTCCTTCTCTGCCATACAATTAGTCACTTCGATCTTGAATGCTTCGACCATGTCCTCCAATTCCGCCTTCTCTTCGAGCCACCCTTCAGCTACATCTTCTTCGACATTGTGCAGCGAAGTACCGACTGCACTTGCCCTCCTACTGGCGGCACTTATTCTGCGGCTGGTATCGCCTATACCGGTAGAAGATGGGTCACTCTTCTTTTCTTCATCGAGCTTTCTCAACCGGTCAAGCAACTGCTCGTTCTCTTCCTGCAGTCTCCTGTTCAGACCATGCAAGTAGGTGTTCAGTTTACCGGCGTTGAACCTGCCGACACCGTGTCCAGGGGCATTTGCCCCGAAACCCATTGCAGGGTCAAATGAAGTATTGGCTCTTTGGTGCGTAGTCAAGTCATGAGAAGAGGCGGTCGAGATGAATGACGCGCCTCCTGCACCGTCGTATGGGGAAGAACGCGCTCCAGGGGTCGCCCATGGTCTAACAGTAAGATTGGCAGGTGAAGCTGCCGCTGCTGCTGAAGGAGAGAGCGACGGCTTTGCTGGAGTCGGCTTCTCCACATCCGATGTATCGGAAGAGCCAGCAGAGATAGCTTGTGAGAGGGGGTGAGAGGCACGTCTGGCAGGAGCCATACGCGGCCTTGGTGTAACTCCCGCAAAAGCTGCTTGAAGACTAATACCAGGTGAGTCCTTTGAACTACCGGAGCTTGGACCAGGAGTGGCTTCTTCCGCACTACCAGTTGGTGTGCCGAATCGTTTAGGATGTGGGGTCGGGAATTTCATACGAGGACGGGCGGTAGAGTTGATAACATCCAAGAGGAATGAACGGCGTCTAGTGTGTGGTGTAAGTAAATTGTCAGATGGAGCGCTTTCACGGTGTTCGTCTTCCTCTACTTCCTCTTCTTCATCATCATTAAAATTCCTTGTAGCTGCGGGGGTTGTCATGAGGTCGCTTGGGGGAGCAGGAAGTTCAAAACGAGCTCTTGGGCGAGGGAACGCAGGAGTGGGTGTGAAGGCGACCGACTGAGATGGTGATGAAAACGTGCTGGCATTTTGGACGGTAGCATTGGCATGATGGTCATTGTTGTGGGCATAAGGTGTAGCGTCTCCTTCAGATGAAAACGTCGGTTCTGGGAGGTCTTGAGAGCCTTCGGGGAATCCATCTCTACTTTGTTGACTTTCTAAACGAGAATCTGTTTCTTCTGTACGATCATAGTCACCCTCAACGCGAAGGGGAGATTCGTGAACATCCGTTATGTCCATAGAACGTGCTCCAGTATCTTGAGTGTCATTGCCAAAGTCGGGAGCTTCAATAGATTGGTCTTCTTCGGGTCGGTGAACTACGATAGCAGGAGATCCGCTGTTAGAGCGCGGCAGAGGTACGTTGGTGGCTGATCTTGGTGACTCAACCTGGGAGTGAGCCAACGCAATTGATCTATTGCTTTGAGGTGTGGAATGGGCCGGTGACGTTGTCTGAGAGGAAGACGTCCGTGATAGTGAAGGAGTACGAGCGCGAGGGTTCGTCCTGCTCCGAAAGGCAACATTGCGATACTTTTCGAAAGGAGACGCCTGTACAACATCAGCCAAACTCATTCATTTTAATATCGAGTTAAATACCTTTGGTTCAGACTTGAGGCTGACCGAGTAATCATACTTCTTTTTCGGTGTTTGTTCACGGCTGACGTGAAGTGGAAATCCAGGTGAGCCTGATCGACTCAAAGACTCTAATGCATCCGTCAGAGAAAGGTCATCTTCGTCCTCTTCTGGCGGGAGATACACTTCCGGCACGCTCGATTTACTCTCCTCCTCCTCTTCCTCTGTCTCTGTGTACTGTCGTGCTGTCGTGTTGGGCACAATTCGTGGCAGGGTTGGAACTTCAAAGCTGTTGTGTTGACTCCGCCTACTTGATAAGCCTCGCAGGGAATTGTTCGTTGACTTGTTGGATCTCGATGCGATAGAATTAGCAAAACGTGCGGTGCTCGATGCGCTGGATGGACCTCCTCGCATAGTATGTAGTGTGGTCGTCGGTGTTGACTGTAGTGGGGAGGAAATGCTTTCAAAATCTTCATCATACTGGTCAACATCGAAATCATGCCCGCTACGATCGTTGGATGTCTCTTCTTCTACTTCGCCGGATTGTTCGAACGCAGGAAGTGACGGTAAAGAAGGCATATCTTGGTCTTCAATTGCTTCTATGCGCCGCCAGATGCGCGAAGGCGTCTCTAGCATAGTCGCCATGTTTGCGCAATGTCGTCGTTGTGAAAGATGAGGAACGTCGGCTGTAGTGGCGGTGCCAAGGCCATTGAGACTTCAGTCCAAAATCAACGCGTCTCTCACGTGACCGTGTTGACATTTGAAAAACAAAGCGCGTAGTATTGCAAGCGCAAAGTTGCTCAATCTTAAGCTTAATCCTTTATAATCCCAGTGCGAAAAAACATGCAGCAAAAAAATTGGATAATGTACAGTTTATTTAGGAAGCTCCCCTTGCTATTCAAGACACTATGACAATACTTAACACAAAAAAGAGGCAAACATACATACAGCACTTCGGCAATGGTTCCCGGGGTTCGGTGTAAGCGTGAAAACCAAATGCTACTTGTCGCTATGCGCCACTGAGCGCGTATCATAGTTCACAACTATCATCATGACTTCGTCCTTCGTCAAAGAGTATGGTGCATTTATTAACTAGCATATACGCTTTCTATCTGCTTGTCTATCTCTCTAGTCGAGCTCATCTATGTCTGTCTCGTACTCTCGGAGGAAGACGGCAGCGGCTTCGCCTACATCCTCGACAATACCTCCTACTGCTGCGGCGTCCTTGAGAAGGTGTCCTGATGTTACGGCATTCTTGAGAGTATGGCCCGCGTGTTGGAGTATGTTCTTGAGTGAAAAGTTTCCGCTTCTAGCCTCTACGAACTCAATATCCTGGGACTCTCTAACTTCATAGATAGCACGCGTCTCTTGGCCTCGAGCGCCGAGGTTCTCGACAGACCGACGTTCCTGGGTGTTGTTTTTTGGCTTGTTCGTGAACTTTTCAATTATGGGAGCAATTCTAAATTTGCCAACTCCTTAGTCTACGTTAAAATGCAAAGGTCTGGGTGTACCTACATGTTTCCTGCTGCAGATCCAAGGTTGAAGACTCTCTCCGTTGCTCCAAGCGCTTTCTCGGCAAACTCCATATCTTCTTTCCAGTTAATGCGACGTTTAGACATAGAAGAACCGCTGCTCAGGACAGGTGTAGACATCGCTGGAATGATAATGGCGATAGCGACGATAATGCTGGTGAGGTGGAACATATTTGATCAATATACGAGTAGTGAGATAAAGCAGTGGGGTAAGTTTTTGATGCGGCGTACAACGCTGAGCTCAAGTTTGTCAAGAGTTAGAATGAAAGGTAAGTTGCGATGAAGAGACCAGCTCAATGAGGAATTGGCTTATCTGTTCTCTCCTTTAATACCCAATACTCCTCCGCCCAGGTCGCGACTAATACTATGTATCCGGCTCATTATTATCGGAGTGAATTGAGAACCGTGTGTCGTCGCCCCGCCGAATACTGCGTACTAATTCCGAACACAATCTCATCATCTCATGATGTCGACGTAAAGTTGTTTACTTTCCCTAAGCGCTTAAGCGCTCACCCCGAGAGCTATATCAGTCTCTATAGCGTACCGATAGGATCAGGTTATTTTCATATTATAGGCCTTGGGCATCGTGGTAAGTCACTTGCGCAGTTATCGTGGGTTAAAAAGAAATTTTAACCGTGAAACCATAAGAATCCCTAGGATCACTATCCGGTAGTACCAATAATGATGGCTATGCTGCAGCTGGAAGTTACAGAGATACGGGGATTCTTCTTTTTGATTCTATATATCTAATATCTTGTAATTTCAAGTACAATATGTGCAAGATTTTAACATTGGAGGTTGGAAAACGCGTTATCTTCAACACGACTAAATGGGCGGCCTTTCTTATTGATGCACAGAACGAGGCGAATGAACTGTTTAATATACTTTTTTTCTTTCTAAGTTTCGAATTGGCGAAGAGCTAGTTACAGTATATGTACATTAAAGTACAATTATACTACGTACTCCGTATCACACCCAATGAAAATGCTAAACCATCTAGTCAAGCTCATCGATGTCAGTGGCGTCGCGTACAACATAGATTTCACCAGTCTCCTCGTCACGGATGAAGTGCTTCACAGCTTGAGCAGCCGTCTTGATGATTCCACCAATGAGGAACGGTTCGGGTTCACGAGCGTCGAGATCGGCATCGTCGAACTCACGAACGTACACTTCACCAGTCTCTTCGTCGCGGATGAAGTTCTTCACGATTTTGCCGACACCTTTGAAAAGGCCGCCAATACCGGGCTCACGGGCCTCGACGAGCTCGCTGTCGTCAAAGTCACGTTCAAAGACTAGCTCGCCAGTTTCCTCGTCTCGGATGAAGTTCTTGACGATTTTTCCGACACCCTTGAAGAGTCCACCGATACCGGGCTCGCGGGCTTCAACGAATTCGCTGTCGTCGAAATCACGTTGTTGTTGGGTGTTCAAGGCAGCGACACTGGTATGAATATAAACGTTAAACCCAATGAAAACTATGAGTGGTAATCACTGTCCAACTTACGTTCCAGCAAATCCGGCGGCACCCGCAACGGCGTGGCCTGCGTGCCTGAGAGTAGACGCCGACACTCGGAATTTGGGCTCACGAGCGTCTATTTCGGCAAAATCGTCAAAGTCGCGTTGTTGCCTCTGCGTGTTCATCAGAGCAACGCTATGTAAGGAAGAAAAATAGTAATACAAATCAGTACCATTGATTAGATACTACGCAATTAATTGTGTGAAACTCACGTTCCAGCAAATCCAGCAGCACCAGCAAGCGCATGGCCAGCGGTTCTAACGGCTGATGGCGAGATTCTAGCACGCGCGTCCAGCTCCTCTACATCCCGGCGTTGTCTGTGGGGGAAGAGGGGTGCAACGGCAGCACCGAACTCGATGCCAGATTTTGCAGTGTGTGCGATAGCACCAGCGCCTTTGGCGAATGCCTTGGCTTGAGCGCCGGTAATCCTGGGCTCGCGAGCTTCGATATCGCGTCGTTGCTGTCTGTGGGGGAAGAGAGGTGCCACGGCGGCACCGAATTCGATGCCGGACTTTGCGGTGTGTGCAATGGCACCAGCTCCTTTGGCGATGGCCTTTGCTTGAGCACCAGTGATTCTGGGCTCGCGAGATTCGAGTTCTTCTTCACGTCCTTGAAGCAGACCACCGACGCTAGAAGAATGTTACCACAGCGTCTACGTAGAAAAATAGCATCACATACGTTAGACCAAGGGATGCACCAGAGGCGACCTTTCCAGCAACCCTCGCGATGCTCCTGAATCCTTTGGGCTCACGAGCTCTGATTTAATATTATGAGTACATCACAGTTTACCCGGCTCTGGAGCATAAACTCACTCGAGGACAGGAGCAGCAAATGCTGGGACGATGATTGCAGCAGCGACAAGGGTGTTGGTGATTTGAACCATATTGATGATAAGTGAGTTTTTTTGGAAGTAAAAAGTAGTGTGTTTTCTTTGTGTTCGCTGAGAGCCGCGTACAACGCTAAGCTTGAGTAGATGAGTTTAGTTGGGAGGAATATAGAGGTGATGAGACCGGCTCAATGAAGAATTATGGTGAAGGCGTCCTCGTATTTATACCATCAGGATGCTACTATGCCATAATATTGACGTTTTCGATAGGAAATGGAGTATGCGATGAGTAGATACTGAAACCGACGCCGACGCGGCTAAGTAGCAGTGCGAGTCCGAGGTTACCTTATTTCCATTGAATTGAGTTTTGCCGCAGTCATGAATCATGATTTGCAGCATGCAGTCGCATGCAGCTCCAGCTTTGTTTCCTAGGAAATTCGAAGATCATCTTTTAAACCTGGGGTTTGATGCAGATGATGCGACCTGTGTGATAGACAACTGTAAGCATAATTTTCAATTCTTTAGATACACTTCTGAGGTTAACGAAGGCGTGTTCCCTCGCCAACTTGTTTCACATATTTTCCCTTGCGCAAAAACAAGCTCTGTATTTGCTAACTGTACTGTCAGCATTATACACGTCATTACAAGGCTAAAGGTGGACCTTGAGCGCTCCTCGACAAATGTTTCCGAGTCCTAGCGCTTCAAGTTGTTCAATGTGATGGCAAACCTCAGTAATTACTCACCTGAAACGCCCGAAGTCACCATGTATTGTCGCAAACGGTAATGGACAGGCTCATCCGGTGTTATTCTTCGACATCCTGTGATTTCTGTCAATCTCTCTAGACCGCTCTCTCAAGCTATCCTAGTCGTCTTGTTAACGACGGTTACATAGCTGTGATCTCGTACGCACTACCTATCAACATGGGAAGATGTAGAGATTAATGCCGTCTTTAGATTCTCAGGATGCTGGGTCGACTGCTACAACTCAGATATGGATCTTATCGGTACTTTATCGCAGGGAAGCGAGCTGAGCCTGAACGTAACAACAGTGCCGGCAAGCCGACTTCTCAGCATAATTTATGATTAAAAATGTAAGTTTTACACATAACTAAAGGCAGGTTTCACCGCACAAAAGCGCAAAAAATCTGAACTAGACCTCAAAAAAATATACGAGTACTCATCCTGTCAGCTTGTATGTTCTGTGGAGATGGGAGAGAAAATGATGTAGCACTGACGGGTACTCCGGAGAACGGAATCTCGGCTGAATTAAGACTGGAGCATGCCGAAAAGCCGACCAACCCATCAGGTTAAAATTCGGAGAGAGAACGGTGTTTAAGTTAGTTATCAGCAAGTTGTCATGAGCAAGGAGGCAAGCTCGTTCTAAAAAATTCCTCTGGTTTTGGGAACATATCCCCATCTTGGTTGAGTAAATAGATAAATGGGACGACAAAACGGGGGCTTTCATGGTAAGCATTGGTGATCCGTTCTTGTGCTTTTTCAATTATACCTTTGAAACAGGTCTAGGTTCTAACGACTACAGGTCATGTCAAGTAAATGTTTCTGTGGCGACGTTAATCTCAATGCACATATATAAGTAAATACATAGTCTGCAATCACTCAGCGGCAAACTACGGACGCCACTGACAAATGAAAGGGATTTGACTTGAAAATGTGTCTATCAAACATACGACTACCAGAGGTATCACACTTTATCTGTTGCATCAAGGAAATGGCAAGCGAAAGGAAAAAAATACGAGAACGTAGGATGGACATACGATTACAATAAAATGCGTGAGATTCAGAAGGAAATGATGATGAAATAAGTTAAGGGGCAATAACCGAGCGGACTTTCAGTCGGAGGAGAGAAAAATAAAGGAATCAAACTCCGCCGGAACTCTCCTAACATCTTGAGCAGAGATTACAAAATATCGGAGTCTGCTTACACTGCAGGAGACCAAAGCTCACCGTCATGCATCCATCAGGGGTTCGAACAAAAGATAGCGACAAAATTTTTTAACTAGCTTTAATAGGTGAGATAGAAGACACTATAAACTTGCTATAGAGCACTGACCGTCCTTCATAGCCCCGGCAAACCCGATTTGAAGGACGCTCATTTAACCTCGCTGTTGAACTTCTTGGATCAGAGAAAAACGAGGCGATAATTCTTGAATCCAGATGACTCCAGTCAGACATTGCGCTCCTATTATTGGTACGTGTTTCTTGGGTGATCTATCAATGGAATCAATTTTTTAATCTTGATCGATAATGACTCTTCCATCGCAATAGACACGCAAGAACCGTGAAAACGAGTCATTTTTTTATTCATGTTCCTTCGAAAGACATTGAACAACGCTTCCTCGGGGCCTACAGGTGCTACATGTGTACGGGCGGTGTTTGAGTCAACCCGTCGAGGTGGGATATAAAAGTATGAAGGAATTCAAAATCATACTATTATCTCCATCGTCACCCCCTGGAGTGACATGACTTCGCCACTCTATATCGCCCAGCAAATCTTCTCGGCTTATACAGCCAGCACTAACGACATACCTGAATTATTCATCAACGGAACGACGTCTAATACCACACAGATCCAACAATCATCGGTTCTCTCATTCCCAACCGATGTTTCTTCCTTGTTTTCCTTTTTCTTATCATTTTCGGCGCTTCGGGAATGGCTCAAGTTCATCATGTTCGGAAGTGCGCTAGAGTCTTTGAGACGTCTAGCTTTCTACCTTTTCGACAGAATCTACAATTCCTTTTTTGTCACCGCCAGGTTTGAAGACTCCGATAGCTTGCGTTAGTCCTTTCACTCTTTTGATAGCATATTGTTCCTTTCTAATATCATCAAACAGATTGGATGATGATGTGGCTTTCAAAACGACCCGAGTGGAGTAAGTATTGCTGTATATATCATTTCTATACTTTTACTTACCATATCTTCAGAACGTGCACGAGATGTTGAGGTATCATCAAACACATATGGCGTCAACGCGGCACATCTTGGGACTCCAGAAGCTGGGGCTGAATCAATTCACAAGCATGTCCAATTGATACCTGCTGATTCTATGAGTATTACATTTTTTGCTCATGGATCCTGGATTCGTGCTACTAGGGGCTTCAGGGAAAATCGATATAGTGGAAGGGTTGAGACTCTGGAACTTCGGTAAGTGTTCCATATACGTAGACATCGAATCATCGCTAAACTGTCTATCTCAGTATATTCTCACTTCGTCAGGACATTCTCTACACACTCTTGAACGAAGCCAAGGAATTGTACGAAGCTGCAGAGGAGAATACCATCTCTATCTATAGCTCAGATATCCACAGCAGTTGGCGTCTCATCGCTTCGAGACCAAGACGCCCATTGACTTCCATCGTCCTGGATCCTGGTATTAAGAGTTTGCTCGTTGATGATGCTCGTGATTTTCTTGAGAGCAGGCCTTGGTATGCTGCTCGTGGTATTCCGTTCCGACGTGGCTATCTTCTGGTAGGCTAATTACAGCATTATTCTGAGATGGAAACTTAGGTTGCTTTTCAATAGCACGGTACTCCTGGCTCCGGCAAAACCAGTATCATCCACAGTTTGGCTGGCGAACTTGAACTTGATATTTACATTATTCCCATTTCTCGCCCATTTTTAGATGATACAGCCCTTGCGGATCTTATTTCCGACCTTCCCGGTGCGTTCGACCTTTCGTACAATGTGCTATTCATGTCTTAATTAATTTCTCAACAGAAAAATGTATCGCACTAATGGAAGATATTGATGCTGCCTTTGACCGGAACATCAACCGTGGTGAATTGGATGAAGATTCGGATCCTATCGCAAAGAATGGGGACCAAAACAAGAAAACACAACAACAACAGATCGCAGCCCCCACAAGTCAAGTTACTCTTAGTGGTCTCCTCAATGCACTTGATGGTGTGGGCGCTCAGGAAGGACGCATTCTCTTTGCTACTACGAACAGGTACTCGAGCTTGGACCCTGCTTTAATTCGTCCTGGACGCATGGATATCCACGTTCACTTCAAACTCGCGAGTAAGTATCAGGCTAGGGAACTCTACCGTTGCTTCTATCACCCAGAGTCCGAGGCCAAGGAACGCGAAGCGGAGGCATCGTCGTCATATCTCAAGGAAACTGAGCAGGACAGAGACCCCACCCAGGAGGACAAATACTGCGGGTATTCATCTACTGACGAGAAGAACAAGATTACTTCAGCGCTTTCCTTTGAAGAAGGCTCGGCTCACGGATCCCTCGTCCCCGATGAAGTTTCCTTCAGTGGTGCCTCCCACCAGGCCCGAGCACCTAAACTCTCCTCTGCCCAAGTCGCCGCTCTCTCTGAGAAATTCGCTGAAGTTATTCCACAACGCGAGTTCTCTATGGCCGCTCTTCAAGGATACCTCATGACGTACAAAGTTCGTCCTTACGAAGCGGTGAAGGATGCTCCCGTTTGGATAGAGAATGAAAGGACAGCGAGGGCTTCAAAAGAAATGAGGGCAAAGGCTGCAGCTGAGGCAAAACCCGAGGTCGAAGTCGACTCGTCTGGGCCTGTTGGTTCTACTTCCCCTACTCCCGCCTCGGTCCTCGGTCCTTGATTCGACATCATCCCCTGCTACTCAGACTATTACCACCGACTTGAATTGTGCAGGTAGTAGCTGAAGCAGAATGCTCTTTGATCATGCCTTCGGCTTATTGTGCCGACCACCATAGAGACTTGGCAACATGAACATTGCAAGTCTTTGACCTTCGAGATCAAATATATATATAGTCAGTTTAAACCTTCGTTGATCGGAATGGCCAAGACAGGTAGACTCAAGCTGCTACATACACACTGGCCAGCTGTATATTCTCACACCAACCATGCACGAATACTGTACATTACTACTATCTTGTATCCTGTGCTAATACAAAAGCAGGTAACTCTCCTTGAACTCTACACGATATTTGGATTTTCGTGTTGTCAATCATTTGAGAAAGAAATGATACACTTGCCGATTGATCTTATCTATACACAGCTCTAACAACTGGTTATGTCAAGTAAAGCTTAAATGATTCTATAACGACCTCGATCGCAATTGATATAGTCTATATACCTCCGATCATTCAGCGTCAAGCTTAAGCTTAAACCCTCGATCGAAATAATGATTAGATCCGTCATGTCCTCTATTCGAAACCTTCTGACTCGCTGAGCACGAGCGCTTAAATCTGCGTCTCAACGTACATAATGCATTGGTATCATTTGAGTTGGTGGTTGAGTAGTAACCAAGAAAAAAAAACAAGCGAAACGCAAAAGGAAAATTATTGATCCAATCGGCTTAGAAATACTCGAGTCAACCAAACCAACAGAATTGTTGTACAGTTCTTTTATTTGATACACATATATCTACATTTACAACTTGCAATGTACATAATACTCCGTTTTAACCTAGTAATTTTTGACTAAACCATCTAATCAAGCTCATCGATGTCGGTAGCCTCGCGGACAACATAAATGTCACCGGTCTCCTCGTCACGGATGAAGTGCTTCGCAACCTTGAAAGCAGTTTTGGCGAGTCCACCGATGAGGAGGGGCTCACGAGCGTTGAGTTCTGCAAGCTCTTCGTCGAAGTCACGTTGTTGCTGGGTGTTCATGGCAGCAACACTAGAGCAGAGAGAGAGAATCGTCAGCCTATGATTCTCGATGTAGAAAATTCAATAATACGTACGTTCCGGCGAACCCAGCAGCACCAGCAGCAGCGTGTCCAATGTGCTTCAAGGTGGAACCAGATACCCGGAATTTGGGCTCACGAGCTTCGATCTCATCCTCGCGAATAAAGTTGCCCGCAATCTTTCCAGCGGTCTTCAGGACCTTGCCGACAGAGAAACGGCGGGCATCGAGCTCCTCATCAAAGTCGCGTTGTTGTTGAGTGTTCATAGCAGCAACGCTAATAATAATAAAATGAATATGTGTACAGTTATTGTATGTTTGTGAATACACGTACGTTCCAGCAAATCCAGCAGCACCAGCCGCAGCGTGTCCAATGTGCTTCAAGGTGGAACCTGATACCCGGAATTTGGGCTCACGAGCTTCGATCTCATCCTCGCGAATAAAGTTGCCCGCAATCTTTCCAGCGGTCTTCAGGACCTTGCCAACAGAGAAGCGGCGGGCATCGAGCTCCTCTTCAAAGTCGCGTTGTTGCTGAGTGTTCAATGCAGCAACACTAATGGAAGAAGGATGTTATTGTCGTTTACAATATGAATTGAGGATATGCTCACGTTCCAGCGAACCCGGCTGCACCAGCAGCAGCGTGTCCGATGTGCTTCAGGGTAGAGGTAGAAACTCTGAATTTTGGCTCACGAGCCTCAATGAGGTCGCTATCGTCGAAATCTCTTTGCTGCCTCTGGGTGTTCAGGGCAGCAACGCTAGATTCAATGATGATTAATGAGTAAGCTGATCTGTACGTGTTGTATCTGCATTGATAACAAATACTTACGTTCCAGCAAAACCAGCAGCACCGACGATGGCGTTTCCGGCGTGCTTGAGGGTAGATGATGAGACGCGGAATTTACGCGATTCAAGTTCATTATCTTCGAAATCACGTTGCTGCTGTGTGTTCATAGCAGCGACACTGTTATAATCGCAATCATGAAGTAAGTCCATGAGATATACGACTTGTAATAATTTCAGAGCACTTACGTTCCGGCGAATCCAGCGGCACCAGCGAGAGCATGGCCAGCTTTCTTGAGGGTAGATCCGGAAACTCTGAATTTACGAGCATCGAGTTCTTCTACATCCCGGCGTTGCTTGTGAGGGAAAAGGGGCGCGACGGCAGCACCGAATTCGATGCCAGACTTGGCAGTTTTGGCGATCGCACCAGCACCTTTGGCGATGGACTTCGCTTGAGCACTTGTAATTCTTGGCTCGCGGGCTTCAATTTCGTCGCGGCCCTGGAGAAGACCTCCGACTCTGTAGCATAAATTAGACTGATTCTACGATTAACCACAAACAATTAAACGTACGTGAGACCGAGAGAAGCGCCAGAGGCAACTTTCTTGGCGACCTTTGCAGCGGATCTGAATCCTTTGGGCTCACGAGATCTATAATATGAAAGGTAAGCATTTGTGGCACATGAGACCAAGAAATCCATGAAGACACCCACTCGATAACGGGGGCAGCGAGTGCTGGGACAATGAGGGCAGCAGCGACGATGGCGTTGGTGATTTGAACCATGATGATAATTAAGATGGAGGATTTAAAAGTTCAAAAATGTGGGGTTGTTGGGTTTTTTTGTTAGTTGGCCGCGTACAACGCTAAGCTTGATTGGTTAGATGAGTTTAGTTGGGAGGAGTAAAAGTGGGAATGAGACCGGCTCAGTGAAGAATAATACTGGACCTACCCTTGTATTTATACTCTTCAGAACACGCTAGGACGGTATTGACGTACGGTTAAACTGATCATAGCATCCAGAGAATTCAATGTGCAACGCACAGCGTGCATGCGCGTTTGGATGGGTGGGTGTCTAATCATAGGACTGTACTCGGTTCCACCTCAGTCCGACCGTCTCTTACTATAACTGATGGCATCTTGCAGTCGCAGTCCGTTGAGCTGTTTCCCTGGAAATTCAACTTTTATTCCGCATGCGTTGCTTTTTATGTTCACCGAATCCTACAATTTAGCTCGCTCTGCCATCAAAGATGTTGCCAACTGACAAACCTGGAATTCTATTCTGATTGGCAGTAGCATTCTAGTGTATCCTTGTACAGGCAGTCAATGATTGCTACTAAGGCCTGTTAGTACGTGTATAGCAGAAACTTCGTGGACGAAATATCGCACATCAGCATTTCACTCTTTATACACAGATTACTCAAATCACGCACCAAATTCTTTAACATGATACTAATCACAATAAGATAAATCAATCGTCTATACGATTGTTTCCGCCAATCAGGTTGTCCAGACAGTCAGTTGTCATGTTCGTCAGTAAGTTACTTACTCCGTTTCTCTTACGCTCCACCTGGTCAGTTCTCACCATTGTTCTCATACCATGCCACACGCATCATGCGCAGCAATAGGTAAACGGCAGAAATCGCATCAAGAACTGCTTTCATTATGATACTGTAACGATTGAATTGCGGCCTTGTGGATCGTTGACAGCTAAAAGTGTTACATGAGTTATAACCTGAGGTATGTGCTGAAGTTATTGTCCGGTATCTGACAAATGGGCAGTATAACGGCCTACTAGAGTATTTTCTTTGCTTATCGATAGGACAGCAGTGCCCAGCAGTGGCAATGTAACGGGCAAGGATAGCATTAGGGCTGATGAACGCGAAAACTGTGACGTAGCTGGCTGTCGCTTAATTAAGCAGAATTAGACTGCAGCCGGCTATTCGGCGAATTCGGCATATCGGCATTCTATCTTGCTAGATGATATTAGAAGATATGATTCTCAGCAACTGTGAGCCACAGAGGAGGCATGACGAAATCTATTCATTCGAGCTGGTTCAGCCATCAATGTCATCAAAATACATTCGTCACTGAATTGAAAACACATGTATTATTTCAGTGCTCAACGCTCAGCTCCGATAGATAATAAGCAGAAGTCTGAATCCATCAGAGTTTGTCGTCGAGTCCGTATAGCATGATACATCAAATTTAGACCTTCATATTGGTATTATTTTTTGCATGTGTACATACTGAGAGAGCCATTTATACTATAGTACATTAGCTTACAATACTCCATAGTTTTAAAACACAATAGACTGTGCATCATTTAATCAAGGTCGTCGATTTCAGAGACTTCGCGGACGACATAGATTTCACCAGTTTCCTCGTCACGAATGAAGTTGCTCGCTACCTTGCCGACGGTCTTGAACACCTTTCCGATGTTGAAGCGACGCGCATCGAGTTCGCTCTCGTCGAATTCACGTTCAGGAAGGTCCATCTCATCTTCGCGAATAAAGTTGCTTGCTACCTTGCCGACGGTCTTGAAGACCTTTCCGATGTTGAAGCGGCGGGCATCAAGTTCGCTTTCATCGAACTCGCGCTCGGGGAGGTCCATCTCATCCTCTCGGATGAAGTTACTGGCGACCTTTCCAACAGTCTTGAACACCTTTCCAATGTTGAAGCGGCGCGTATCGAGTTCGGAGTCTTCAAAGTCACGTTCGGGAAGGTCCATTTCGTCCTCACGGATGAAGTTACTCGCAACTTTGCCCACGGTCTTGAACACTTTGCCGATGTTGAAGTGGCGGGCATCTAGTTGTTCGCTGCCATCTTCAAAGTCACGCTGTTGCTGTTGTGTGTTCAATGCAGCAACGCTAGATATTATGAAGCGTTTAAATACAACGTCACTTTTCATGAGTAATAATGAATACGCACGTTCCAGCAAATCCTGCGGCACCCGCGATAGCGTGGCCGGCGTGCTTAAGAGTGGAGGCTGACACTCGGAATTTGGGCTCACGAGCGTCAAGTTCTGCTGCGTCGTCGAATTCGCGCTCAGCAAGGTCCATCTCATCCTCTCGGATGAAGTTACTGGCGACCTTTCCAACAGTCTTGAACACCTTTCCGATGTTGAAGTGACGCGCATCAAGTTCGCTGTCATCGAAATCGCGTTGCTGTTGCTGGGTGTTCAATGCAGCAACACTAGCAAGACATTTAACATCTCGAAATTTATCAATGTATCAAATAGATAAGCTCACGTTCCAGCGAAGCCTGCGGCACCGGCGACGGCGTGTCCTGCATGTTTCAGGGTAGAGGAAGAAATTCGGAATTTTGGCTCGCGAACTTCAAGGTCACCCTCTACATCACTGCGGCGTTGCTTGTGGGGGAAGAGAGGTGCGACAGCTGCACCGAACTCAATACCAGACTTTGCGGTTTTGGCAATTGCACCGGCGCCTTTGGCAAAGGATTTCGCTTGCGCACTGGTAATTCTTGGCTCGCGAGCTTCGATCTCTTGCTCCTCGCGTCCTTGGAGTAATCCACCGACACTGGTCAAAAAAAAGTAAGTATTTGACAAGACGAGTTTGGAACGAGATAGACATACGTGAGACCGAGAGATGCGCCTGAGGCGACTTTGCTGGCGACCTTTGCGACAGACCTGAATCCTTTGGGTTCACGGGATCTTAAATGAACTATGAGATAAAATAATCTCTAGAGACACGAGAAAGGACTCACTCGATGACTGGGGCAGCGAGTGCCGGGACGATGATGGCAGCGGCAACGAGGGTGTTGGTAATTTGGACCATATTGATTATAGGTGAGTTAGAAAGATTAAGATTATAGATGTCTTTTTGGTCTTGATTTGAGACTAGCCGCGTACAACGCTAAGCTTGAGTAAATGAGTCTAGATTGGGAGGAGTAGAAGTGGGATGAGACCGGCTCAATGAAGAAAGAAAAGAGAATATTCCCTGTATTTATACTCTGGAAGAGACAGCCCATCATACAGTGAGTGCTATCGCGGCATGTGCGCGTCTAATGATGGTTTACTCGGCTCTTCATGCATCTATTAGTAGATTTGTGGCACCTACGATCAGCGGCCACATCGCCCCCCAGTCTCCTTGGAAATTGACACAAATCATTCCCACTCAGAACGCTCATCACACCTTTGCAAGAGCGTGCTGGGCCAAAGATATTGGTAGAGCCCAACAGTAAGTATAGTATCACACCCCCTTGAGCGAGCTACTAACTCGCTACAAATCAGCCCTCTTTCTACGTGGCATACATGAATATCATATCCATAAACGGGCCCTGTCAAAAAAAGTATGAAACAGCAGTGGCTCTCTCCAAATCAATGACTGCATAAAGTGAACTTAGATGAAAATAACCGCCGGCTGAAACAGGGCGTTCAGAAAGCAAACGCTAATCTGGCGTTAATCGTTATGCGTACGCACAGGTTGGTCCTAAAAATTGGCGATGATCCTGTTATGTAGTATTCGTGTGTCGTCCTGACAGGTTGTCATACCGCAGGTCCTTGACACCAGATTACTCCGTGTCTGCAGACCTTCGTTTGTTCCACCGTTCGGTATTATTCCTAGTGGTTTATTACACAGCCGCAGAAAGGCATGCAGATAAAAGTGTGATCCGCTCCTGAGTACTGCTCGTTGAAGTGGCTAGTAATTGTTACTGCCGATGTCGGTCTGTCGGGACCAAGGTGACAATGAGGCACAATGATGCAAGAGTTGTGAGCTTACCGTGTGCCCACATGCCCAGTCGAGTCCGTACATGTGGAAGCTAAAGCTTGAACGGATGCAGGATACCTCAGTCGTGTATTAGGTAGCGCGAAGATTAGGTAGCATGTTAATTGTTCAGAAGGTAACAGTATAAAGAGGTGCAGTATTAAGTAAGCGCGAGACGTCTTACGTCTTGTGTAATTTTGGGATCGGCTCCTCGGAACGACGGCATGATGCGGCATGATGCAAGATATTTCCATTTTAAGGGCGCCTAATTTCCCCTGTTGACAATAATTCGACAAAATGACTATCTAAATATCATATTCACTATATCCATAAATTCTACAATATTGTCATCTAGTCAAGTTCTTCAATGTCAACAGGCTCCCGAATGACATATATGTCACCGGTTTCCTCGTCTCGGATGAAATTCTTCACAACTTTAGTTCCAATCTTGATGATACCACCAAACAGACCTGGCTCAGGATCACGCGCGCCAATGAGCTCGGAATCTTCAAAGGAGTCACGCTCGACGACATTGAAAAACTCATAGTCGTAATCGCGAGCATCCAATTCGGCGTCATCGAACTCGCGCTCAGCGAAATCCATTTCATCTTCACGAATGAAAGATTCGCTGTCATCGAAGTCCCGTTGCTGCTTTTGAGTGTTCAAAATGGCGACACTGATAATAGGAAAGTTTGTTGTGAGCTCCGTGAAGAAATAAACACTGATTAAAATACACCCACGTTCCAGCAAACCCTGCGGCACCTGCCAGAGCATGACCAGCCGTCTTGATGGCCGAGGGAGAAATTTTGAATCGTGCATCAAGGACTTCGTTGTCTTCAAAGTCTCGTTGTTGAGACTTTTGCGTATTTAATAAGGCAACACTACGCGATGTTACGATGTTAGTTATGATAGTGCTAAACATGGAATAAGATGTTTTAGACTCACGTTCCAGCAAATCCGGCTGCACCAGCCAAAGCATGACCAGCTGTCTTGATGACAGAGGGCGAAAGTTTAAATGCACGCTCATTGAGTTCTTCGACATCTCGGCGTTGTTTGTGAGGAAAGATAGGAGCAACAGCGGCACCGAACTCGATGCCAGATTTCGCTGTTTTGGCCACTGTGCCAATTCCCTTGAAGATGGCCTTCGCTTGGGCGCTAGTAATTCTTGGTTCACGGGCTTCGACTTCCTCAAATTCGCTACGTTTGTTCTTGTGAGGAAAGATTGGGGCAACAGCGGAGCCAAATTCGATTGCAGACTTTGCAGTTTTTCCAATGGCGAGAGCACCTTTGGCGATGGACTGAACTTGTGTGGCAGAGATGGTGATTGGTTCACGAGCTTCGAGTTCTTCTTCTTCACGTCCCTGGAGAAGACCTCCAACGCTATAAAAAGTGTCAATGAACAAGGACGAGATGTATAAGGTAAATAATCCTACGTGAGACCTAGAGATGCGCCGCTGGCAACTTTGCTCGCAAGCTTCAGGGCACCTCCAAATCCCTTGGGTTCACGGGATCTATAATGTAGGCATTAGGTAAATGGAAATAGTTACGAGAAAAACAAAAGGAACGGACTCAAGGACGGGGGCAGCAAGCGACGGGACTATAATGGCAGCGGCGACAAGGGCGTTGGTAATTTGAACCATAGTGATAGAAGTGAGGTTGGACGTTTGGTAGGTTGTGTTTGAATTGGAAAGCCGCGTACAACGCTAAGCTGTAGTGGGTGAATTTAATTGGGAGGAGTAAAAAAAGTGATGAGACCGGCTCAGTGAAGAATCTCACTGAACATGTCCCCATACTTATATTTTTCAGTGCCACCCAAAGTTGAAGATTTGAAGGAAGATTGCTCGCAGAAAGCGAATGTCCTAACCCAATTAAGCGAATGATATGATGACACTTAACCGCGCCGATACATGATAGTTCCAGTTCTGTTAGCCTTGTCATCGTCGCCGTTGCCTTGCTGATTAACCTTCATGTTTGAATTGCTTCTTGAACATTTCAGCAAATAGCGACAATCCCGGCTAATGAATTTCATTCATAACCATTTAATCGGTGTTCTTCGGCCTGCCAAAGCAAATGATGCCATGGGTGGTCTCATACGGGTCTATTATGACATCCTGATTCCATATGCCACGCTAGTAATGTTGTCGAGTTCGAGCTTAGAGATCAAAAATAGATTCAAGCAAGTAGTCGCAAACAGTACAGCTCAGCTTTCCCTATCCCAATTGTCAGCGGGCGGAGGCCTATCAGTCATTCGGCTCACTTTACTTGGGGCTCTCGTAATCCAATGACAAGTTAAGTAGCGCACTTTGCTAATCGCCGGTTCGATGTCTTGTCAATCTCCAGATTGACTGAAATGAAACCAAAATATAACAGAGAGAATATCGTACACAACAACACATCACACGCGCTCGATAGTGATAACTGATAAATAGACAAGAAGATTCAGGAAAATATTCGGTTAAGTCAGGCTCAGAGCTATCCGTACGTGAGTGACTCAACCCCAGCTTCAGTCATCGTCGATGCAGGATCCTCAGCTCTAGTCCAGACAGACAGAGAATGTTAACACTAAATCCAGTCGATCTGATCGCAGGTGACAATGCCGGCGTTGAGCATGATCACGTCCTCGGTTCATGGTTGTCCCTGGAATTTTACAAGAAAGCAGAATATTGGCTGAATTATTTCTTGCAATCCATAAAGCCTGCCAATGAGGGCATTCAAATTTTGCGAAAATTAGGAGAGCCTCACTGCTTCAAGATGTAGATTCAATTGAGCTTCTCTATCTGATAAAGATGTTTGAGCTTTCATATTAGATACATCAAATTTTAGGCAGATTTTGTCGTCGCCGTCGAAGTTGAAGTTGAAGTTGAAACTTGATAGTTTGAAGAGAGTTGCGGCGTCGACCGGAATGATTGACTCCGGTCGATGCGGAGACTAAAAACAGGCAACGGATCACAGTGTCCGATCAAATCCTTCTTAATAGTAATACTAATAGGCAACGGATCAACTCGCCTGTACTATAACGTTGCACTTGCTAGAGTTGCAAAAAATCGCAGTACTTTGGAGCAAAATTAAATTTGCGGTTGCTTCTTGGAGCTGAATTGCTACATGTACACGGTACAAAATATTAGCTACAATAAACTCTCAAGGATTTGATTTCAGACATTCACGAGAGGTAAGTATTTTGTATAGAAAACCTCAATTTGTTACATACAATGTGCTAACTATGCATGTAATAGTGTACAGATACATTTTGTCACGTCAAACCCAGCAGACGATAGTATCATCTAGTCGAGCTCGTCAATATCAGCAGCCTCGCGGACAACATAAATTTCCCCGGTCTCTTCGTCTCTGATGAAGCTCTTCACGACTTTGGATCCCAGCTTGAAGACACCACCGAAGATGCCGGGATCACGAGCGCCCAAGAACTCAGCATCGTCAAAGTCGCGCTCGGCCATGTCCATAATTTTGTCTTCGCGTATGAAGTTGCCCGCGACTTTGCCTACGGTCTTGAAAACCTTTCCAAAAGAGAATCTAGGATCACGCGCACTGAGTTCGAGTTCGACTTCATCAAACTCTCGCTCAGCCAGGTCCATTTCGTCCTCGCGAAGGAAGTTCAAAGCTACTTTTCCAGCAGTCTTCGCGACTTTTCCAGCGGTCTTGACAATACCTCCCATAGAAAACCTGGGATCGCGAGCATTGAGATATTCATTGTCGTCGAAATCGCGTCCGTGCTTTTGGTTGTCTGCGATCGCGATGCTGCTGGAGGTGACCGTAAGGCCGTTGATCGAAATGGACGTAATTCGAATATACATACCTTAGAGGAGGTCTGACAATACCATCTACATGGCCCGAGGTCCTCAAGAATGAGGAAGCGATTGGGAATTCGCGTGCATCAACGTGTTCGTTATCCTCAAAGTCTCGCTGCTGTGGCTTCTGGGTGTTCATGATAGCGACACTAATCGTGCGTAGAAGACGAGTTAGTCAAGGAAATAAAAGCAAAATTCTCCTAGACTTACGTTCCAGCGAATCCAGCGGCGCCAGCCAGGCCGTGACCAATAGTTTTGAGAGTAGATGGAGAGACGCGCAATCTGCGAGCATCTAAAAGTTCGTTGTCCTCAAAGTCTCGTTGTTGAGGCTTCTGGGTGTTCATGATAGCAACACTAGTATTCGTGCGTAAGAGATAAGTAGAAATAAAACTTATCAAGACTTACGTTCCAGCAAATCCAGCTGCCCCAGCCAGGCCGTGGCCAATCGTTTTGAGAGTAGAGGGCGAGACGCGCAGTCTGCGAGCATCGAGTTGATCATCACGGGCTTTGACCTCCTCGAGCTCGCGGCGCTGCTTTCTGTGAGGAAGGAGTGGAGCAGCAGTAACACCAAACTCGACAGCGGATTTGGCAGTTTTTCCGATGGCGAGAGCTCCTTGTGCGATGGTTTTGACTTGCGCACCAGTGAGTCTGGGTTCACGAGCTTCGAGTCCTTGCTCTTCATGTCCCTGAAGCATTCCTCCGACGCTGTCAATGAGTATCGAAAATGAGCAAAACGAACATACAAAAGGGGAAATTTTTCATACGTTAGACCGAGAGAAGCCCCACCAGCAACCTTGCCAGCGATCTTACCAAAAGACCTGAGTCCTCTGGGTTCACGGGACCTGGGAGACACATCATTTAATTAGAAAAAAAAAACAAAAATCACAATCACGAACAACGTACTCGAGAACGGGGGCAGCAAGTGCTGGAACAACGAGGGCAGCAGCAACGAGGGTGTTCGTAATTTGGACCATTTTGATATGTGTGTTTGAGAATTTAAAGAGGAAGGATTTGCTTGTTTTAAAGATGATTGAAGGCCGCGTACAACGCTAAGCTAGAGTAGATGTGAGTTTGATTGGGAGGAGTGCAAGTGGGAATGAGACCGGCTCAGTGAAGAATCAGAGTGATTCATCCCTTGCCTTTATAGTTTTCAGGATGCGGGTTAGTACGCTGGTATTTGATAGACTACAGAGCGCCATAGGCCTAGCAAGTGGCACGCCTAGAAGAAAAGCAGTGATCCAATCTCCAGACTTCAGAAAAGAGGTTCAGTGACAATGATCGATGTGCTATTGATCACCGTTGATCTTTTTCAATTCAGATCAACGGGAGATCTTACTTGTCGAGTTGACCCTTAGAACTTATCTGTAGTGGGTTGCTATCACGAGAACGCATGCTTGCGTTTCTGATATCAGAAAGTCATCAAAGTGAGTATCCTCAGAAGAAAAATGTGATAGTAAACGAACTCACTTTACACCGGTCTAGCAATGTTCAACAAGGAAGGTCCACATCGCTAGCAAAACTTCAGGAGGACAAGAAGCTTCTGCCTTGGCATAGGGCTGTCTAGCCATGCGTTGCGAATGGAATCCCATCATAATCTTCGCAAATCTTTGAGAACAGTCAATGATCTCGGGCGCAGACGCAATAGCCTGCAAGCATCTGTGAAGAGTTGCGAGCGTCCGTATGCAAGTGAGTAATTATGCGGTTAAGTTCCGCAGTTTGCCGTTCATTTCTGATGGTCGAACCAATAACATTCGATAACTAATAGTTCAAATTTCAAACCTGGCGAGGCATCATGGGGATAGGGATCACAGCAAGAAGTTTATCCCGAAATGAGGAATTGACTTCAATACTTGGAGGAGAGAAACCTAGGGAAACCAAGCAAATTATAAGCGGCCGATACTGAAGAACACACATGTCGACCATAAATCAGCGTAAATCCATCCCTATCCATCCGGAACATAAGTGGGACAAAGGCGAGTTCATTTTGATTCGCGCGGCCGAATTGGTGGAGTTACTGAATTGAAGGTCAAGAAATTGAAAGTTTCAAGGAAGTGAATTAAAGGGCCTAGAGAAAAGAAACAGAGAAAATAAAAGATAACGTCTTCAAGTCGTGGTACAGAGAAGATCGAGTGGTTGCCACAGCGTGTACTGAGTCTAGTCTGATAATTCGTGCTTCACTTGCTGGTTTGCCACAGAAACCGAGTCTTCCTCGCATTAAACGTAAACCAAAAGCAGACTTTTGCGACCGCGGCAGGACTGGACCAACCGTCAACACCCCTTTTGAGAGTGCAACATTAACAGTCGTTATTGGCAATCCTAATGCGCATACTTGCGCATAGCCGCCTGTATTTTGATTACGGATTGTGCCTTTCCTGGTGATTCCTTGCTTATTGTGTGGGTCCTTTCTGGGCGACGCTGTCAAAAATTGCAGTTCGCGAATTGCCTGATAAATATCTTCAAAAGAGCCGAATCAGGTGCATCACACAGAGTCGTAAGAGTCTCGTTAAGCCAGAATCGAAGTAAGTGCAATGAGTGAGCGAAAATATCTCGAGAAAGACGCGAGCCTACATGAGTGGATTCCGGAAGGAAAAAAGGAATTCAGAACGGGTTCGGAGGTCCATATCACGTGGTGTTGGAAAGGATCAACAGTCTGAAGCCAAGTTACCAATTTAGAGTATAATTGTCCGAACTTTTCAGCGAGAATTGGCAGCTTCATTCACGGGCGCACTCAACATCTTCTTTTATAAGGTAAGTAAATTAGATCCGAAGCCCAAATAATTTATATGGAATTACTGCTAAGCATGTTATTGAACTATTAATCCAAGTCTGCGAGGTCTGCAGCATCCCGAATGTAATATAGTTCACCGTCCCGCTTGAAGCCAATAACCTTTTCTACGCCTTTGATTATTCCTCCAAATAGACCGGGTTCGCGGGCATCGAGGGTGTCTAAATCAATTGTGCGGACGTAGATGTTACCACTCTCTTCGTCACGGAATATGAAGCTTAGTGCCTTCTTGAAGACACCACCGACGTTGATGGGTTCGCGAGCGTACACGTCCTCTGCATCTTCTCGACGGAATCCTGCGATCTTCTCGACACCCTTTATTATGCCTCCGAATAGTCCAGGATCACGGGATTCGAGGTCGTATTCGTCGAATTCTCTTCCGAAGAGCTCGTCGGCCTCGTCTTCGCGTTTGAAGCCAATGACCTTCTCGACGCCTTTGATTATTCCCCCGAAGATTCCGGGATAGCGTGCCTCTAAGGTGTCTGCGTCGATGGTGCGTACGTAGAGATTTCCGCTCTCCTCGTCACGGAATATGAAGCTCAGCGCCTTCTTGAAAACACCGCCGACGTTGATAGGTTCGGGCTCACGACCAAACATTTCATCGGCATCCTCTCGACGGAATCCTGCAATTTTCTCGACTCCCTTGATGATACCACCGAATAATCCAGGCTCACGAGATTCGAGATCGTATTCATCGAACTCCCTTCCGAAGAGCTCCTCGGCTTTGTCCTCGCGCCTAAATCCGGCAATTTTCTCAACTCCTTTGATGATTCCTCCAAAGAGTCCAGGTTCCCGAGATTCGAGGTCATATTCGTCGAACTCCCGTGCTAAGAGCTCGTCGCCCTGGTCCTCTCGTCTGAAGCCAGCAATTTTCTCTACACCTTTGATTATGCCACCCAATAATCCTGGCTCACGGGCGTCTAAGTCTAGCTCTTCGAATTCCCTGGCAGCGAACTCGTCAATGGCCTCTTCCCGACGGAGTCCCACGATTTTACCGACGCCTTTGATAATTCCGCCGAAAAGGCCTGGTTCGGGCTCACGGGCGTCAAAAAGTTCACTGGATTCACGGGACCTGGTAATTAAAAATCTCGTTTTAGCACAATGCAAGCAATAAGTAATAATGACACCAAAAACACGTACTCAATAACGGGGGCGGCAAGGGCTGGGATGACAACAGCAGCAGCGAGAAGCGCTTTGGAGACTTGAACCATTTTGTTGATTAAGGTGAAGAGTTATGAATTAATTTGATTTGATTGTATGGAAGCCGCGTCAACGCTAAGCTTGAGTCTGGAGAGGGGCTTCTCGGGACGAGTGAAAGTGGGAATGAGACCAGCTCAGTGAAGAAACGGAGCGATCTAGTCTCTATTTTATACAGAACAGAAATAATGCTCATATCCACGTCCATCGCCCCAAAACAGGTCGCTACAGGGTTGCACGGCGAGATTAAATTAACTCATTCAATTGTTGTAGATGTCCAGAGAACGGTTTCTGCGCATTACCTCCTGGGAATATGCTAGTGTTGGATGATAGGTACAGTGCCTTGCATGGCATATGTTGTGGTTGCGTGTTTTACACGCCGCATTACCCAGTAGCATTTTTTTAGAGCATCTTAAGTGCTAGCCCCCTCACAGGACGAAGAAAAATCCATGCGCAAGACCACAGGTATTGAATACTGTCTTCGCCAAACATCGTCCTGGGTATATTAGTATGATGGCATCCCTATCTTGATAGCGCTGAGTAGACCAGAGTCGTCGAAATAGCAGAAGAGCATTTACTGTCGACGTCTGCGATAATTGATAGATTTGTTACAGATGTCAAAGGTGGGAGGGGTACCATAGTGGCCTACAAAATATTAATCAAGAGTCGTAATTCAGAGTTGATACCGGAACTTGGGATGTAAATAACCAAGTTGCTCAATTTCCTCAGTCGTCTTTCCTTCGAGACGATAGTCTCTTTCACCTTTATTCCGCTTCTCATTTTCCCACCGGATATACATTCCTCCAAGGGCCGTCATAAAGCAGACAACGATACCCATGACGAGGTTGAGGGTATTGCCTTTGTGGTAGTCTGGTGCATCCGCAGGGAGATACGTCCAAACGCTTGAGATATAAAATTGTCAATCATACTTGGTCGTATATCTATAAAAAGAAACATACGCAATAATAGAGCCAATTTGACCGAAGCCTATGAAGACGGAAGAAATGCGCGATTTGGAACAGTTATCTTGTGCGGAATCAGTTGCGAGCACATACCAGCTATCGCGGCTGTAGTCACGGCACGCATCGTGTCAGGCGCTGAGTTATCTGTCACCCAGGTAAGATACTTTAGCCCACGGATAAATTAACACGTCAAAAACAGGTGTATGATCCACATAAAACGGGGAATTACACACCATTGGCCCAGTTGGTGAACTTCCAGCAACAGATAGAAAGCATGCTGCGTATCTGCGTAGGGTGAATACGATCAGAAAATAAATCCATGCCGTCGCTTGCTTTGTATCCATCATAATTACCTTGCGTGCGCGTTTTTGGTCGAAATAGCAATCGCGTACCCGATGACCATCAAGAACACCGAGTAAATGATGGGAAGACACCTCTGTTTGATGCGATAGCTACTCCAGGCGCAAAACAATGCCCAAACTGCGGCAACCATGAATGGCGGCACTGTGCGAAGCTGTGCACCGACGGTAGCTGAGCAAGAGTTTGTCTGCTGGGATGTACATGAGTGATGAGTTGAGGGTATTACTTACTGTAATGTCCCACTACGATTGAAATGTCAGGTGTATTTCAATCCGAAAATCACATTTCAATAGGAAGAGAAACCATACTCACAACTGTTGATGACAGTCGGAAGGAACAGGCTGAGACCTTGAAAAGATATATTGAGCATGATGAAAGCAATGGTGCATAGTATCGTCTAGTGTTCAATAAATCATCAACATTGGGCTCAATCTGCAACATGATACCTACATTGAAATTAAACGATCGTAGGACCAATTTGAATGTTGTCCGTTCTTTCCGCCCACCCATTTTTACAACTTGATCAGCATCCATTCGTCGTATTATGATGCTGCGTTCTTCTTCCGTCAGGAAC